>Ga0210394_10005955_pt1 | contig 13438 bp, 15 predicted proteins | sample IncBWC12MmetaG_FD_160121 | JGI IMG/M metagenome (GOLD analysis project Ga0210394, IMG submission 160121) | Forest soil microbial communities from Barre Woods Harvard Forest LTER site, Petersham, Massachusetts, United States - Inc-BW-C-12-M | ecosystem: Environmental > Terrestrial > Soil >...
GATGATGCTGCTCGGTTTTACGCTGTATTTCGTGGCGGTGCTGCTGGTGCGGTTGCGCGGCGAGGTGCTCAGTCGCGAGCGGGCGGCGAGCTGGATCCGTGAGGTGGTGAGCGCATGAGGACCTTTGTCGATATGGGCGGTTATGCGGCCTTCGTCTGGCCGTCTTACGCGGTGACGCTGGTCGTGGTGGTGCTGAACGTGGTGTGGGCGCGCCGGGCGCTGGCGCGCTCGCGCGCCGCGGCGCGGCGGCGCCTGAGCGCCCGCCTGGAGGCCGCATGACTCCGCGGCGGCGCCGCATGGTCGTGGTGCTCGGCATCGTCGCCGGCGTCGCTATCGCCGGCGCGCTGGCGCTCAGCGCGTTTCGCCAGAACGTCACCTTCTTCTTCGATCCTAGCGAGGTGGTCGCCGGGCGGGTGCCGGCGGGCGAGCGCTTTCGCCTCGGCGGCATGGTTACCGAGGGCAGCCTGCATCGGCTGCCCGGCAGCCTCGAGGTGCGCTTCGTCGTCACCGACTTCAGCCACGACGTGCCGGTGAGCTACACCGGCGTGCTGCCCGACCTGTTTCGCGAAGGGGCCGGGGTGGTGGCCCACGGTCGCATGCGCACCGACGGCACTTTCGTGGCCGACGAGGTGCTGGCCAAGCACGATGAGAAGTACATGCCGCCGGAAGTGGCGCGCTCGCTGAAGCGGCGTCACGGCGAATCGCGCGCCGGTGCGGCCGGCGCCGCCGCGCCGGCGACGCCACCGACCGCCGCGGCGTCCGCGGGGAGCTGAGGCGATGCTGCCCGAGCTGGGTCATTTCGCGCTGATCCTGGCATTGCTGCTGGCGGCGTTGCAGGCATTCTTCGGCATCGCCGGCGCCAGCGCTTCGCGCGAGCGCTGGATGGCGGCGGTCATCCCCGCCGTGGCCGGCCAGGCGGTCATGGTGGGCACCGCGGTGGCCTGCCTGATCGCCGCGTTCGTGAGCGATGATTTTTCTGTCAACTACGTGGCCGAGAACTCCAACAGCGCGCTGCCGCTGTTCTACCGCGTCACCGCGCTATGGGGCGCACACGAGGGCTCGCTGCTGCTGTGGATCCTGCTGCTGGCGCTGTGGACCGTGGCCGTGGCGATCGGCTCGGGTCGCCTGCCGGCGCGCTTCGCCGCCCGCGTGCTCGGAGTGCTCGGCGTGGTGAGCTTCGGCTTCCTGCTGTTCACGCTCGCCACTTCCAACCCGTTTGTGCGCCTCGATCCACCGGCGCCCGACGGGCGCGACCTGAACCCCATCCTGCAGGACCCGGGGCTCGCCGTGCATCCGCCGGTGCTCTACACCGGTTACGTGGGTTTCGCGGTGGCTTTTGCCTTCGCGTGCGCGGCCATGCTCGAGGGCCGGCTCGATCAGCAGTGGGCGCGCTGGACGCGGCCGTGGACCACGGTGGCGTGGTCGTTCCTCACCTGCGGCATCGCGCTGGGCAGCTTCTGGGCCTATTACGAGCTCGGCTGGGGAGGGTTCTGGTTCTGGGATCCGGTCGAGAACGCCTCGTTTATGCCCTGGCTGGTGGGCACCGCGCTGGTTCACTCGCTCGCGGTCACCGACAAGCGCGGGCTGTTCAAGAGCTGGACACTGCTGCTCGCGATCCTGGCGTTCTCGCTGAGCATGCTCGGTACCTTCCTGGTGCGCTCCGGCGTGCTGGTCTCGGTGCACTCCTTCGCCGCCGATCCGATGCGCGGCATCTTCATCCTCGCCTTCCTCGTCGTCATGATCGGCGGGGCGCTGACGCTCTACGCCTGGCGGGCGCCGCTGCTCAAGTCGGCGGCCGGCTTCGAGCTGGGCGCCCGCGAATCGTTCCTCCTCTTCAACAACGTGCTGCTGGTGATCGCCGCCGCCACGGTGTTCGCCGGCACGCTTGCGCCCCTGATCTCCGACGCCCTCGGCCTCGGGACGTTGTCCGTGGGACCGCCGTACTTCAACCCGACGTTCCTGGTATCGATGCTGCCGCTGCTTGCGCTGCTGTCGGTCGGTATCCATGCCAACTGGAAGCGCGGGCGGCTCAAGGACAGTGAGCGCACGCTGCTGTTGAGCTTCGTCGCCGCCGCGGTGCTCGGCTGCGGTCTGGCGCTCGGCGTCTGGGCAGGCGGCGGACTGCTCGGCGCGCTGGGGGCAACCCTCGGGGTGTGGATCGCGCTGTCCTCGCTGGTGGATCCAATCGATCGCTGGCGCCGCGGACTGTCCCTGCCGCGCGCGGTGCTCGGCATGACAGTGGCGCACCTCGGGGTGGCCCTCATGGTCGTGGCGCTCACCACCGTCCAGTCCTTCACCGTGGAGCGCGATGTGGCGCTCGCTGCCGACGGCAGCGCGCGGGTCGGCGACTACGAGTTTCGCTTCGCCGGGGTGCAGCCGGTCGAGGGTCCGAACTACTCCGGGGTCGGCGCCACGGTCGTCGTCATGCGTCACGGCAGTCAGGTCGCGGTGCTGCGACCGCAGAAGCGCCAGTACTGGGTGCAGCGGCAGGTCACCAGCGAGACCGCCATCACCATGCATCGTGGCAACAACCTGCTGCTGGCGCTCGGGGACGACCTGGGCGCAGGACGCTGGAGCCTGCGCGTGCAGATCCGTCCGCTGGTGAGCCTGGTGTGGCTGGCCGCGTTCATCATGGCGCTCGGTGGCGCGCTGGCAGCCTCGGACCGGCGCTACCACGTGGCGCAGGCCGCGCAGCGGGCAGCGGCAGACGCGCTCGGTGAGCCGGCGCGATGAACCGCTTTCTGCTGCCGCTGGGGGCCTTCCTGCTGCTGGCGGTGGTGCTCGCCATCGGCATCAAACACTCTCCGGAGAAGGGCGTGATCGCCTCGCCGCTGGTCGGCCGGCCGGCGCCGCAGTTTTCCCTCCCCGCGCTCAGCGATCCCGCCCGACAGGTGCGCTCGGCGGACCTGAAGGGACACTGGTACCTCTTCAACGTGTGGGGCACGTGGTGCGCGGAGTGCCGCGCCGAGCACCCGGTGCTGCTGAAGGTGCAGCGCGCGGGCATCGTGCCGCTCATCGGCCTTGACTGGAAGGACGATAACGCCCAGGCGCGCGAGTGGCTGGCGCAACTCGGCAATCCCTATGAGACGGTGGCGGTGGACGCCTCAGGGCGGGCCGCCATCGAGTGGGGGGTGTACGGCGCGCCGGAGACTTTCCTGGTGAATCCGCAGGGCATCGTGGTCTACAAGCACGTGGGCGCCCTGACCGACGACACCTGGGCGCGGGAAATCCTGCCGCGGGTGTCGGCGGTGGCCGCCGGCTCCTGAATGCGCGCCCGGCTGCGCCCGCTCGCCCTGCTGGTGCTCGCGGCGCTGCTGCGCAGCGGCGGCGCGCTGGCGGTGGATCCGACCGAGCTGCCCGATCCACGGCTGCAGGCGCGCTATGTCGCGCTCACGCACGAATTGCGCTGCATGCAATGTCAGAATGAATCGCTCGCCGACTCGCCGGTGGAACTGGCCGCGGATCTGCGCCGCGAAGTGCGCGAGTTGCTGCTGGCCGGCAAATCCGACGACGAGGTACGCGCCTGGATGGCGGCGCGCTACGGCGACTTCATCCTGTTCCGGCCGCGCTACGCGTGGCGCAACGCCTGGCTGTGGGGCGCGCCGGGGGTGCTGCTGCTGATCGGGGCGGTGGTCTCGTGGCGCATCGTGCGCCAGCGAACCACGCTGCTCGGCAGCGACGATCAGCCTGTGGAAGAGGATCCGCCGGGCTGATGGTCACCTTCGCGTTGTTGGCCGCGGCACTGACGCTCGCCGCAGTAGCGCTGGTGGCGGTGCCGCTGCTGCGCCCGAGCGGCGCCGGCATCGCCCCGGCATCCTGGGCGGCGCTCGCTGTGGCCGCACTGTTGGTGCCGGGTGCGGCGGTGCTGTACCTGTGCTGGAGCAACTGGTCCTGGCGCGCCGCGGCGCCGGCCGATTCGCCGCAGGCCATGGTGGGGCGCCTGGCGCGCCAGCTCGAGCACGACCCACAGAATCTCGACGGCTGGCTGATGCTCGGACGCTCCTACACCGTGCTGCAGGAGTACCCGCTGGCGGTACGCTCGTTCGCGCGCGCCGACCGCCTGAGCGGCGGCCGCAACGCCGAGGCGCTGCTCGGGGAAGCCGAAGCCCTGGCGCTTTCCGACGAGAGCGAGCTCGACAGCCGCGCGGCGCGGCTCATCGAGCGGGCGCTGTTGCTCGACCCGCAGTCGGGCAAGGCGCTGTTCCTCGGTGGGATGGTCGCCGCGCGACAGGGAAATCTGCCGCTGGCACGCGCGCGCTTCGCGGCGCTGCTGGCGATGAATCCTCCCGCGGCCGTGCGGCCACTGATCGAACAGCAGATCAGTGTCATCGATGAGAGACTCGCCGCTGCGGCCGGTCAGAGCGCTGCAGCGCCGCAAAACGGCGCGGCGGCGGCCCCTGCAGCGCGGACACTGGTCAGCGTCAATGTCAGCCTGTCACCCGCGTTGGCGGCGGCCGCCGGTGGCGGTCCGCTGTTCGTGTTCGTGCGCGATCCGGGCCGGCCCGGCCCGCCGCTCGCGGTGAAACGCCTGGAAAGTCATTTTCCCCAGAGTGTTGCGCTCGGGCCTGGCGACTCGCTGATTCCCGGTCGCGCCCTGGCGGCCGGCCAGAGCGTGCAGGTGGTGGCGCGCATCGCGCGCACCGGCAGCGCGCTCGCGGTGCGCGGCGACCCGTTCGGCGAAGTCAGCTACCACGTCGGCCGGGACGGCGTGGTGGGCCTGGTGATCGATCGGCTGACACCTTAGACAAACAAAGTTACAGCGTAGGCATACGCTGACGGCCGCGGTCAGGTTTAGCCTGATGTTCGCGGCCCGCGCGCGGCGCTATTCTCGGGTCTGTCGAACCAACTTTTGTGCCATATCGATGTCAGACCGACATCGTCAGTTCAACATCGCCTCACACCGCGGGCTTTCTGCGGACCAAGCGAGCGAGAAGGAGAGTAGTGATGGCTGAAGGAACAGTGAATGAAGGGCGTGTATCGCACCGCGGCTTCGCTTCCATGAATGCGGAGCGGCAGCGGCAGATCGCGAGCATGGGCGGCAAGGCGGTGCCGGACGAGAAGCGCAGTTTCTCGCAGAACCGTCGCCTGGCAGCGGAAGCCGGCCGCAAGGGCGGACAGAGCGTGCCGGGCAACAAGCGCAGTTTCTCGCAGAACCGGGCGCTGGCGGCGACCGCCGGCCGCAAAGGCGGTCAGAGCGTGCCCGATGAGAAGCGCAGCTTCTCGCAGCATCCGGAGCTTGCGGCCGAAGCCGGCCGCAAGGGTGGACAGGCCAGCCACGGAAGCGGCACCCGTCCTATTTAGGGCGGTATTCACCACGGAAGGTGTCGAGGAGACGGCGCGCGCAGCTCCACTGCGCGCGCCGTCGGGCCTCAGGTGCGCAGCGTCACCAACCACGCCCCCGCGGCGACCAGCGCCACGCCCAGCCAGTTAAGCGGCGCCAGCCGCTCGCCGAGAAATCCCACGCCGAACAGCGCCACCAGCACCACGCTGAGTTTGTCGAGCGGTGCCACCCGCGCCGCATCACCGGCGTGCAGCGCGCGGAAGTAACACCACCACGAAGCGCCGGTCGCCACTCCCGAAAGAACCAGGAAACCCCAGGCGCGGGGCGTCACCTGCGCAAGTCCCGGCCACGCGCGCGTGGCGCCGGCCACCGCGGCGAGCATTATCAGGATCACCACCGTGCGGATGAGCGTGGCGAGATCGGGATTGACCTGCGCCACGCCGACCTTGGCGAAGATCGCCGTAAGAGCGGCGAACAGCGCCGACAGCAGCGCCCACACCTGCCAGGAAGCCATGCCGCTAGTGTCACACACCTGCCGCGGCTGATCATCGTGGCCCCCAGGGCCCAGGCGGCTGTCACCCGCGGCGTGCCGCTCCGGCGGCGCTGCGGGGGCGGGCGCCGCGGCATTGACCGCAGGTCGCACTCGTACTACTTTGCTCGGCGAGCTAGGGGAGCCCCGGCAGGGGGCTGAGAGGCCAGCGGGCGCTGTGGGAAAGCGCGGCTTGGCGACCCTCCGAACCTGATCCAGTTAATGCTGGCGTAGGAAAGTTTCCCTCGAGGCGGCGATCGCACCGTGACACCGGCGGGCGATTCTTTCCTGACCGTTCGGCATTCGCCGGATCTTCTGCAATGAAGCCAGGAGAGTGCCGATGAATGCGCAGTTGCTACAGGTGGTTTCCGAACCGTTGCCCGCTTCGCGCAAGGTCTACCGGCCGGGCGCGCTGCACCACGAGCTGCGCGTCCCGATGCGCGCGATCACGCTGCATCCCACGGCGAACGAGCCGCCGCTGACCGTCTACGACAGTTCCGGTCCGTACACCGACCCGGCCGTGACCATCGACATCACGCGCGGGCTGCCCCCGGTGCGGGCGCCGTGGATCGCGGCGCGCACCGACACGGAAGCCTACCCGGGACGGCGGGTGCAGCCGCTCGATAACGGGCTGGCCGGCGCCTCCCAGGCGGCGCCGGAATTTCCGCAGCGCCGTGCACCGCTGCGGGCCCGCGCCGGCCGGGCGGTGACGCAACTCGCCTATGCGCGCGCCGGGATCATCACCGCGGAGATGGACTACGTGGCGATCCGCGAGAACGTCGGCCGCGAGGACCTCGCCGCGGCAGCGCGCGACGGCAACGCCTGGGGAGCGGCCATTCCCGACCTGGTCACGGCGGAGTTCGTGCGCGCTGAGGTGGCCGCCGGCCGCGCCATCATTCCGGCGAACGTCAACCACCCGGAGTCCGAGCCGATGATCATCGGCCGCAACTTCCTGGTGAAGATCAATGCCAACATCGGCAACTCAGCGGTCACCTCCTCCACGGCCGAGGAGGTCGACAAGATGGTGTGGGCCATCCGCTGGGGCGCTGACACCGTCATGGATCTGTCCACCGGGCGCAACATTCACACCATCCGCGAATGGATCCTGCGCAACTCCCCGGTACCGATCGGTACCGTGCCGATCTACCAGGCGCTGGAGAAGGTGGGCGGCGTCGCCCAGGATCTCAGCTGGGAGATCTTTCGCGACACCCTGATCGAGCAGGCGGAGCAGGGCGTGGATTACTTCACCATTCATGCCGGCGTGCGCCTCGCCTTCGTGCCGCTGACCATCGACCGCGTCACCGGCATCGTCTCGCGCGGCGGCTCGATCATGGCGAAGTGGTGCCTGGCGCATCACCGCGAGAGCTTCCTGTACGAGCATTTCGAGGAAATCTGCGAGATCTGCCGCGCTTACGACGTCAGCTTCTCGCTCGGCGACGGCTTGCGCCCGGGTTGCATCGCCGATGCCAACGATGCCGCGCAGTTCGCCGAGCTCGAAACCCTCGGTGAGCTGACGCGCATCGCCTGGCGGCGCGATTGCCAGGTGATGATCGAGGGCCCCGGCCACGTGCCGATGCACAAGATCAAGCAGAACATGGACAAGCAGCTCGCCACCTGCGGCGAGGCGCCGTTCTACACCCTCGGGCCGCTGACCACCGACATTGCCCCCGGCTACGACCACATCACCTCCGCGATCGGCGCGGCGCTGATCGGCTGGTTCGGCACCGCCATGCTGTGCTACGTCACTCCCAAGGAGCACCTCGGACTCCCCGATCGCAACGACGTCAAGACCGGTGTCATAACCTACAAGATCGCGGCGCACGCCGCCGATCTCGCCAAGGGACACCCGGGCGCGCAGGCGCGCGATGACGCGCTGTCGCGCGCCCGCTTCGATTTCCGCTGGCAGGATCAGTTCAACCTGTCGCTCGACCCGGATACCGCCTGTGCCTTCCACGACGCGACGTTGCCGAAAGAGGGCCACAAGGTGGCGCACTTCTGCTCGATGTGCGGCCCGAAGTTCTGCTCCATGCGCATCTCGCACGAGGTGCGCGCCGAAGCGCGCAGCGCCGGCATGGCGGAAATGTCGGCCAGGTTCCGTGCCGCGGGCGGCGAGCTGTACGTGCCGGGCACACCGCGGGACGGCTGAGCCGTGCAGGTGACGGTGATCGGTGCGGGAGTCGCGGGCCTGGTCTGCGCCCTGGAGCTTGCCGAGCGCGGCGTCAGCGTGCAGGTACTCGAGCGCGCGGCGACCCTGGAGGGCGCCGGCTGCTCGTGGTTCGCCGGCGGCATGCTGGCGCCGTGGTGCGAGCGCGAGAACTCCGACCCGCTGATCGCGACGCTCGGTGTCGAGGGTCTCGGTTGGTGGCGTGAGCACTTCGGCGGCACCGTGCTCGCCGGCACGCTGGTGGTGGCACACGCGCGCGATACGGCCGAGCTCGGCCAGTTTGCCGCACGCACCGCGCATTACCAGCGCCTCGACGGCGGGCAGATCGGCGTGCTCGAGGCGGATCTTGCCGGACGCTTCCTGCAGGGCCTTTATTTTCCCGAGGAAGGTCATCTCGATCCGCGTGCCGCACTTGCGGCGATCGCCGGCCGGCTGCGCGAGCTCGGGGTGGCCATCCGTTTCGGCACCGACGGCTGCTGCGCGGCGCCGGCCGGGCCGCTGATCGACTGCAGCGGGCTGGCAGCGCGCCCGCACCTCGCCGGCCTGCGCGGCGTCAAGGGTGAGATGCTGCTGCTGCGGCTCGCCGGGCTGTCCGTCAGCCGGCCGGTGCGGGTGCTGCACCCGCGCATGCCGCTGTACATCGTGCCGCGCGCTGCGGGAGTGTTCATGGTGGGCGCCACCATGATCGAGAGCGACGAAGCGCTGCACGTCACTGCGCGCTCGATGCTCGAGCTGCTGTCGGCGGCCTACGCACTGCACCCGGCGTTCGGCGACGCCCAGATCGTGGAGATCAGTACCGGCGTGCGCGCGGCATTTGCCGACAACCTGCCGCGCATCAGCCGCGTGGACGGGGTGCTGCACGTCAACGGCCTGTACCGGCACGGCTTTCTGCTGGCGCCGGCACTGGCGCGACGCGCCGCGGACGCGCTGCTGCACGGCCGGCATTTCCCGGAGGTGATGCATGAAGATAGTCGTCAACGGCGCCGTGCGTGAGACCACGGCGGCGGAGCTGACCCGGCTCCTCGAGGAGCTCGGTTACGGGGCCAGCGTGGTGAGTACCGCCGTCAACGGTGAGTTCGTCGCCGTCAGTGCGCGCGCGCGTACCGCGCTCGCCGACGGTGATCGCATCGAGGTACTGGCACCCATGCAGGGCGGCTGATGATGTTGCAGCTCTACCAGGTGGCCCTGCGCTCGCGGCTGCTGCTCGGCACGGCGCGTTATCCGTCGCCGGCACTGCTGGCGGCGGCGGTACGCGCCGCGCGCGCCGAGGTGGTGACGGTATCGCTGCGGCGCGAGTCCGGCGGCGAGCGCGCCGGGCAGGCGTTCTGGTCGCTGATCCGCGAGCTGGGCGTGCGCGTGCTGCCGAACACCGCCGGCTGTCACACGGTCAAGGAGGCGGTGACCACCGCCCACATGGCGCGCGAGGTATTCGGCACGACCTGGATCAAGCTGGAAGTCATCGGTGAAGACGACACGTTGCAGCCGGACGTGTTCGGTCTCACCGAGGCGGCGGCGGTGCTGAGCGGCGAAGGCTTCGAGGTATTTCCGTACACCACCGAGGACCTGGTGGTGGCCGAGCGGCTGCTGGCAGCCGGCTGCCGCGTGCTCATGCCGTGGGGCGCTCCCATCGGCTCGGGGCGCGGTCTCAACAACCTGTTCGGTCTCACGGCGCTGCGGGCCCACTTCCCCGAGGTACCGCTCATCATCGATGCGGGCCTCGGCGTACCTTCGCACGCCGCGCGCGCACTCGAGCTCGGCTTCGATGCGGTGCTCATCAACACCGCGGTCGCGCAGGCGCGCGATCCGGTGCAGATGGCGGCGGCCTTCGCCCAGGCGGTCGAGGCGGGTGCCGCGGCGCGGCTCGCAGGGCCCATCGAGCCGCGCGACATGGCGGCACCCTCGACTCCGCTGCTCGGCACGGCGTTTCGCGGATGAGGCTGCCGCGCGTCTACCCGATCGTCGACAGCGCCGCATGGGTGCGGCGTCTGGCGCTGCTGGGAGTGGGACTGGTGCAGCTGCGCATCAAGGGGCAGCCGCTCGCCGTACTGCGCGCCGAGATTGGCGCGGCGCGCGCCTGTTGTCTCGCGGCGGGAGTGCAGCTGATCGTCAACGATCATTGGGAAGTGGCGCTTGCCGCCGGCTGCGACTTCGTCCACCTGGGTCAGGGTGACCTCGATGGGGCGGACCTTGCGGCGCTGCGGCGCGCGGGCGTGCGTTTCGGTATCAGCACGCACGACGAGGCGGAGCTCGAGCGCGCGCTCGGCCTCGCTCCGCATTACGTGGCGCTCGGCCCGATCTACCCCACGCTGCTCAAGGTCATGCGGTGGTCGCCGCAGGGGCTCGAGCGCATTGGCGCCTGGAAGCGCCGCGTCGCTGCGCTGCCGCTGGTGGCGATCGGCGGGCTGACGCTCGAGCGGCTGCCGGCGGTGTTCGCAGCCGGAGCCGACGTGGCGGCGGTGGTGACCGACATCGTACGCGCGGCACACCCGGACGTGCGCGTGCAGCAGTGGTTGCGCGTCGCCGCGGCCGCCTGAAGTGAGGTGCAGTCGGTGAGTGATCGCTATGCACGCCAGCGGGTGCTGCCGCAGCTGGGGGAGGCGGGCCAGGCGCGCCTGGCAGCGGCGCGGGTGTTGGTTGTGGGCGCCGGCGGGCTGGGATCTGCCGTATTGCCCTACCTGGCCGCGGCCGGCATCGGGCGCCTGGCGATCATCGATCCCGACCGCGTCGAGGAATCGAATCTGCACCGCCAGCCGCTGTATCGCATGAGCGACCTCGGCGAGCACAAGGTGCACGCGGCGGCGCGGGCGCTGCGCGCGCTGAATCCCGGCGTCGACATCGACGGCTGCGCGCTACGGCTCGACGCTGCCAACGCGCCGCGCCGGGTCGCCGGCGCGGACGTGGTGGTCGATTGCGCCGACAGCTTCGCAGTGACCTACGTGCTGAGCGATGCCTGCCAGCTGGCCGCCCGGCCGCTGGTGAGCGCCTCGGTGCTGGGTCTTTCCGGTTACGTGGGCGCCTTCTGCGGCGGCGGCCCGAGCTATCGCGCGGTGTTTCCCGAGCTGCCGCGCGCCGCCGGCTCGTGCGCCGCCTCCGGGGTGCTCGGCACCGCGGTGGCAGTGCTCGGCTCGCTGCAGGCGCACCTGGTGCTCGGCCTGCTGCTGCGCTGGCAGCCGCCGGTGCTGGCACGGCTCATGTCGCTCGACCTGCTCACGCTGCACGTCGGCAGCTTCTCGTTCGCTGCCGCGCCCGAGCCCGACGGCGCGGCGCTCGCCTTCATTGCGCCGGTCCAGATCGCCAGCGACGACATCGTCATCGATCTGCGCAGCGAGACCGAGGCGCCGGCCTCGCCGTTCGCCGGCGCACTGCGCCTCGCGGTCGAGCAGCTCGAGCAGGGCGAGCGCCGCTTTCCCGCCGCCGCACGGGTGGTGTTGTGCTGCCGCTCGGGCGTGCGTGCCTGGCGCGCCGCCCGCGCGCTGCAACGCCAGGGTCACGGCCGGCTGGCACTGATCGCGCTCGGCGAGTGAGCGCAGTCCTGGTCATCGCCGGCTCCGACTCGAGCGGCGGGGCGGGGCTCAGCCGCGATGTAGCCACGCTGGCGCAGCTCGGCGCGGAGGCGCTGTGCGTACTGACCGCGGTCACCGCGCAAACCGACAGCGCGGTGCTGAGCGTGCAGCCGCTGGCGCCGCAGCTGGTGCGGGCGCAGATCGCCAGTGCGCTCGCGAGCGGTCGGGTGGCCGCGATCAAGATCGGCATGCTGGCGACCTGCGACAATGTGTGCGCGGTGGCCGATAACGTCCCGGCACGCGAAGTCGTGCCGCTGGTGTTGGATCCAGTGCTGGCGGCGAGCTCCGGAGATGCGCTGCTCGAGCCTGCGGGAGTAGCGGCGCTGCGCGAGCGACTGCTGCCGCGCGCGACGCTGCTCACCCCCAACATTCCGGAAGCCGCGGCACTCCTCGGCACGACGCTCGCCCGAAGCGAAGATGAACTGCTGCGCCAGGGGAGGGCACTGCTGGCGCTCGGAGCGCAGGCGGTGCTGCTCAAGGGTGGCCACGCCCGCGGACCCGAAGCGACCGACCTGTTGCTGACAGCTGGCGATGCAGTGCAGCGCTTCAGCGCGCCGCGTCGCGCCGCGGGCCGGCGCGGCACCGGCTGCGCACTCGCGACGGCAATTGCCGCAGGCCTCGCGGCGGGCCTCGAGCTGCCGGCCGCGTGCGCGCGCGCCAAAGACTACGTGAGCGCGTGGCTGCGGGCTGACCGGGATACAACCAACACCCGCTGACGTCCACTAACACCGCTGTCTGACACCACTGTCGCCGCCGGCAGACAGCGTGCGCCCCCGTTTCATCGCGCCTGCAAGTCAACCAACCTCAGGTTCGTCCGCTATACGCTCGACAGCCGCAAGCTGCGGCACTGAACCAACAGAAGGGATGGGATATGCAGCGCATTATGTTGCGACGCGCGGTCCACAGCGCACTGCTTGCAGGTCTCAGCGCGAGTCTGGCGGCTTGTGGTGGCGGAGGTGGCGGCTACGGCTCTTCATCGACCAGCACGCCACAGACCACGATGGCGGTGATGCCGCTTACGCTTAGCGACGCATCCTCGGACGACTGGGCCTGTGTGGGCGTGCGCATACTGAGCATCGCCCTCATTCCCCAGGGCGGTGGCAGCGCGGTGACCATCTACAGCGCGGCGACACCGGCGCCTTACGTCAACCTCGAGTTGCTCGACCAGTTGGGTGAAATCCTCGGCAACGTGAGCATTCCGGCGGGTACCTATAGCGGAGCGCTGCTGACGATTGGCGCTAACCCGGGGGACGTGCTGCTTACCGTGGCGGCGAACCCCGAGCAGGGCTTCCCGCTGACGCCGGGCAGCAGCGTGCCGTCGGATGAGATCCAGATCCAGCACACGCAGGGCACGAGCGGCAACCTCAGCGTGCCGGTGACGGTCAACTTCGATACACCGCTGGCGGTGAGCAGCAGCCAGAGCAATGTCGCACTGGATCTGGAGTTCAACCTCGCGCACCCGGCGTTCATCGTAGGTCATACCCCGCCGGCGGCAGCCGGCGCGACGCTCTGGGCGGTCAACTTCGCTGCGCCGGTGCGGCGCCGCCCGATCCACGACATTGCGCGCCTGGTACTGCGCCATACCTACGGCACGGTCAGCGCGGTGAGCTCCGCTGCGCTCACCGTGATCAAGGACTTCCCGGTATATCCGGCGACCAACCCCGAGACCGAAATCACCGGCACGATTTCGCTGACGGTGAACGCCGACGGCAGCAGTGGCACGATCGTTTACGATCTGGATGCCGGCACGCGTACGGTGGTCGACAATTTCTCGGCCGAGTCGGGCCTCGCCAACCGCTACGTGCGTATCGCGGCGCGTTACCAGGAAGATGGCACGCTGACGGCGGTGCGCGTGTGGGTGAGCAGTGACTTCAGCAAGGTGTGGCTGAGCCCCGCGGGGC
>Ga0210394_10005957_pt1 | contig 13433 bp, 11 predicted proteins | sample IncBWC12MmetaG_FD_160121 | JGI IMG/M metagenome (GOLD analysis project Ga0210394, IMG submission 160121) | Forest soil microbial communities from Barre Woods Harvard Forest LTER site, Petersham, Massachusetts, United States - Inc-BW-C-12-M | ecosystem: Environmental > Terrestrial > Soil >...
GGCTTGCGTGTCTAGCGGAAGGTACTGGAACCCATGGAACCATCGCTCGATTTCCGAGACGTTGCATGCTGTGCCACTCTTTCATTTGAATCAACTGTTGCAACAGGACATTGATGGTACTCGATACCGCTGGCACGACCGCACTGACGTCCGCGATCGACCCTCACGTGCTGCTAGGTCTATCTATCGCCGCGGCGGTTGCCCTGTTGGTATCGCTGCTTCCCCGGTCCCGGGGGAATTTTTGGTTGAGCTGGCTGAGCTTGCTGGGCGCCGTGGTGTATCATTGGCGGGCTTTCCCCGGTTTTGCGATCGTCACCGGGATCGCTTACCTGGCGGTCCGCTGGCTCAATACCCGCACGAACCGTTCCCAGCGTTGGAATTGGGCTTGTGCGCTATTGTTCTTGTTGCTCGGCGTGTTCGTCGCGGGTCGCGTGGAGCATTGGGATCGCGTCACCTTTTCGACGTCTTCTACTCCAGTGCTGATCTACAGCCTGGACATGTGGCTGCTGCTTCGCTTGGTAACTCTGTTCTGGGAAGTGGGGTCAGGCGCCATAGCGGCACCGTCGCCCGCTCGATTCGTTCTTTGGGTTTGTCTGCCGTTTACCCTGGCCGGTCCACTCTTGCGCTTCTCCGAAATGCCGAGCGCGGTTCACCCGAATCGCGAGGTTTGGAAGTCAGCCAGTTGGTGGAGGCGGGCGTTCGCTGCGTCCGCTACGCTCCTGGCGGGAATCGCGCTCGGGTTCGGGCAGGAAGCGATGTCCACCCACTGGCCGCACGCGCGGATAGTGAAAAACGCGATCATCACGTTTTTCACAGGGCCTTTCGGGTTCTACCTGTCGACCGCCGGTTACTTCCGCTTGATGGAGGTCCTGGCCCAGCCTTCCGGTTTCAAGTTGCCGCCCAGCTTCAACTTCCCGTTCGGCCGAGAGAATATCTCGGCGTTTTGGATGAATTGGAACATGACAGCTACGTTTGTGTTTCGCGATTACTTGTTCTACAACCGCTGGGGCCAGCGAACGTACAACGTCTATTTCAACACCCTGCTCCTGTTCACGCTCGTCGGTTTGTGGCACGCGGCCAACAGTTACTGGATTCTGTGGGGTTTCTTGCACGGGCTGTTGTTCTGCACGTTCTTGCTCTGGCGAAAATATGGTCAGCGCTTGGGCAACCTGCCGCGACGAGGCACTCCCGCTTCCAGAACAGCAGCTCGGTTGCTGACCTATTTCAGTGTTTGCATGTGCTGGTATCTGCCATCAAAGATTATTCAAAAGCTGCCCGGCATCGCATTTTGATCCGCGGGCAAAAGGACTGTCGATGACAACTTCTCCCGAGAGAACCACAGAACAACGCATCCAGGAGGCGATCTCCCGGGCGTTGGGAATCAAAACTCCAGATTCGTCCACGCCGCTCCGGATGGGTTCAATCCCGGGTTGGGATTCTATGGGCCACATGAGTGTCGTCATGGAAATCGAAAGGGAATTTAACGTCCGATTCCCACCCTATCGCCTGCCGGAGCTGGTCGATGTTCCCTCGATCGCCAAGACCCTGCAGACCTCGGTGTGACCATTCGTAGGGAGGCTCTCTTGAGTTCATTTGCAGATCTCCGCGCCCCTGTCCCAGACGAATTGGCCGATGAATTACTTAAGCGGCTGCCTTACGTGTCGGAAGGGATCAGCAACCCCCGATTACTTGCGGGAGGTACTCGCGTTACTTTCGAGTTGCGCAAAGGATTTGAAAGCCACGCTGAACTGGTAGCCGGACGGATCTCTGAGGTCGCCGTGAAACTGTGCTCCAACCACCGGCCGGGGATTTTCAAGACCCTCGCGAAACGAGATACACTGCCTTCCTCGTTCCGCGAGGATCCGCATCCGCTGCTGGCCCGCCAAGGCGAGATCGTGGCTTTCGGGCGCGGGCGGTATGGTTTGGGGCCGAAGCTGGTTGCGCTCACGGAGTACTTCGACCTGCGTGCGCGACAGATGGCGCGCGAATTTCAGGCTGATGCCCATAGCTTCCCGTCCCTCATCGGCGCGGATGTGTTGGACCGCTGTCGCTACCTGAGGAACTTTCCCGCCTCTTTGAATCTGGTTTCCCATTTGCGCGAGGACCACGCTCTCCTCCAGGAGTTCGCCCGCACCGTCCGCTTGGACGGAGAACAACTGGTTTACGACCGCGGCGCCTCAAGCGGCGTGGAATGCCTGTTGTCGCCGTCGGTCTGTTTTCATTGGTACATGTGGCTTCGGGACTCGAAGTTGTCGCAGCCTCGCGCCATCACCGCTTTGGGAAAATGCTTTCGCTATGAGTCCACCAATCTCGCCGGACTGGAGCGTCTCTGGGACTTCAACATGCGTGAAATCATTTTCGTGGGGCCCGCGGACTACGTGCTTAGGAACCGCACTACCCTGGTCGAGCTATCGGCTCACCTGTTGGATGAATTGGGCATGGCCTACGAAATTACCACCGCTACCGATCCGTTCTTCGTCGACAGCTATGCCGCGCAGTCAGCTTACCAGCAGGGCTTCGAACTCAAATATGAACTGTTGGCGCCTTTACCTTACAGTGGAATAAAGCTGGCCGTTGGCTCCATCAATTATCATCAGGACTTCTTCGGGCGTTCGTTCGCTATCGAAACCGGGGATGGGCCAGCACACACCGGCTGTATCGGCTTCGGCTACGAACGTCTAGCGCTGGCCTTTGTGGCACAGCATGGAGTGGACGAAAAGCATTGGCCGGACACGGTGGTTAGCCAGCTCTGAACGCGGATGGGCGGACAGCGCCGTCTTAGGGCTGCTCAGGTTGAGTGACCGCCGACAGGTCGCCTGCATAGATCGACGCCCCTAGAGCGAGGCCGTAGCCTGTCAACTCGTGGATTGGCACAGGCCGACCGCTGAGAGTCAAAATCGTTTCAAGAAAGATATCATTCGTGGCCGTAGCCACTCGAACGGCTGGATCAACAGAAATGACGGTTCCAGGCTTTTGAAGCGAAGGCGTATTCGTCAAGCGGATCCGTCTGGCGACGTATAATCTCCCATCAATGATGACTTTCGGCAAACCAATTGGATTGGGCGTTCCTTCAAAATCCAGAGCACGGCAAAACGCCTCGATTTGTTCCGCGGGCCAATCAAACGAAATCAGGCAATCGTTGGCCGGCCGCGTGGAAAGGCCGAAATACGTGCGCCGAGTCAAGTCTTGCGGTACGCGCCTCGCTGTCCCCGCCATGAGTTCCGGCACAAGCTCGGTAAATGCCGAGACCGCGCTGTAATAGCATTTGAGGTTGAGCTTGTAAGCGGTGTCATCGGGATCGATGGGAACGACGACCTGCTTGAGCAGATCACCGCCGTCTACCTGTTCGGTCATTACATGCCAGGCGATACCGTGACTGGTCTCGCGATTCATGAGCGCCCACGTGGTGGCGTACACGCCGCCGTATCTTGGCAATGGCCCATCGTGATAATTTACCGACATCACACTCGGAAGGCGCAGTATGTCGTCACGGAGGACTTTGTAGTTGACAATGCTAAACAGATAATCGAACTGTTGGGACTCGCCGAACGCCTGGAAGTTAGACAGGGTCCGAAAGTGTGGAACTTTGGCAGCCTGAGACCATACTTGCAGAGGCTCGTCGGGACTGCATACACCGACTATGTTCCCGTGCCTGGCAAAGACGTTACCACAGAGCACCGGTAAAGTACCCTGCCCAATGATCACGCAACTCGCCATCCTAAAAGTTCACAGTCGGGATTTCGTTTTGGACCCCAAGTCTTTCGTCAGTATATAACTAACAGCCAACTTTTAGTTCTCCGACGAATAGTTCTTCTGGGGCCACCGTTGCGCTCCGCCGAGCGCCAATTTCGCAGTTCGGCCTTCCTCCTTGGTCGCCTGGTTTCGAGTCGCCACCGCAGCGCACGAACTTCTTGTCTGGGACCAACACCGCAGCCGTGGGATTGGACAACGTTTGTTGGCGTTCGCTCTGAAATGGTTCTAGGAACACGAGTGGAACTACAGGTGGTCGCTGGAAATCCCGACGATATCCGTGATTATCGCGTGCTGGCATGAGGAATTGCTGCAGATGGTGTGGACACCGGCCATTTACGAACAACTCGTAACCGCTACTTAAGTCGTGTTTCCCAGTCGTATGGGATCTGTGGGTTTCCCTAGTCAGTTGGGGTTGCTTTCCGCCGCCATCGGTTAGGATGAGTAGAGGGAAATTCGCTCGATTGAAACGCGCCGCTCCAATCACAACCGCTTTCCAAGAGGCCGCAAACAGCTTAAATTCGATCGGTTCCACTTCGTATCCAGATAAAATCCAGCTTGCCATCGACCTCCTCATTGAGCGGCTTTCTGCGGGTAACAAGTTGCTGGTGTGCGGCAATGGCGGCTCAGCGGCGGACGCCCTTCACATTTGTGCGGAATTTGTCGGCCGCTTTCTCCGGGATCGCCGTCCTCTGCCGGCCATCGCCCTAAACGCTAATCAGTCCATTCTGACGGCCTTGAGCAACGATTATTCCTATGAATCCGTATTCTCGCGCCAGGTGGAAGCGCTGGCGAAACCGGGGGACGTGGTGTGGGGCATCTCCACCAGCGGCAATTCGAAGAACGTGGTGGAAGCGCTCCGGATGGCGCGGGCGATGGGAGCACGGACCATCGGCTTGACGGGCGATGGCGGCGGCGCCATGGCGGAACACGCGGACGTTTTGCTGGCGGTGCCGCTCTCTGCGACCCCGCGGATCCAGGAAGTCCACGTTGTTACGTACCACGTGATCTGCGAAGCGGTGGAGGCAGCTGTCTGCGACGCATCGGCGATCGACGGTGGTACCGCGGTTTAAAGGTTGGTTGTGCGGCCGGCCTCGTACCAGGCGGTTCCGTCCGAAATGAACTGGATTGTTGCGGATTTTCCGGGCATTCCCACTAGTGGCCCCGAGCTTCTCAAGTTGGCTCCAAAAGTGACGGTCTTTGCGCCAACCAAGTCGTTGGCGATGATGATCCACATGTGCTGTCCAGGGAGGCCTCCGGTAGCAGCGTTGATGGTGGCGTTGCCGACTGCGTTAATGGTGGTGGTTTTGTGAACATCGCCCGCCGTGGTTTCCAGTGTGACGGTGCTCGCGTAGGTCATGGTCTCCATCGATGCGATGAATCGGCGAGCCACGGCATCACGGCTGCGATCGGGATCTTCCCCGCCACGGCGCGCTGCGCCTCCACCCATCAAACGAAACACCCGGCCATCGTAGAACACCCATTGTGGTTCGCCGGCGATCAGCGTGCCTCCTGGATCAGTAGTGCCATCACTCCGTTTGATATTCACGGGACCCACGGTATCAACATTGAGCGAACAAGACGCGCTGCATGTTGCGTCAGCAACCAGGACAAAAGTCATACCAGCTTGATAGGCCGTTATCACTTTGTAGGGCATGCGGCACGTGTATAGCGTAGTGCCGTTCGTGGAAGAACAATAATTCTCGTTGTTATGAACGCTATCGTGTGTTGAGATGAGAGCGGAATTAAGCGACGGCACGCATGTAATTCGATCGTTGGCTGGCCCTTCGTCTCTGCAAGTCTGGAGGACTCCATTACCTGACTCCAGATTCAGCTTGCCCCGCGCGCCGACAGGCTTGGCGCCGACCTCTACCATGACATTCTGCGCGCTGGCCACGGCCATCGAAAGGCACAGACATGCTGCTTGCAATCTCATGTGGGATCACTCCTCGTCTTCTTTTTGGAGGTCAACTTTAGGCCCGCCGACCCTACAGCGACCAGTATGGCAGCGGGAACGCCGTGTGCGGATGTAGCGCGCGTTGTCCTGCCCTTGCAGTCACCTTTTCGTGATCGCGCCCAGCTCTTGATTGCGATTGGCGTAGTTCTGGTCGTGATACTTCTGATACTCGCCCGACCGGACATGCGCGATCCATTCCGGATTGGATCGGTACCAGTCCACCGTGGCCTTTAGTCCGCGCTCGAAATCCATCCGTGGCTGCCAGCCGGTCTCGCGCTGCAGCTTTTCGCTCGACAGCGCATATCGCCGGTCATGCCCGGGCCGGTCCGTCACGTACTCGATCAGGCTGGCCGGTCGGCCCGTGATCGCCAGAATCTGTTCCACAACCGTTTTGTTTGGAAGCGAGCGATTGCCGCCGATGTTGTAGATCTCACCTTCGCGACCCTTCTCGAGCAGCGTTAGAATCGCCTGGCAGTGGTCTTCCACATACAACCAGTCGCGGATTTGCATTCCGTCGCCATATACCGGCAGCGGCTTGTTATCGAAGGCGTGCGTGATCATCAGCGGGATCAGCTTCTCGGGAAACTGGCACGGCCCGTAGTTGTTGGAGGCGCGCGTCACGATCACCGGCAGCTTATAGGTTTTGTAATAGCTCAGGGCGAGAAGATCCGAGCCAGCCTTGCCCGCTGAATATGGGCTGCTGGGCTGCAACGGAAACTGTTCATCGGCTTCCAGCGGCGCCTCCAAGCTGCCGTACACTTCGTCGGTGGAGACGTGAATGAAGCGCCGCACGCGATGCGCGCGCATGGTCTCCAGCAGATTGAAAGTGCCCCGCAAATTGGTCTCAAACACCGGCTGCGGCGCGAAAATACTGCGGTCTACGTGGGACTCGGCCGCAAAATGCACCACCGCGTCGGGCTGCGCCTCGGCAAAAATGCGCCGCAATCCCTCCAGATCACAGATGTCCGCATGTACGAACCGATAGTGCGGGTTGTTCGCTACCGACGCCAGATTCTCCAGATTCCCGGCGTACGTCAGCTTGTCGATATTGGTGATCTCAAACGCGGGATTGCCGGCAGCCAGCCGCACAAAACAGGACCCGATGAACCCGGCTCCGCCAGTCACGATGATCTTCATGGAATCTCTATTGTACGTGGACCAGAGCCGTTTTTCAGGTACTCGCCGCTTCAAGCATATGCAGCGTGTCCAGCGCATTCACTTCAAAATCGCGCCGGCGCGGTCGTGCGACGGCTGCGCGGCGGTGTGGAGAACCAAATCAGGCGTCTGCGCTAACCGGCTCACGTCACGCGCGGAAAAAAGATATGTTCCAAACTTTTGGTGCATTTTACCAAGTAATAGGACACGCCATTTACGTCCCGCTCACCTTATGATGCCCCCTCGACGAACCCGGTCAAGCCATTTCGCACAGTGGGCCCTTAGATTTAACAGCGGCGGCTCCATCCTCTCATCCCGTCTTCCCGCGTGGTCCGTGAAATGCTTGCGCACGAAACTCTTTTACCAACTGGGCAGTCACGTCGGTCAGTTCTCGTTTTTCTCAATAGGAGAGGGTAGAATCATGCGCACGTCGATGATGCGGACGTTCACCAGGGGGCTGCTCTTTGCCTCTTTATTCGGCCCGATGACGATCTCATTGTTCGCCAACGGCCAGCCGCTTAACATTAATATGAATCGCGACTTGGGCACTTATTCGATCGGCCGCGTTCAGATTGGGCTGAACGCTTCGGGGGGCAGCGGGAATTACACTTGGAGTCTGGCTTCTGGAGCCCTACCATCGGGCTTGAATATCGCACCCATTCCCGGAAACGCGTCACAGACCGGGCTGGTCGGTATAGCCACCTGTGCTGCATGCACGGGCGGGGGAAAAGTCTACGGCTTCAGCCTGACGGTAAACGATGGCAATACGAGCGTGACACAGCCATTCGAAATGAGAGTGACGACGCTGACGCTACAGGATATTAACCTCCCTGATGTATTCGTCGGCCAACCGTTCTCGTATAAGTTCACCGCATTGAACTCCCAGAGCGGCAAACCGACATTCGACGTCACTGCGCCGGGCTTGCCGGTCGGCCTGAGCCTGAGTGCTACCGGTACTCTCTCAGGAACGATGCCCGACCCCGGGAATTACCAGATCAATCTCAGCGTTTTTGACGGCACCGATGAAATCTATCGCGGCTTTCAGCTCAATGTTTACCAGATCGGCCTGAATCCGATCGCCCCGTTGCCCCTGGGCGTTTTTCCCAATGCCATCCAGGGAGCAGTATATACTGCCACTTTGACGGCCAGCGGTGGAATTGCTCCCTACCAATTCGCTCTTCTTGGCTCCCTCCCCAATGGCTTGTCAATGAGCCCCGAAGGTGTGATTAGCGGCGCCGCCAACGCGGGCCCCGGCCTTTACGGATTCAATGTCTTCGCGACGGATTCTGCGGGAAACAGCTATCAGAAGACGATGTCGCTCGACGTTATCCAGGAAAGCATAGCGCAGAATCGGATCACCCTCGGTTTGTTCAGCGATGCGGTCGCTGGACTCACTTTCGGATTACAGATTCCGACATGCTGCGGCGGCGTGGCGCCGTTTAAATGGAGTGCCACCGGGTTGCCGGCAGGAATGTCGATCCGCTCCGGGAGTGGCATAACCAGCGACTATGTTACTCCGGGCTGGGGCGAAATTTGGGGTGTCGCAAGCACCCCGGGCACTTATTTTGTTACGGTCACTGTCACCGACGCCCAGAAGAACTCCTCCTCGCTCACGTTTCCGCTCCACGTATCGGAACTCTTTCTGGCCCCAAACGGCAATCTTCCGAATGGGACCCTCAACTCGGCCTATTCGGCGGCGTTCCAGATCATTGGCGGCACTCCTCCCTACGCCTCGGTTCAAATACTCAAGCCTGCTGCGAGTAGTAACGAAAACCTCCCCGATGGCCTTAGCGCGGATACAACGAACTTAGCCAGCGGGTTTTTCACCATTGCGGGCACCCCGATCGAAAACGGTAACTTCAATCCGAATATCGTAGTAACAGACGGTGCGGAGCAAACACTGGCAGTATCGGAGTTTTTCAATATCTTTAACAGTCCAGGCGGCATCACGATCTTCGGCAGCAATTTCCTCAGCGTCCCGGTAGGAACACCCATATCTCAACAATTGAGTGCATGCTGTGTGGCGAGCTATGTCTGGTCCGTTGCGTCGGGGAACATCCCGACGGGTTTGTCGCTTTCGCCGAGCGGCATGGTAACCGGCACTTTTACCACTGCGGGAACATATACCTTCCTGCTGGAAGCCGCCGATGCAGCCGCCGTTGCGGCGCCCGGCTTCAAACAAGGCACGATCGTCGTGACGCCGATTACAATTACGACCAATTCTCTACCAAACGGGAATGTAGGGACCGCTTACAGCCAGGCCTTGGCGGCCAGCGGGAACACCGGAACGCTCACGTGGTCGGTTGCTCCGGGCTACTATCTTCCACCGGGCTTGACTCTCCAAACGAATGGAACTCTGAACGGCACCCCAACTGCTACCGGACAATATTTCTTCCAGGTCAGCGTTACGGATCAGAATGGTAGTCAGGCGTTCAATAGCTACACCATCAATATCTTCGGAAAAGGTCAAACCTCACCCCTCAGCGTCGCCAACGGGCCAAATCTTGGAACATGGGCGCCGGGCACAGACTGGATCGGACTTGGTGTCAATGGAGGAAACGGCACTTACTCCTACAGTCTGGTTTCCGGCAAGCTCCCGCCCGGTCTGTTCCTGAGTAAGCAGGTGCCGAATTTCTTCGCGCCGAATCAGCAGGCGGGGCTCATTGGCGTCGCGACTACGCCGGGCACTTACAATTTCAGTCTGAAAATCACGAGCGGAGGCCAGCCTTACGGGGGTGCGAGTATCACCGTGCCGTATCAAGTGACGATCTCGTCACTGAACCTGCAGGATGCCACTCCGCAGGATGGGTTTGTGGGCGTTGTGTACAGCTATGCGTTCACGCCCATCCAAAATGCGGGGCCGGTCACGTTTACCGTAAACTGCAGTCCAACCGGTTGCACCCCGCCACCGGGACTGACACTTAGCAGCTCCGGTGTCTTATCCGGCACTCCGACCACTCCGGGGAGCTATCAGATCGCGATGCACCTCTCCGACGGAGTGAATATCCAGAATGTGCAGTTCAATCTGACCATCTATGCCGTCCAGATCACAACTCCGTCCCTTTTACCAATCAATGGAACCCAGGGCGATTCTTATTCCGCCACCCTCACGGCCAGCGGCGGCTCGAGCACCGGGTATAGCTTCAGCATCGTTGCTGGAGGTCTTCCGAACGGTCTGAGCCTGGCTTCGAACGGCACGATATCCGGCACGATCAACAGCGGGCCGGGGCTTTACGGGTTTGGCGTCCAGGTCAAGGACTCAGAGAATAATACTGGCAACCTGCGGATGTCGCTTGATGTCGTTGGCCCTGGGCCAGGCATGCAAATCAACACTACGTGGCTCAATGATCCTGTTCTTGGCGATCATTATGGAGCAGTTGTCAGCTTATGCTGCGGCGGCACGGCTCCTTTCACCTGGACCGCCAGCAATCTTCCCCCAGGGTTGACTTTTGAGCCTAACACCAACTCGTTTACGAACTATCCTTCGAATCCGGGTGGCCTGCAGATCTACGGTATCCCGGAGCAGACCGGAACCTACGACGCTACGTTCACCGTTACCGACGCAAACCTCGTTAGTACAAGCGTTATCATTCCCATGCACGTCAGCATTCTGGATGTGGCGATCGGGAATACCGGAAATGGATACAACTTGCCGAACGGTACGCTCGATGCCGCCTACAGCCCGACGGCGTTCCTTGTTTTGGGTGGAACCGGCACTGGCTACAAAGTCACCCAGACCCCCAACGGCAATTTCCCTGACGGCCTAAAGCTGAGCGGAGTCACACTGAGCGGCACTCCACTTGAGAATGGAGGGTTCTTCGAGGAGCTCGGCTTCGCGGACTCGGCAGGCAATACACTTTCACGTGGCGAAGGGATCTTCATCAACGATGTCAGCGGTGCGAACATCTTCCTCAACGGGAACGGATTCTTTGGGTATGACCTCGGAAGCACCCTAAGCGGCGTAGCTTATTCCAGGCAGTTTTTCGAGTGCTGCGAGGCGGGAACGGTGTTTTCGGTCGCAACGGGATCGAAGTTGCCGCCGGGACTGACACTCTCCTCCACGGGCTTGTTGAGTGGAACGCCAACGGTGAAAACCGGAACCACCTACTCATTCTTGATCCGAGCCTCGCGCACCTCCGGCTCTCCGTTTTTTGGGCAGAAAATGTTCACGCTGACGATCACGCCGATTACGATCACAACGGCATCGCTTCCTTCCGGCACGGCGGGGACGGCATACAGCGCCACGCTCGAGGCAACCGGTGGGAAAGGGACTTTGACGTGGTCGCAGCCGTTCAACCAGGGGTCGCTGTTGCCTCCGGGCCTGACTCTCAATGCGAACGGTACCATCACGGGAACGCCGACGACTACGCCGCTGGCCTCGGGCTCCTACTTTGTCATCGTACAGGTGACCGATAGCTCGAAGAACACGGCGATCCGGGGCTATGGGATCAATATTGCGCCATAGAGGCAATTATTCCTGAGTAGCGTCCTCGGGTGGAAGTGCAACTCAGCATGCACTGACGTCGCAAACCGATGTTGACACTCAGTCACCTGCTGGAAATGCTCAGCCGTGTCGGCAAGCCGGTCAAGCTCGTAATCAGTTGAGACAGGTGGTCTGAAGACGATCAGGATATTCTTGAGAGCACACTCGCCACAGCTTTTCACGACGCCCTGCTAGCGGGCGGCGCGCTTCAGCTCGCTTGCCCCAGCCGCAGCGCTGGCGGCATAAAACCGCTCCGGCCCGGCGGGCATGCGAATCACTTCCACCGCCGGCGCAACGGTTCTGGCTTCCAGCCCCCGCTGCACAGCCCCGACAAACGCGCTGATCACCAGCGGGTTCATTTCGCTGTCGAAGCCCCGATAGAAGTTTACATATTGGGAATCAGGGAGCGGAATTCTCAGTTGCCAGCGTGGCTGGGCGGAGCCGCCTTCGGAGTGAAGATCCTCGAAAAGTTGGCCGCCGAAACTCATTCGTACTTCGTGAAAACCAAAATCGCGGCTGCCGGCGCGAACGTGATTCCAGCACTCCTCGACAGTATCGGCTTTAGCCAAAGCCGTTTCAAAGTCCTTCAGACGAGTTTCCACGTCGATGATCCGCCGGAACCGGCCACCGAAAAGCATGCGGCTAGCGGAAGCGAACTCGTGGTAGTCCAACTGGCGAATGCCGATCCACACCGCTCCACCGAACAGAATCACAATCAAGCCGCTGAACTGGTTGTGCAGCGCGCTAACCAGCAGGGAGAGCACGGCCACCAGACCGCACAATCCGTACATCGTCAGCACCGCGTTCTTGGGACTCAAACCACGCTCTAGGAGACGGTGATGGATATGTCCACGATCGGCCTGAAAGATTGGCCGGTTCCGCAAGAATCGGCGCATGATGGAGAGCACTACGTCCAATAGGGGAATAGAAACAGCCAGCAGGGGCACCGTTAGAGCCACCAAGGTGACCGACTTGTCGCTCCACAGAGCGCCGAAACAGCCTAGTAAGAATCCGAGCGAAAGACTGCCGCAATCGCCCAGATACACCGAAGCGCCGTTGAAATTGTAACGCAGAAAACCGAGCAAGCAACCAGCCAGAGGCATGGTTGCCAGAATGAGCGGTATGTTGTTCTGTGTGAGCGCGGCCAGCAACATGGTGACGGTGGCAACCAAACCCACGCCGGCCGCCAGCCCGTCCATGCCGTCGATCAAGTTGAACGCATTGGTGCAGCCTACCAACCAGATCACCGTGATGGCGAACCCGAGCCACGGCCACGCAGGCAACCCCTGCAGCATCCGGATTTCCACGTGAATGCCCGCCACATAGGCCAAGACGCTGGCCACTATTATTCCGAGCAGCTTCTGCCAGGCCGCTAGTCCGATCAGATCATCCAGTACGCCGGTGAAGAAGACGACCGATGCGACCAAGGTGAGTGGCAGGATGTTGGGGAGTTCGTGGTGCAGATGTTGCGTGTAGCTGAACGGCAATGCCATAGCAATCCCGAACGTAATGGCGTACGAAACAAAAATGGCAATTCCACCAACCCGCGGAACGGGACTCGCATGCTTTTTGCGAACGCCGTCGGGATGATCGAGAAAATGCTTGCCCAGGTAATCTCGCACCAATGGAGTGACCAACAAAGCTAGTACAACTGACAGAGCGCCTAGCGTGAGTATCAAAAACAAGTTACTCTCTTCTCCTAGTGAAGTGACTCTTCCAAGGGTGCAAGACGATACGGGCGCTTCCTCCAAAAGCGGTGCGAGGCTTGAAGAGAACTCTCGCCGATCCTTGGTCTTCTCTATTTCACACCGGAAAGCCCTTAATGCCAAGGGTAATTGGATCTAGTTCGTACTAGTACGGCCTGGCCTCCGACTAAGTACTAATACCTAAACAACTGAATCTTAAGGGCATTCTGGATTGACTGGGGTGACCAGGTCTGAGCGGCTGGGAGTAAGATTCTTTGAAAGAAACCTAAGAAACATGAGCTAAAGAAGGTGACAAGACCGTTAGGACGCCAGCGCTTCAAAAATACATCAAGCGAATGACGGTTCCGTCGTACCAGACAAACTGGGCCTGCCCGGCGATCAG
>Ga0210394_10005959_pt1 | contig 13426 bp, 11 predicted proteins | sample IncBWC12MmetaG_FD_160121 | JGI IMG/M metagenome (GOLD analysis project Ga0210394, IMG submission 160121) | Forest soil microbial communities from Barre Woods Harvard Forest LTER site, Petersham, Massachusetts, United States - Inc-BW-C-12-M | ecosystem: Environmental > Terrestrial > Soil >...
CGGGGGAGGGGCTTTCGAGCGACAAGTCGACCGGTTTGCGGTCGCTTAGACAAACGTGTGGCAGGTTCTCAGTCAGAGGCCCAGCCGCCTGGCGCGTGGATGGCGGTACGGGGAAAAAGATTACCACGAGCGTTGTGGAGTGTAAAGGGCTACGCAACAGATGGTGTTCGATTGTGGCCGACCACAATGAGTGCGCTTCGCAAACGTCTTCTCGATCAGCCGAGAAACTCCCGGGCGCGGTTCCTAGGGCTATCCAAGTTGTAACCAAAAGTGGTGATTCTCGACCCCCGTGAGCATCAATCGCCGTAAGATGCAGACAAGCAGAAAGAGAACGGCAAGGCGCAACTTGGGAGCCCCGCCACGTGAAGAAGCTGCGATTCCTCGTTTCACTGATCACCAAAGACAACGACTACCAACTCCAGCAAGCGGCTTCAGCGGAGACGGCTGCGCGCGAACTCGGAATCGACCTTGAGATTGTGTACGCCGACGGCGATACGATCACGCAGAGCACGCAAGTGCTCAAGGCCATACAAGCTCAACCCACTCTGCGGCCGGACGGCATTATCGTCGAACCTGCGGGCGGAACAGGACTGCCGCAGGTGGCCAAAGCAGCGGTCGAGGCGGGGATCGCCTGGGGTCTCGTCAACCACGACGCCGGATATGTCGCGGAGTTGCGGCGAGGCTCAAAGTTGCCAATCTTTATTGTGACAAGCGATCACACGGAAATTGGGAGGATTCAGGCGCGGCAGTTAGCTGCGCTGGTTCCCGAGGGTGGCGCTGTTTTGTACATCATTGGTCCCACGGAAAGCGCGACGGTGAAAGACCGCAAAGCGGGGTTCGAAGCCATTTGCCCGAAAAATCTGCGCGTCACGTTGCTGCGAGGCAAATGGACGGAAGAGAGCGGTCACCGTAGCTTGGCGACTTGGTTGAAACTGGGTGGATCGAGCAAATTGAGCATTGTAGCTGTGGCGGCCCAAAATGATGCGATGGCCATGGGTGCGAGAAAAGCTCTCAAGGAAATAAGTGATCCACTGGAACGGGAAAAATGGCTGAGCCTGCCGTTCACAGGCACCGACGGGTTGCTGATGACTGGTCAAGCATGGGTTCGCGCCGGCTCGCTGACTGCCACGGTGATTACGCCCCCGATGGCCGGGCAGGCCGTGCAACTCATGGCCAATGCGCTGCGCACCGGCGCAAGTGTGCCGGAACGCATCGTTACGATGCTGGAATCGTTTCCGCCTATCGCGAAACTCTCGAAACTCCAAACTGTTGGGAGCCAGAAGTAAAGGCTCCCGTCGCGGAACAGCGGCAATTGCTCGCAATCAACGAGGACTCTATTTCGGGTCCCAGCTACTTGAAGTGCGCGTCATACCAGGCGAGGATGCGATTGAGACGATCGAGAAGATGTTTTTCCTCGCGGAGACCGTGTGGTTCTCTCGGATACATGACGAGCTCGGTCTCCACCCCGTAGTGTTTTAATCCGCGATACAACTCCTGGCTTTGGTCGGGCGGATCGGTTGTGTCGGTCTCGCCTTGAAGAATGAGTGTTGGCGTCTTTGCGTTCTTGAGCTGCGTGAACGGAGAGCTGTTCAGGAATTTTACGAGGCTATCTGATTCGTAGGGCACGCCGTAGAACCATTCGTCGTAAGAAGGGTGTTCTTCGCTTCCGTACTCGGAGATCAAATTGGAGAGGCCCGCGCCAGAGACGGCGGCTTTGAAGTCGTTCGTTTGTGTGATCGCCCATTCGGCCATGTAGCCGCCGTAAGACCATCCGCCAATGCCAAGTTTCGCGGGATCGGCGATGCCGCGGTCGATGAGATCCTTGACACCCCACATCGCGTCTTTGAAGTCGGCGCCGCCCCAATCGCCGCGGTTCATCTCGATGAACTTTTGGCCATAACCTACTGAGCCGCGAATGTTGGGATAGAAAACCGCGTAGCCGCGCGCGGCGAGGAGCTGGCCCCAGACTTCGATGGAGTCTTGCCAGTTGCCGGTAGGTCCGCCATGAACCAATGCGATGAGCGGCAGCTTGGATTTTCCATCGGCGCCTGCGGGTTTCAGGAGGGCCGCTTCGATTTCGAGCCCGTCGAATGATTTGTATTTGTAAAATTCTGGCGGGCTGAGCGTGAACTTTTTCCAGGAATCATTGAGATGAGAAACTTGTTGTGGCGAATTTCTCTGATCCCACAGCCAGAGTTCGGGAGGCATCGTGGCGGACTGACCCGTGAAGACAACGTCGCCGGCGTCGGAAACGGCGAAGGCGTTGACATTGCAGGACGGCGGATTCGCCGGAATTTTGCTCATGCCTTCGGGAGAAAAACCAACGAGTTTGTTTCGGAAGCCGTCCGCGTAGAGCGCGAGCATGGAGCCGTCTTTCATCCATCGATATTCGGAGATGGCGCGGTCGAGGCTCGCGCCGGTGAGATTACGCGTGGCCCGCTTGTCGACGTCCAGAAGCATGAGGTCGTGCGGCGACGGACCATCCACGCGCGAGCCAACGTAACTGACCGTTGCCCCGTCGGGCGACAATTGCAATTCGTGAAACGGACCGTGCGGTGTGAAAATCAGCCGCCGCGAACCGTCCGGAATGGAGATGGAAAAAATGCGATGCGTCTCCTGGTCGGATTCCGGATGATCGGTGGCGCTGACAATGAGGCGGTCGCCGGTCTTTAGCCAGGCAAGCTCACTTATTTCCCATTTGGCGTCCGTTAGCGCTTTGGCCTCGCTGGTAGCCAATGTGAGTAGCCACAGCCGGGGTTGTTTATCGTCTTTGTCCACGACGTGCGCGTCATCTTTGTCTTTATCCTTCTTTTCTTCGGCGTCACTTTTGGCATTCGGAGCAACATAGGCAATTTGTTTGCCGTCGGGAGACCACGCAAAACTATGCACGCTGCGCTTGCCTTTGGTTACGGCTGAGGCTTCGCCTCCATCCGCGTGCATTACGTAAATTTGCTGCTGGTCGTCGCGATTCGAAAGAAACGCGATCTGCTTCCCATCGGGAGACCAGCGGGGCGAAGATTCGTCCTTCGCGGAAAATGTGAATTGCCGGACCGCGCCAGACTCCTTCTCATAAATCCAGACATGGCGCGCACGACGTTCTGCCTTGGGTGGTTCCGCGACGACGAAGGCGACTCGCACGCCGTCTGGCGAGAATTGCAAATCGGAAATGGAACGCAAATTGAGAGATGCTTCCGGCGTGAGCAGCTTGGCCGCATCCGAGGCCGGCTTTTCCTGCGCAAAAGCGACTCCCGAGAGCGCCAGAATACCCACGAGGCCACTGCCCAACACGAAGCGGTTCATCGTTGCACCTCTTGAACGAGAATCTAGGACTCTAACGGCGGATGCGAAGACCGTCAATTAGGACTAGCTGGGTCGCACATGACATGCCCAGTCCAATACATCGCGAGTCCTTCTTCATTGCGGCTCTCTGGAAGGCTCGGATACAATCTGACGCTTATCCTTTGGGGCAAAACGCCGTCTGAGTCGCGATGCACGAAATACGCTTCCACAACACGTTGGGCGGAAAGATTGAAGCCTTCGCGCCACAAAAAAGCGATGGAGTCCGCATGTATACCTGCGGACCGACAGTGTACGACTACGCCCATATCGGGAACTATCGCACGTTCGTGTTTCAGGATATTCTTCGGCGCTTCCTGAAGCTACGCGGTTACAAAATGAAGCACGTCATGAACCTGACCGACGTGGACGACCGCATCATCGCTAATTCGGCGGCCGCAGGCGTGAGCATTCGAGACTATACGGAGAAATTTGCGCAGGCTTTCTTCGACGATTGCAAGACACTTAGCATTGAGGCACCCGAGCACTGGATCAGGGCCACTGACCACATCGACGACATGGTCGAGCTGATCGAGCGGCTGCAAGCGAAAACCTACACCTATCCCAGCGAGGGTTCGATCTATTACCGCATCGCGAAGTTCCCGCATTACGGCAGGCTTTCGAATATTGACGTGGCTGGAATTCAGGCTGGGGCGCGCGTAGATGTCGACCGCTACGAAAAAGAGAGCGCCCGCGACTTCGCTCTGTGGAAAGCGCCAAAGCCCGGCGAGCATTTCTGGGAGACACCCATCGGCAAGGGCCGGCCTGGCTGGCACATTGAATGCTCTGCAATGGCTATGAAGTATCTTGGGGAGACGCTGGACATACACACCGGCGGAATCGATCTTGCGTTTCCGCACCACGAGAATGAAATTGCGCAGAGCGAAGGAGCGACGGGGAAACCCTTCGTGCGTTACTGGATGCATGCGGAGCATCTGCTGGTTGAGGGCGAGAAGATGTCCAAGTCGCTCGGCAATTTCTATACGCTGCGCGATTTATTCGCGAAGGGTTACAAACCCTCGGCGCTGCGATTTGCGCTGGCCAGCGTGCCGTACCGCAAGCAGCTCAATTTCACGTTTGACGGATTGCAGCAGGCAGCAAGCTCAGTCGAGCGACTGCGCAATTTCGCTGCGCGACTAGCCCAGGGCAAGTTTCCGGCGGGAAAACAGAAAGGCATGGCCGACCGCGTGGCTGAGGCCGCGGATGAATTTGACGCAGGGCTCTCCGATGACCTGAACACGGCTCGCGCGCTGGCAGCTGCATTCGACCTTCTGCGCGAAACGAACATCGTCATGGACAAAGGCGACTTTCGCCAGGGAGACGTAGCCGCCGTCCAGGAATTTCTCGCGACTTTCGACCGCATTTTCGCGGTGATGGAAGACAACGACGCGGAAAAGCTCCGCGCTCTGGGTTTTGGCCCTGCGGACAGCGGCCCTGACTACGCCGAAATCGAAAAACTCATCGCCGACCGCCAGGCGGCACGCCAGCGCCGCGACTTCGCCGCCTCCGATCGCATCCGCAAAGAACTCGCGGATCGTGGTATAATTGTTGAAGATTCAAAGGACGGCAGCGTCCGTTGGAAACGCAAATGAAACACTCTAATCTCTATCGGTTCCCCGGCAATTTCTCCCCGGCCGAGCTGCGTCCCAACCTCTTCGGCGTAGACTAAGCAATCCTTCTCCTGGCAGGGCGCGCACTCGGTATTGGTGTACGCACACAACCTGCTTTGCGGTAGTCCATCCACATTCACCGCTGACCATTTTCCCGAGGAGGAAGAGATGATTGCCACAACGGAAACGAAACTACCAAAGCTGATTACCGCTCTGCCCGGACCCAACGCCAAGCGCGTTGTGGAAAGCGACGCCAAGTTCATGTCACCGTCTTACACGCGGGACTATCCCCTTGTTGCCAAGCGCGGTCATGGCGCGATTGTTGAGGACGTGGACGGCAACGCATTTCTAGATTTCGCAGCAGGCATCGCCGTCTGCTCGACGGGGCACTGCCATCCCAAAGTCGTCGCCGCCATTCAGCAGCAGGCCGCCGAACTTATTCACATGTCCGGCACGGATTTCTATTACGAGAGTATGCCGCGTCTTGCCGAGCGCTTGGTGAACACCTTGTCGGGCAATGCGCCGAAAAAGGCTTTCTTCACCAATTCGGGCACGGAAGCCGTCGAAGGCGCCATCAAGCTGGCCCGTTATGCCACCAAGCGCGACAAGATGATCGCGTTCTATGGCTGCTTTCACGGCCGGACCATGGGCGCGCTTTCGCTGACTGCTTCAAAAACTACGCAGCGCAAAGGTTTCGGCGCATTGCTCTCTGGCGTCGAGCACATCCCGTTCCCGTACGCCTACCGCTGCGCCCACGGACACACTGCGGAAACCTGCGGAGCGGAGATTCTCGAGCAGCTCGAGCAGCAGATTTTCAAGCGTCTCTTTGATCCCGAGGAAGTCGCCGGAATCATCATTGAGCCGATTCAGGGCGAAGGCGGATACGTCGTTGCGCCAAATTTCTTCCTTCAAGAGCTGCAGCGTATATGCCGCAAGCATGGGATCATGCTTATCGCTGACGAAGTGCAATCCGGCATGGGCCGCACAGGGAAGTGGTGGGCACATCAATACGCCGGAATTGAGCCGGACATCATCTGCAGCGCCAAGGGCATCGCTAGCGGCATGCCGCTCGGGGCGATTCTCGCACCAGCCAGCATCATGAACTGGAAGCCCGGCTCGCATGGAACGACGTTCGGCGGAAATCCCGTTTGCATCGCAGCCGCTCTGGCCACGGCGGATTTGATCGAAAGTGAGTATTTGGAGAATGCCCGCCGCATGGGCGATTATCTTTTCACTCGTTTGGCCGATTGGACGAAAAAGTTCAAAATCGTCGGCGACGTTCGAGGACGCGGTTTGATGATCGGCATTGAGATTGTCCGCGACCAGCGCACAAAGGAAAAAGCCGCGGATCTGCGCAATGCGATCGTCGACCTCGCTTTCCACAAAGGACTATGCATCCTGGGCGCGGGCGAGAACACCGTCCGGTTGTCCCCGCCGCTCCTCATCGACGAGGAACAGGCGGACTTTGCGGTGCCCACTCTTGAAGAGTGCATCCGCGAAGCCGAAACAAAGATCTAGCGTCGATTCGGTACGCCGCCCTCGAACACATCGTTGGCCGGTTGTAGCGGTGCAGCATGCTGCGCCGCTACAACCGACGATTTCTCCCTTTTGTTGTCACAAGAGTACAATAGCATCCACGGAATTTTATTCATACTGCCCACCATCCGGGTCGTTTCCGGGAGAGCCGATGCCGATCGTCTCGCGATTGATTTTCGAAGCCGTTCATTGGGCCGCGCGAAAAGGTTTGCGCGAGGGCGAAGCGCCCTCGCCTGAAGCGAAAAAACACGCCGCGCGGCGAACCGGCATTCGCGGCGAGACCTACGCCTACTGGTACCTCCGCCGCCACGGCTACATTTTCGTGGCGCGCAATTTCACTCCCCGTGCTTCAAAGGGTGAAATCGATATGGTCGGATACGATGGCAAGACGCTTGCCTTCGTCGAGGTTCGAACACGCACGGTGCGCGAAGAAATGTCTGCTTTACCGGAGTTAAGCGTCACGCCCGGCAAACAGCACCTGCTGGCTCGTACCGCGCAACACTTTCTGGCAGAGCGCCGCGTCCCCGAGTGCCCCTGCCGGTTCGATGTCGTCGCGATTGACAACTCCCCCGGCAAACCGCCAGTCGTGCGGCTTCATAAGGACGCGTTCAGTCCTCAGATGTAGATTCCACAGGGTGTTGCTCCGGGACATCTTCTCAGCACCGCAAGAAGCGGTACAATCTAAGCCCATGGGCGGTCTCCCACCTCCCATGCTTTTGACCACGTTCGAGGAGGATTGCTTTGCCGGAGTTGCGAAAAGACCCGATCACTGGCCGTTGGGTAATCATTTCCACCGAGCGCGGAAAGCGCCCCAACGATTTTCTGCGCGAAAGTGTCGCTCCGCTGCCCAACGGCAAGAATTGTCCGTTCTGCCCCGGCAATGAAGCCAAGACGCCGCCGGAGATTCTCGTCTACGGCCGGAGCAATGGAGGCGCGAACACCGCGGGTTGGAGTGTTCGCGTGGTGCCTAATAAATTTCCCGCACTCGGCATCGAAGGCGATCTCGACCGCGAAGGCGAAGGCCTCTTTGACAAAATGAACGGCGTCGGCGCTCACGAGGTGATTGTCGAAACTCCCGATCACGTCGCGACACTAGCCTCTTTGCCGGAGCGCGCCCTCGAAGACGTCCTGTGGGCCTACCGCGACCGCATGCTCGATCTCAAGAACGACAAAAGGTTTCGCTACGTGTTGATCTTCAAGAATCATGGCGAAGCGGCGGGCGCTTCCGTCGAGCACACTCACTCGCAATTGATCGCGCTGCCCATCGTGCCCCGGCGCGTGCGTGAAGAGGTGGATAGCGGCTGGCACTATTACGATGAGAAAGAGCGCTGCATCTTTTGTGACATCATTCGTCAGGAACGCGACACCGGCGAGCGCGTCATCGGCGAAAACGATCATTTCATCACGCTGGCTCCGTATGCCCCGCGGTTTCCGTTCGAGATGTGGCTGCTTCCCAAGGTGCACGGCTCGTCCTACGAAAACAATCAAAGCACCATGTACGCGAGCCTCGCGCGCATGCTGAAGGACACCTTGATGCGGCTCGACGCCGTCCTGGACCGCCCGCCTTATAACTTCATGATCCACACTTCGCCTATCGGCGAAGAGATCAACGACCATTACCACTGGCACATCGAGATCATTCCCAAGCTGACCAAAGTCGCCGGCTTTGAGTGGGGTACCGGCTTTTATATCAACCCGACCCCGCCCGAAGAATCCGCCCGCTTCCTGCGCGAAGCCAAAATCGCTTCGCCTGTGGCGCCCGCAAAAAAATAGCGCGTAACCTGCACGCCGCGGCTGTCCAGATTCAAGCCCACGGCAAAAGTTTTGCTATACTTAGCAGTTTGGCGCGGTACCCAAGTGGCCTAAGGGGAAGGTCTGCAAAACCTTTATCCGTGGGTTCGAATCCCACCCGCGCCTCCAATTTTCCCGCTTTAGAATGTGTGAGTTAGAACGCTGCTTTTTCTCGTGTACCCGCCGTGTACCCCGCGCCTGGGAAGTTTGGGCAGCTATAACAGGATCGAGGCCCCACGCACGGGTGAGGTCCGCTTCGAGTTGTTCCTGCCGCGAGCGTACCCAGGGCGCGTAGTTTCTCTCTGTGGTCCGCACGCTTTCATGTCCAAGCAGGATGGAGACCCGCTCAATTGGAACACCCGCTAGAAGAAGTTCTACGGCGAAAGTATCGCGGAAGCGGTGTGGGTGGCCGCTACTGACCTCCGCGAGTTCAAACAACCTGTTCAATCGTTTTCTCCAACTCCCGATAATGGTTTCCAGCTTTGATTCGCCATCCCAAAAATAGTAATTGGCAGCAACCTTGGGAGTACCATCCAGAACCTTCAAAACAAAATCTGGCAGAACATTGTTTACGGGAACGCCCGTTTTTTGCGTGTAGAGAAGCAGCCGATTCTCTTCGATCCTATCGCCGGAGAGACTCACAGTATCGCCTATGCGCATTCCACCGTACCGCAACAGCAGAACCAGTGCCCGCATACGCTGGGCATTTTCCGAACCGCGACCGGGAAACTCATCTTTGTATTTGTTGATGGCCGCCAATATGCGAAGCATCTCTTTATGGGTGAATGGCAATGTAGGGCAAAGGGTGACTCTTGGCGCTCGCAGATCGCTGGCAGGATTCTCGGGTATCCATTTGCGCTTCTGGCCAAAAGTAAAAAACGTGCGCAGCCGTTCCAGTTTTTTGCCGCTTGAGCGTTGACCATCAGTCCATTCGGAGCGAAATTTACTTACCTCAGACAAAGTGAATTCATCCAAAAAGCGGACGCCGTGACGTGCAGCAAAGTCCACCATCTGACACTCCAAAGTCCTGTACTTCCTGATGGTTTCTTTGTGGAGTTTGCGAGCCTGCATGTCGACACGATAATCACCCCACGCATTTCCCAGCGTCTTTCTTTCTGGCTTCACGTCTCTCCGGTCATTGGCTTCCCACTCTCGGACGGTCTCTTGCGCCCGCTGCCAGTCGCGCAGTTTCAAAGACTCCCGCAGCTCTTTGCCGCCCAAAAAGCCGTCCACCCAAATAGGGCACTGGCAGTGCCGATGCTCCCGGCCCTTGTCGCGGTGCTTACATGCTCTGCGATGTCTGCGATAAATGGTCAGCATCGTAGCATTCTCCTATCGGACGCCGAACTTCGATGACAGGCGATGATGAACACGTTCGAGCACAGAGTGAGGAATTCGCAGCGTAACATACCGTCTCTTGTGGCGGGGAGTTCGATCTCCCAGCACAAGCACACCGGGCTCGGTCTCGAAAAGTTCGCGCACTTTGTCTGAACTCAGGTTCCACATTTCGGCGATTTCCGTAACGGCGTAGTGCCGCTCGATGTGCACCGAGGTTTCGATTTGTGAGGATACAGCCATTGCGTCGTAGTGACTCCTACAGGTTTAGAAGATCGACGAGTACCTCGTCGATCTGGCTCTCCAGCTTCCGTGAGTGCTCTCAAGAAAATTCCTCTTGCATCCAGTCGCCGAACGAGCTACGATTACGTAAACACTGTACAACCGTGTAGGAGAATATGTCAACATGATGTCGCTCCTCAAAAAGAAGCCTCGCTACGAGGTCATTTCGATTCGCCTAAACGAAGACCGCCTCAAACTCCTAGAGCGCTATCAGAAAGTCCTCGGCGATCAACTAGGACGCGAGGTGTCTCTGGGAGAGGCCGCCTTTCTTGTTATCGAGGAGCGCGGCGCTGGCTTGGACCGCGAGACAATGCGGCACGAGATGCTTAGCACTCCGACCTCTTCTCTCTATCACATTCGCAAGAAGTGGGAATCGCAACACACACTATCTGCCGCTGAGTGGGATGTCCTCACTCATTACGTTCAGATCGCGGCAGAGGAAGAGAGGCAAGAGCCACCGCTGCTCTGGCCCGCCATTCCGTCCAGGGAATCATATCTCGCGTTGCTCAACGCCTTCGAAGCAGTTTATCTGAGCCGGAAGAATCCCGCGTCGAAGCACGACTGGTATTACTTTCGCAATCTCGGAGGCCAATCAACTGATTCCAAACTCTCTGATAAGGACGACGAGAAGGTACACCAAGCAGTTCTGAAGCAAATTTCCACTCGGAGAGAGCTCCTGAAACCAGCCGAGAACTGGCAGAGTCCTGGCGCTGTCGGAGCATGCTTACTCATTGCAGTTCGGGACGAAGGAGTGGACAGCGCTAGGCTCGATCAGGTGCTTGCCCCTTATTGGCCGACTATTTGGGGCCTCGCTGCGAGGGGACATTGGGTGAGGCATGACCACCAGCCCGTCCGCCAGTCTGACCCTGATGAGGATGACTTTCGCCGCCGAATTATCCTACCTGAACCGATCAAGTTGGAGGACTTCAAGCTCTCGTTTACGTCGATAGGTTGCCCGGAGCTGGGCGTGTACATCGACTTCGGCCCCACCCGGCGCTTCAACTATCTGATGGCTCGCTACCCTGCCTTGGCTGAGTTTCGAGCGTTGCTCGAAGGATGGTCGGCAAAACTTTCGTGGAGTGGTAGGCACTTCCGCATGGCGGTCTCCAAGGAAAAGAGCGGTACAAAGTTTTCGCTTGATCTCCGACAACACGATGTTTCTATCAACTTCACCGAAACTGAATGGGATGCCCAGTGCGAACTATTTCAGAAGGGGTTGGCAATCCCGGAGATTCAGCGCTGGTTGCAGGAGTTGCAATTGGAGTATGGCGACCAGGGTTGATTGCGTGAATCGGTGTCCGAGCCGCGTTTTGCGAAGAGCGGTGCCTACGGCACCGGGAGTTGGCCGGACACGTCACCCCGTTTCGGGTGCTGTACAGCAACCAAGGTTGCTATACGGGAACTTGTTGCAAACGCGGCAGCTCGCCACTTTTCGTTCAATGTGCTCCGCTCGCAACAATTCTTGGTTCCCGTAGAGGAACTTGTTGATTTTGTTGGGCGTCAGGCCGCGCCCAATTGCTTGCCTGTGATTCAGAACTATGGAGTCCGCAATGCCTACACTACGTACTAAATCCATCAGCACCAAAGTCACCGAAGAGGAGTATGCGCATTTTGAAATTCTCGCGGGCGATCAGACGATCAGTGAGTGGGTGCGAGAAACTTTGTTGAAGGCGGTTGAGCCAAGTCCCGCCGAGCTAACCATCGTGGCGGAATTGCTGGCTCTCCGAATGATTTTGATGAATATCCTGTTCACTACTGCCAATCGGGAGCAGCTCACAAGCACGGCCATGGACGACATTATTAAACGGGCCGACGCGGGCAAGCTGGCGAAAGCAATGGACCGGCTGATGAGTGCAACTAGGGAGCCACAGCGAGGCTGAGAGACAACGAATCGGAGCGAAGCAATGCGGATGGAATGGGGCCGAGCAAAGAGCACGGTTAGACCGAACATTCAGCCGGTGTACACCTATCTTCTCGTGTTCCTCTCCATCGTGGCCATGCTGGGAGCCCAAGGCTTCCGTTATGAGCGGGTCTGGACGCCCCTTGAACGACATTATTTTGGTGCTTATTCCGTCTCGCAGATAGCCGGTGTTGTTCGCGACAACGGCTGGTACACCCTGCTGCAAGTTGTTACGCGTAAGGGGAGCCGATTGGCGCTGGACAGTGACGTGGTGCCTGTGGTTGCAGAAAGCGGAGAGAACACTTTCGCACTCACCGGGGAAGCCTTGAAGCATGGCGCGATGCGCCTTGAATTCCATCGCAGTTATTGCAACAACTCCCAGATGCATACCTACCTCGGGAGCTGGATTTATCAGAACCAAACCTTGATGGATCTTGTTCGGCCAGCTTTGTGGGCCGGGCTCGTTCTGTTCTTTGCGGGCCTGTTGCCGGCGACCTTTCTAGACCGGAAGCGTTCTAATGCGTTGCATTATGGGAAGAAACCAAGTGGCCCGGATTTGATGAATCTGGCGAAGCTCAATCCCAGACGCCGCTTTCAGGGCTGTGGTTTGGTGAACGGCAAACGCACGATGCTGGACAGACTGTTCAGCCTCCACAAGAAGCTCCCTGTTCCACTAGCCAAAGAGAGTCCCCCCGTCCTAGTGCCGGTCGAGCCTGCGCCTCAGGAACCAGTCAGGTTAGCAGCCCCGAATGCGGGAATAGATCGCGGGTCCCCAGCGCGCCGCACGCGACAGGAATCAGCGCCACAAGAGCAACCGCCGAGGCAGGAACCAGAATTGGAGCACGCCGTTACGCCCAGCAAGAGGCGCTTTTTCGAATAAAAAAACATGCTCACCATTTCCAAGCCTCTAAGTGCGGCTCAAGCCCATGCTTATCATCAGGAGGAGTTTAGCAACGCGCAGGAGAACTACTACAGCGAAGGTGACCGGATACGCGGTGAGTGGCACGGGAAGTTGGCCGAGAAGTGGGGTCTGCGGTGGCGTCCAGGAGGAACAATTTCAGCGCCTCAGCGATGGCCAGCATCCGGTTAGCGGCGAGCAGTTAGTTCGCTATCAGACGGCGCGTGAATATGTGAGCGAACAAGGCAAAACAGTCAAGACGATGGAGCACCGCGCAGGCTGGGATGCCACCTTCTCCGCACCGAAGAGCGTATCGCTGACGGCGCTTGTGGGTGGCGATGAACACGTTCAAGAGGCCCATCGCGCCAGTCTTGGAGTCGCGCTGGACGAGATGGAGCGATACGTCCAGGCCCGGCTTGGAGGAAATCTCCCACCGGAGACAACGGGCAAGTGGGTCGCGGCAAAATTCGAGCACGACAGCGCGAGGCCCGTAAACGGTTATGCAGCCCCGCAGCTTCACACGCACGTGGTCTTCTTCAATCTGACAGAAACGGCCAATGGAGAAACACGGCCACTTCAACCGCAGGAACTGTATCGCACGCAGCAGTATGCCACTGCCATATATCGCTCAGAACTGGCGCACCGTTTGCAAGAATTGGGCTACGAGATCGCACACGGCAAGAGCGGTCAACCGGAAATCAAGGGGTATAGCCGCGAGTATCTCGACGCTTCGAGTCC
>Ga0210394_10005960_pt1 | contig 13426 bp, 14 predicted proteins | sample IncBWC12MmetaG_FD_160121 | JGI IMG/M metagenome (GOLD analysis project Ga0210394, IMG submission 160121) | Forest soil microbial communities from Barre Woods Harvard Forest LTER site, Petersham, Massachusetts, United States - Inc-BW-C-12-M | ecosystem: Environmental > Terrestrial > Soil >...
GCGCATTCTGCTGGTGGAAGACAATGCCTCGGTGCGGCGCGCCATATCGAGGCTGCTGGCGTTGGAGGGATTCAGCGTCACGCAGGTCGCGTCGCGGTCGGAAGCGCTGCAATACGTCCATGCGGGTGGCGGCGTGGATCTGCTGATCTGCGACTATCATTTGAGCGGCGGCGAAACCGGCATCCAAGTCGTCGCCGCGCTGCGCGAGATTCTGGGCGATTCGATGCCGGTTCTGCTGACCAGCGGAGACACCTCGTCCGCAATCAAACAGCTGCCGCGCGACCCCTACCTGCGCTTTACGAGCAAGCCCATCAAGGCAGAGGAGCTCTTAGGCTTGCTGCGGGCACTGCTTGCCGTCTAGCCTGCGATAAAGAAATAGTGATCGAGAATCAGCGCTGCGAACAGCAGCATCAAATAATTAATGGAATACCTGAAGGTGCGCATCGGCAGATCGGGCCTTAGTCCCTTGTTGAGCGCCAGCACGAAATAAAGAAATCGACCGTCGAGGATGAGGGCGGCAGCGAGGTAAATCAGGCCGCTCATGCCGGTGAGGAACGGCAGCAAGGTCGTCAAAATCAACAGTATGGTGTACAGCACGATCTGCAGACGGGTGTAGGGAATGCCGTGAGTCACCGGCAACATCGGAATCCCCACCTTGGCGTAATCGTCGCGCCGCGCAATGGCCAGGGCCCAAAAATGCGGTGGCGTCCAGGTGAACACAATCAGGAAGAGCAGCAGCGCTTGCGGGTCAATCGTGCCCGTGACGGCGGCCCAACCCAGCACCGGCGGCGCGGCTCCCGCGGCGCCGCCGATAACGATGTTCTGCGGGGTCGCGCGCTTCAACCACAGGGTATAAACCATGGCGTAGCCGATCAAGGAACAGAACGTCAGGGCGGCCGTGAGGCCATTGACCGCCGTCCACAGAACCATCATGGACATGAGCCCGAGCAACACGGCGAAAGCGATCGCGTGGCGCTCCTGCAGATGCCCCGTGGGCAAAGGTCTGCCGCGCGTGCGTCTCATTTGTGCGTCGATGCGCCGATCCAGAATGTGATTGAACGCCGCCGCGGATCCAGAAGCCATTGCAATGCCGATGGTACCGAAAAGCAGCGCCGTCCACGGCACCCAGCCCGGCGATGCCAGTACCATCCCGACGATCGCCGTGAACACGATCAGCAGCGTTACCTTGGGCTTGGTGAGCTCCAGATAATCGCGCCACTGTGCCGTGTGGGCAGCGATGGCCGCATTGTCGGGAATGGTCGACATCTTGCAAGGGTACCATTACCGACTTGCGGCGCTCCGCGGGGCCGGCTTATTTGTTGAGCGACACCATGTAGTCGACAGCCGTGCGAATCGCCGCGTCAGGCCAGGTCGTACCGCCGCGCGGCGGCATGTTGCCTTTCCCGTCGATGGCATGCGCATACAGCGCTGCCTTGCCTTGCGCAATTCGCGGCCCCCAGGCCGCATGATCGCCCATCTTCGGCGCCCCATTGATCCCCAGCGCATGACACGCCGAACAGACTTTGCTGAACGCCTGCTCGCCGGTGGCAGGAACGTCCGCGGCCGTTGCATTGCTCTTGGCAGCGCTCGGGACTGACAGCGCGGAATTGTCGTGACCCGCAACGGCGATGTGCGCGAACGGCGCCGTGTTCACGTCGACCTCCTTGACGCGCAGCGGGTCCAGCTGCTCGTACCTGCTCTGAGTATCCACGCCGATCACCCGGGCGACCGCGAACATGATGATGGCAAAGACGATCAGAGCACCGAGCACCAAACTGAATGCATTGAAGAAATGCCTATCTGAAGATTCGGGGTTGGCCACGTTAACTCACTGAAAATCGACGAGAAATCCTCAAAGAGGCTCAGGCTAGTATAGCGCCCGCGCGTGCTTCACGGAAGCCATTGCTGCGAGCTTCGGGTCGTGCGGACAAGCGCACGCGCGATACTTGAAGGGCGAGCGCCGCGAGCGTGGTCAGCGCAATCGTGCGGCAATAAACAGCAGCAAGAGTGTGAGCACTGAAAAGCCAACGCGCGCCCACATGAGCGGTGTGCTGAAGTGGTTGTCCGTCGAACCGCCGGCGGACATCGTCAACACGCCCAACAGCACCGTGCCCACCGTGAGCAGCATCGCCGCAATGATGACAACGACGAATAGGTCCATTGTTCGACTCCCCGAAACCTTTTTGCCAGTGCCGCATCCAATAATAACACGCCCTGTTTCGTGGGCCGTATCGCGAAAATGCAGCGCGCTGCCCGCATGATGTGGCGGTCGCGCAGCGGTTGAGCGGTCGCACTACGCAAAACGGAAACGCTGGTCCCTTGTTGCGTTGCAGGCCATCCCAAGCGCACGCAGAGCCTGCATTGCTGCACACCAGCGTCTTCCAACGCGACAGTGCTTGTGCGACACTCGTGCCGGCTGTGGCTCTGCAACAAATAAAACGCAGCGCCTGAAGAGTGTTTGGTGAAGTGAATTCGTGCATAGGCCGCCGTAAAATACGTCGCGGGGGAAACCGTGAAGTGCATCTATTTTATAACGCCCACCTTGGCATCGACCGATCAGGTGTCGGCCGATTTGCATGCCGTCGGAGTCAAGGATTTCTACCTGCATGTCATTTCCCGCGACCACGCGGGCCTCAAGCGGCATCAGATCCATTCCAGCAACTACTTTGAGACCCTGGATGTGCTGCGCGATGGGTTCATCGGCGCAGCGCTCGGATTTCTGATCGGACTGGTGGGGGTCGGATTGCTCATATATGCGAAGCCGTTTGGCGAACACGTGGTGCCGGCTCTCGTGTACGCAGTTCTGGTCGGCGCCGCCACGCTGTTCGGCGCCTGGGAGGGCGGCTTGGTGGGAATCGACAGCGAACACAAGAAACTCGCCAAGTTTCACGACGACCTGGTGGCCGGCAAGTACCTGATATTGGTCTATGTCCGGAAGCATCGAGAAGAGGTCGTACTCAAGATGATGCGCGAAAAGCATCCGGACGCCGAGTTGGTGGCGATCGATTCGCACTACGTTAATCCATTCAGCAATGTGACGAGAGTTTCTGGAACTCCGACACCAGGGGTTTGATTCACCGCTTGAGTTCAGGCAGAGGACGCGAATGCTACTTGCATATGCAGTGATCGTTTTGGCCGTCGGTACCGTCCTGTTTCACTTCTTGAGCCCCTGGTGGTTCACGCCGATTGCGTCCAATTGGACCACGATGGACCAGACCGTCAACCTCACCTTCTGGGTCACGGGCATCGTATTCCTCGCGACCAATCTTTTCATGGCGTATTGCATCTGGCGCTACCGGCATCGCAAAGGAATCAAGGCGGAATACGAGCCGGAGAACAAGAAGCTCGAATGGTGGCTCACCATCGTGACCACGGTCGGCATTGCCGCCATGCTCGCCCCGGGCCTGGCGGTGTGGGCCAAGTTCGTCACCGTGCCGGACGGCGCGTCGGTGGTCGAGGTCGTCGGGCAGCAATGGAATTTCAGCTATCGCTTTCCCGGCAAGGATGGCGTGTTCGGCACCACGAATATTCGTCTCGCGAGCCCCGAGAATCCGTTCGCGATCGAGCCCAATGATCCCAACTCCCAGGACGATGTCGTGGTGTCGAGTCCGGAATTGCATTTGCCCGTCGGCAAACCCGTGAAGATCATCCTGCGCGCCAAGGATGTGCTGCACCAATTCGCGGTGCCGCCGTTTCGGGTCAAAATGGACATGGTGCCGGGCATGGTGACCTATTTCTGGCTGACCCCCACCCGGGTGGGCAGCTTCGATGCACTGTGCGAGCAGTTATGCGGAACCGCCCACTTCACCATGCGCGGACGCGTGGTTGTCGACACGGAGAAGGACTTCGAAGCCTGGCTCGCCACGCAACCGACGTATGCGCAAACGCGCGCCGCGGCCGCCGGCGATGCGGCGGCCGGCCAGGCGACCTATGCCGTGTGCAGCGCCTGCCACGGCCCGCAAGGGGAGGGCAATCCGCAGTTGAACGCACCCAAGCTCGCCGGTCAGGCCGGCTGGTACCTGGCGCGGCAATTGCAAAACTTCAAGCTCGGAATACGCGACAAGGAACAATTTGCAACGCAAATGGACGCGTTCGCCGCGACGCTGGACGACACCGCGATAAAGAACGTGGTTGCCTACATCAATTCGCTGCCCGACGCGCAGCCGCCGGCGACCGTGTCGGGAAATCCCGTAAAAGGCAGGGAGCACTACGAAACCTGCGCGTATTGTCACGGCGGCACCGGGCAAGGGGTCTGGTCGACGAATGCGCCGCGGCTGTCGCACATGGACGACTGGTACATGAAGCGCCAGCTGCAAAACTTCCAGCAGGGAACGCGCGGGAGCCACCCGCAAGACTTCAGCGGCGCGCAAATGGCCGCCATGGCGAAGACGCTGGCGGACGACCAGGCGATCAATGATGTACTCAAACATATCGATTCGATGTGAGGTGCGGGACCCTCTCGCACGCATGACTACTTACTGAACATTCGGAGCTTTCGATGGCCTACGCAGCAATTGCCGATCGGGATAACGCACATGCACTGCACGATCCGCAGAGCTTTATCACCAAGTACATCTGGTCTCAGGACCACAAGGTCATCGCGATTCAATACACGATCACGGCGATTGCCATCGGCCTGGTGGCGCTCACCCTGTCGGTGCTGATGCGATTGCAGCTCGGCTTTCCGGAGAGCTTCAAGCTGATCGCGCCGCAGAACTACTACCAGTTCATCACCCTGCACGGGATGATCATGGTCATCTACCTGCTCACCGCGTTGTTTCTCGGCGGCTTCGGCAACTATCTCATTCCCTTGATGTGCGGTGCGCGCGACATGGTGTTTCCGTACCTGAACATGATCAGCTATTGGGTATATCTGCTCGCCGTGCTGGTTCTGGTGGCCGGCTTCTTCGTGCCCGGCGGGGCCACCGGCGCGGGTTGGACCCTATATCCGCCGCAAGCCATTCTCTCCGGCTCGCCCGGCGCCAAGTGGGGAATCGTCTGCATGCTGGCATCGTTGGCGATCTTCATAGTGGCGTTCACGATGGGCGGCCTGAATTACGTGACCACCGTGCTGCAGGCCCGTTGCCGCGGCATGACCATGATGCGCATGCCGCTGTCGGTGTGGGGCATTTTCATGGCGACAGTATTGGGCCTGCTGGCCTTTCCGGCGTTGTTCGTATCGGCCATCATGATGACTCTGGACTGCCTGCTGGGCACCAGCTTCTTCATGCCGGCGGTCTCTTCGATGGGTCAGCCGCTGGGGTACAACGGCGGCAGCCCGCTGCTGTTCCAGCACTTGTTCTGGTTCTTTGGGCATCCGGAAGTCTACATCGTCGCGCTGCCGGCATTCGGCATCGTCTCCGATCTGCTCAGTACCCATGCAAGGCGGCATATATTCGGCTATCGCATGATGGTGTGGGCGATTCTGGCGATCGGCTGCTTGAGCTTCGTGGTGTGGGCGCACCATATGTATGTGAGCGGCATGAATCCGTACTTCGGCTTCTTCTTCGCCACCACCACGCTCATCATCGCCGTGCCCACCGCGCTCAAGGTCTACAACTGGGTGCTCACGCTGTGGCGCGGCGACATTCATCTCACGGTGCCGATGCTGTTCGCCATCGCGTTCATCTTCACCTTCATCAACGGCGGCTTGACCGGCCTGTTTCTGGGCAATGTGCCGGTGGATGTGCCGCTGTCCGCCACCTATTTCGTGGTGGCGCACTTCCATCTCGTCATGGGAGTGTCGCCGATCCTGGTGGTGTTCGGCGCGCTCTACAATTGGTACCCGAAAATGACGGGAAAAATGCTGAACGACACCCTCGGCAGGATCCATTTCTGGATCACCTTCATCGGCACGTACATGATCTACCTGCCGATGTACTACCTCGGCATCCTAGGGTTGCCGCGCCGCTACTACGCGTGGGACCAAGCCATCCAATTCATCCCGCCGTCGGTTCATACCATGAACGAGTGGATCTCCGTCTCCGCGCTGTTCGTCGCCGCCGTGCAATTGGTGTTTTTGTTCAACCTGGTTTGGTCGTTCTTCAAGGGCAAGCCCGCGGGCGGCAACCCCTGGCGGGCCACCACGCTCGAATGGCAAACGCCCGATACGCCTCCCCGGCACGGCAATTGGGGCGAGAGATTGCCGGTCGTGTACCGCTGGGCCTACGACTACAGCGTGCCCGGCGCCAAAGAGGATTTCATCCCGCAGAACGTTCCACCCGACAAGTTGACGCCGATCGGGCACGGACACGCGCACTAGGAGCCAAGTCTGAGTATTCCTAGGCCAGCAAGAGTTCGTTCATGAATATCTGGGTTGCATTCGGCGTGCTGTCGGTCGGCATCATCATTTGGATCCTGCTGATCCGAAAACTGAACACGCGAACCTGGGAGCGGCACGGCTCGAGCGTGCATGTTCGCCATACGCGCGGCGATCTCGGCGAGGTGCACGTGCCGCCGCATCGCATCGCCCTGTGGGTATTCCTCGCGGTGATCACTTCGCTGTTCGGTTTGTTCTTCTCGGCGTACTTCATTCGCATGGGCCATGGGCATGGATCCGATCACGGAATGATCTCGGATTGGCATTCGGTCAGCAAACCGCCGATCCTGTGGTTCAATTCGGCGATGCTGGTATTGAGCAGCGTCGCCATGCAGCTGGCGCGCGGTGCATTGAAATCGAATAAACGCGAGCGCGTCAGCGGCTACCTATGGGCCGGCGGCGCCTTCGCCATATTGTTCATCGCCGGCCAGCTGGTCGCATGGCGGCAGTTGTACGATTCCGGGTACGGCTTGACCAGCGGGCCCGCGGGCGCTTTTTTCTATGTGCTGACCGGCGTGCACGGCCTGCATTTGCTCGGCGGACTCATCGTATGGCTCAAGACCGTGGCCCGCATGCGCACACGCGCGGTGGAACTGATCGACGTGCGCTTGAGTATCGAACTGTGCACGGTTTATTGGCACTATCTCCTGCTAGTGTGGCTGGTGATGTTCGCTTTGTTGTTGTTTACCTGAATCCAAGGATATCGCATGGCTCAAGACGCATCGATCGCGGCACAAGCGGCGCCGGCTGAAGGTCTGGACGGCGTCGTCGCGGACTGGTCCGGCGACAAGCAGGCGTTCCCGGTGCCCTGGGGCAAGGCGATGATGTGGATCTTCCTGCTCAGCGACACGTTCATCTTCACGTGTTTTCTCACCTCCTACATGAACGTGCGCATATCCACCACGGCGAATTGGCCGAACCCCAGCAAGGTGTTCGCGCTGCATTTCGGCGCTACCGAGGTTCCGCTGCTGCTGATTGCGATCATGACCATGGTGTTGATCACGAGCAGCGGCACCATGGCCCTGGCGGTGAACTATGGCTACCGGCGCGACCGCGCCAAGACCACCGCCTTGATGATGGCAACGGCGGCCTTGGGCCTGAGCTTCGTCGGCATGCAAGCTTTCGAGTGGACCAATCTCATCGTCAATGAGGGCGTGCGGCCCTGGGGAAATCCCATGGGCGCCGCGCAGTTCGGTTCGGCGTTTTTCATGATCACTGGCTTTCACGGCCTGCACGTGTCGGCCGGCGTGGTCTATTTATCCGTCGTTGCCCGCCGGGTCTGGACGGGATTTTATGACCGCAAGGGCACCTACGAGACTGTGGAAGTCACCGGGCTTTACTGGCACTTCGTCGATCTCGTGTGGGTGTTTATTTTCGCGTTCTTTTATCTTTGGTAAGGGGAAGTATGAACAACGCCGCCGCCGCCAAAACCGTCCATCAGCAACCGGGACCTGGGATTCCCGATGACGGGCATTCCGCCGATCACGGGCATACCGCCGGTAAAGCGCATGCCGAAGGTCAGCAGCACCCGCTGAAAATTTATCTGTTGATTTGGGCGCTGCTGTTCGTTTTCAGCACTTTTTCGTATCTGGTCGACTACTTCAATCTGCACGGCATGTTGCGCTGGACGCTGATCATCGTGTTCATGCTGGCGAAAGCGGGCTTCATCGTCGCCATCTTCATGCACATGCGGTGGGAGCGGCTCGCGCTGAAGTTCGCCATCCTGATCCCGCCGCTGGCGCTGCTCATTCTGATCGGTCTGATGGCGATCGAGGGCATGCATACGTTCATCACCCGGTTCGGCGCATTCGGCCACTGAGCGGCGCTGGAATACTCGTTTGGGCTAGTGCAGCTGTACCCTGACCGTCGCGGATTGCGGCCATAGCATTCGCAGCAGGGTCACCATGCAGATGACGAGCAAAGCGGCACCTGCGTTGTGCAGGGTCGCCAGGGGCAATGGGAAGCCAAAATGCACCATGGCCACTCCAACGCCGATTTGCAGCAATACCGCGAACACCAACAAGATACCGGCCAGCGTCAATCGCCGGCTGCGGGCGGCGGCGGCAGTGAGGCACCCCACGATGATCAAGATCGAACCGGCAACTATCGCGCCGATTCGGTGCGTGACGTGAATGGCGATGCGTGCAGGATTCGCCAGTATTCCGCCTTCGTAGTCGATGCCGAGACCGCGCCACAACACGAAGGCGTCGCGGAAGTCCATGCGCGGCCACCAGGAGGATTGGCAGGTGGGTAGATCCGGGCAGGCCACGGCCGCATAGTTGCTGCTGGTCCAGCCGCCCAGCGAGATCTGCAGCAGGAGCGCCGCGAGACCCAGCAGCGCGTATTTTCGCAAGACGGCCTCGCGCGCCGACAATTCGCGCGAGTCAGGAGTCAGCGACAGCCACCACAGGATACCCAGTGTGGTCAGGCCGCCCAATAAATGCGCCGTGACGATCAGCGGCGTCAGCAGCTGGGTGACGGTCAAGGCGCCGAGCGCGCCCTGCAGGCACACGATGATGAACAACGACGCCACGGCGATCAGCGGCTGTGCGCGCGCCTTGCGGTTCCACACCGCCCATACCAGCAAGCTGAAGATGATTAACCCTAAGGTGGTCGCGAAATAGCGATGAATCATCTCGTGCAGCGCTTTGGCGAATTCGTGGTGGGTCTGCGGATAAATGTGGCCATAGCAACCCGGCCAATCCGGACAGCCCAAGCCGGCGTCCGTGAGGCGCACCCATGCACCCAACACCACCACTGCCGCAGCCAATAGCGCGCCCGCCAATGCCAGCCGGCGAAACCAGAACAAACGTGTTTGTGGATTCATTATCAGCCTATGTGAGAAAGGCGCAGTAAGCGCTTCATGTCTTCGAGCATGCCCTTGGGATTCGCGCCGGCGCTGTAGAACATCATAAGATTGCCCAAGGGGTCGATCAAATAGACGCGCTCCGATGTGCGAGTATCCGCGCCGCGGGGCAGCAGCGCGAGCAAGGGCTCATCGTCCGGGCCGGCACGCACCGCTATCAAATCCGGATGCGCCTCGCGCAGTTCCTGCATGTCGCAGCAATCGCCGTCGCCGATGAATACTCTTTGCACCCGATCCCTATCGCGATCCAATGCGATGCGAACCTGCCGCGTGTCATAAAGATGCCGCCGGCAGTCATCGCCGCAGCGGCCTCGCTGCACATATAAAAACGTCCACTTGCCGGTGAGGAAATGCGCATCGGTCCTGCCGCCGAGCTCAAGCGGCAGCGACAAGGCCGGCAGAGGCTTCGCCGGGTCGATCAAAACGCCGGCATTGACACGGCCGGCGGGACGCCACGTGCCGTAGTACAAGTAGAAGGACAATCCCAAGGGCGCGAAGAACAGCAGCGCCAAGCCGATCAGCTGCCGCCGCCGGCGGCGATCCCGTGTGCGGCCCGAAGTCACGCCGCGGATTCCTTGGCGCGCCGCAAATTGGTGGCCAGGTAGATGACGAATAGCGCCAGCGCCAATGCGAACCATTGCACGGCATAGCCGATGTGGCGCAGCGGCGGAAATCCGGGCGGTGCCCAAGCCCGCGCGTAGCCGTCGGGCTCACCGGGGTCGAGCAGCACCAAGTCGGTCGCGCCAGTCCACGCGCTTTCCCCCAGCAGCTGCGCCAGCTCCGCATGCGAAGGATATTCGGCAACCACGGGATAGGGCGGACTCAAGGTTGCGTGATCGCCCATTCGAATGCCGGGGCTGGGCAAATTATCGGCGCGGCCGCGTATGCGCCGCGCATCGGCGCCAACCGCGATCGCCGGCCGCTCAGCGCGGTCCGCTCCGAGGGGCACCCAACCGCGATTGACCAGCAGCCAACCGCCGCCCTGCAACGCGAACGGCGTAATGACGAAATACCCGGCGCGGCCGGCATTGACCATGTTGTCGATCAGGACCTGGCGCGTTGCATCGTAGTGCCCATTCGCCTCGACATGCTGATAGCGCGCAACTCTGGGTGTCTGAAAATCGATCAGCTGCGCCGCATCCGCGCCCGCAGCGAATGCGTCGAACAGCGCATGCTTCTCATCGGCACGGCGCAATTGCCAGCGCCCCAGCGCTATCAGCACGGCAATCAGCACAATGGCGAGCAGCGTCGTGAACGGCCGCGGCGCGAATATGCGGGTCCCAAGCTTGATCCTCACGATATACTGCCGGCCCTTAGGGTAATCGCCCAGTCTTAAGTGGCATTCAAATATCTCGTTGTCGCGATGCTCGTGCTGATCCTGATCAGCCTGGGCAAAGCGCTGTTTCACTTATCGAGGACCAACCAGGAGGATGGCAGGAAAATGGTCGCCTCGCTGGCTTGGCGCATCGGCCTTTCAGTGGCGTTGTTCGTGCTGCTGCTGGTCGCCTATTACAATGGCTGGATCCATCCTGCGCACGATGCGCCCGGGCTATAGCCAATAAACGAAGATGAACAGGCCGAGCCACACCACGTCGACGAAGTGCCAATACCACGCAACGGCTTCGAATCCAAAATGCCGCTGGGGGGTGAAATGGCCCTTCAGCACCCTGCACCAGATCACCGTCAGCATGATGGCGCCCAGCGTCACGTGCAGGCCGTGAAATCCGGTCAACATGAAAAATGTGGAGCCGTAGATTCCGGTGCCGAGTTGCAGGCCCAACTCGGTGTAGGCCTCGTGATACTCCGTCGCCTGCATATAGACGAAGGCAAAACCCAGTAAGAAAGTCGCGGCCAGAAAAATCTTCAGGCGCGTCCGATGTCCGCCGAGCAGCGCCTCGTGCGCGATCGTGACCGTGACGCTGCTTGACAGCAGGATTGCGGTATTCAGCGCGGGCAATCCCAGAGCCGGCACGGTCTTGAACGTGCCATTGGCGAGGGGAGATATGGCCGCGGGGCCGTTGCTCGGCCACACGCCGTCGAAATTGGGCCACAGCAGCTTGTTGAAGATTTTCACGCCGTCGCCGGCCAGCCAGGGCACCGCCAGATTGCGCGCGTAGAACAAGGCGCCGAAAAATGCGGCGAAGAACATCACTTCGGAGAAAATGAACCACATCATTCCCATCCGGAATGAGCGGTCCACCGCCAGGTTATAGAGACCCTGCTGGTTTTCGCCGATGACGGTGTGGAACCAAAATATGAACAGCAACGCCAGCATGCTAAAGCCGGGAAGCAGAGCCCACGCGGGCAGCCAGCCATTGAGAGTGGCTACCGCGCCGGACATCAACGTGAACAGCGTTATGGATCCATACAGGGGCCACGGACTGCTGTGTGGGACGTAGTAGTGACTTGCTTCCGCGTGCGCTTGCGCCATATCGGGTCTCTGCGTTAACTCAAGGCTGTGATGTGGTTTGCGTCGTATCGTAGAACGTGTACGCCAGGGTGAGCTTGTCGACGGTGGCCGGCAGCAGCGGGTCCACTATGAAGCGCACGGGCATGTCCCGGCCTTCCCCAACGGCGAATCTTTGCGGACTGAAGCAAAAGCACTCGGTCTTATGAAAATACTTCGCCGTGCCGTTGGGCGAAATGCTGGGAACGGCCTGAGCCACCGAAGCTCCCGAAGTCAAATTCCTGGCAAAGAACTCAGTGCCATAGAGCTTGCCCGGATGAATGCGCATCGACGCGACCTTCGGCCGAAATTCGAAACTGCCGACCGACGCGGGCGCGGCGATGAATTCGACGGTGACCTCCCGGTTGGGGTCGATCGCTTCACGCGCCACGGATGGCGCGGCTTTGGCTTCCGCGTTGCCGATGCCGAGCGCCCTGCAAAACACGTCGTACAACGGCACCAGGGCCCAGCCAAATGCGAAGCTGCCCGCGGTCATGAGCAACAGCCCCAGAATCAGTTTGCGATTGGCGCGCTCTTTGTCCATCAGCGGTGGCTGCGAAAAACCGCCAGTGCGATGAATCCAAAATAAAACGCCAGCGCCAAAGACGTCAGGCCAACAACGGCGTTTCTAATCCTGCGTCGACGCTGCGGATTTGTCGACGCACTCATTTGACGTCGGGTGCCGTTGTAAAGCTGTGATAGGGCGCCGGCGAGGGCAGCGTCCACTCCAAACCCGTGGGGAGCGCGCCGTCCCAAACCACGGCGCTGGCTTTCTTGCCGCCGCGCGCGCATTGAACGATCACGATCACAAACAGAATCTGGGAGAGCCCGAAACCAAAAGCGCCGATGGAGGACACCATATTCCAATCGGTGAATTGCACGGCGTAATCGGGTATGCGCCGCGGCATGCCTGCCAATCCCAGGAAGTGCTGCGGAAAGAACAGCAAGTTGACGAAAATCGTCGACAGCCAGAAATGCGCTTTGGCCAATCCCATGCTGTACATGTGGCCGGTCCACTTCGGAATCCAGTAGTACACCGCCCCCATGATGGCAAACACCGCGCCGGGCACCAATACATAGTGGAAGTGTGCGACCACGAAGTAGGTGTTCTGATACTGGAAATCGGCCGGCACCAGTGCGAGCATGACCCCGGAAAAGCCGCCTATCGTGAACATGAACAGAAACGCAAGCGCAAACAGCATGGGCGGTTCGAAAGACAAGGAGCCGCGCCACATCGTCGCCGTCCAATTGAATACCTTCACGCCGGTCGGCACCGCGATCAGCATGGTGGACATCATGTAGAACATTTGCGCGGCCAAGGGCATGCCATCGACGAACATATGGTGGCCCCAGACGATGAACGATAGAAATGCAATCGACGCGATGGCGTAGATCATCGAGGTTGCGCCGAACAGCGGTTTACGGGAAAACGTCGGCAGGATCTCCGAGATGATGCCAAAGGCCGGCAAAATCATGATGTAGACCTCAGGATGTCCGAAGAACCAGAAGATATGCTCGAACATCACCGGGTCGCCGCCGCCGGCTGCATTGAAAAAGCTGGTATTGAAGTAATGATCCGTCAGCAGCATGGTCACCCCGCCGGCGAGCACCGGCATCACCGCAATCAACAGGTAGGCGGTGATCAGCCAGGACCAGCAAAACAAGGGCATTTTCAGCAGATTCATGCCCGGGGCACGCATGTTCAGGATGGTCACGATGACGTTGATTGCGCCCATGATGGAAGAAGCGCCCATCATGTGAATGGCGAAGATCAGCATCGGAAAACTATCGCCGG
>Ga0210394_10005961_pt1 | contig 13426 bp, 7 predicted proteins | sample IncBWC12MmetaG_FD_160121 | JGI IMG/M metagenome (GOLD analysis project Ga0210394, IMG submission 160121) | Forest soil microbial communities from Barre Woods Harvard Forest LTER site, Petersham, Massachusetts, United States - Inc-BW-C-12-M | ecosystem: Environmental > Terrestrial > Soil >...
CCAGGCGCGCGCGTCGGCGGGCGTGCGGTGGCAGTCCTGGCAGGCGAGTTGCACCGGCCCATTCGGTCCAGCGAGATTCGGCTGCAGGTGGCGATAGTGGTTGAGCTTGATTGTGGTCGGGTCGCCGCGCCCCTCGCGCAGGATGGCGAATTCAGGATGGCCCGACGCGAAGCTCGTGATGTCGCGCACGAATGAAGGCGCTCCGCTTCGGGTTTGAAGATCGGCGTGACATTGCGCGCACGAGGCGTCCGCCGTGGCGGCGAGCCGCACGGCGCCGCGATGCTCGACGTGGCAGGAGGCGCACGACGGGGTGAAGGCCGCATTGGCGTGGTGGACCGGCCCGTCGTGGCAGGCGACGCAGGCAACGTCGCCGGTGCGCGCCGTGAAACCGCCGGCGGCTCGCACGTGGCAAACCTCGCAACGCGCGGTTAGAACGGCGTGAGAGGGGGACAGGCGCCCGCTGGAGTAGACGTGCGCGTCGCGGCCAAGCGCCTGCCATCCGAGCCACAGCACCGCAAGAGCGGGCAACGCGACCGAGAGCCAGAGTCTCCACCGTCGCAGCGGGGCCGGACGCAGGAAATAGTTCATGTCAACGCGCTGCGCCAGCTTTTTAGTTGTGCGCGTGCGGGGCACTGCCGCCGGTCCCTCCTTGTCGACGAAATCACGGCCCGGAGGAATTCCTCGCGAGCCGAGTCAATCTCTAAAAACGCAGCGCGATGATGGCGTGCACGGCGCCGAGCAGCAGCAGCGCGAGCGAAAGCGGCACGTGCACGAGCAACCAGCCGTGCAGCCAGTGGTGCAGCCGCACCTGGCGCGTCAGTTGGCGTTCTTCTTCACACAAATTTTCCAAATCGCCCACGGTTTCCTGCAGTTCGGGCGGCACCAGCGTGCACAACTGGGAGAACGCTGCACGCGCCTGGTCGGGGTCCGCGAGCGGATGGTTGTGCGCGGCGGGATTTTCGAGAAATGGCCGAATCCGCTGCCGATAGAATTCATTTAGCGCCGCGGCATCGCCGGCGGCGGCGCGCTCGTCGCCCTCCGCAAGCAGTTGCGCGCGCACGCTGTCAATTTGTTCGTAGATGGTTTCCATGGGCACCTCGCGGGTCATCGTGGCCGGCAGATAGTGCTGCACGGCCGCGCCAAACACGCCGCTCAAGACCACGACCAGAAGCAAAACTGTCAGCGCCGTCGTAAGCGCGCCGCCGAGGCGGAATCCTCCGTGGAAGAGAAGCAGGGGCAGTGCGAGCAAGCCGAGCCAGAGATGTCCGCGCATCCACATTTGCGCGCGGCCCACGCGCCAGACCGGCACCTTCTTGCGCGCGCCGAGCAGGCCGGCGAAGAGCATGAACGCGAAGCCAACAATTCCAAAGGCCAGTCCGAGCGGCGTGCCGCCCTGCGAACCGAGGGCGCGAGGGGTGCCGAAAAACGCGTAGAGCAGCGTCGCCGCCGCAAGAATTGCGGCCGAAATCCACAGCCAGGGCTTGTGTGTTTCGTCGATTCGCATCAGCTCGCAAATTCCGCAGGCATGTGATCGGGGCGCGTCAAGACTTCGTCAGCGCTCCGTGCCTGCTCCAGGTGCCTGTCCCAGCATTGGAGCGAAATAGGTGCGCGGATCCACGCGATGCGCGGCGTCATGCGGGCAGGCATAGACGCAGCTCGGCTCCGCTTGGTTGGTGCAAAGGTCGCACGAAGTAGCTTTCTGCCGAACCACCGCCGTTTTGCGCCCCGGCGCCGACGGGTCGTCCGCCTGCACCATAAACGGGTGCAGATTGATATTGCCGTAGGGGCAGTTGCGGGCGCAGAGGCCGCAGCCGATGCACCAATCCTCGATGATCACCTCAAGGGAGTTCCGCCGGCGAATCGAGCCGACCGGGCAGCCGACCATGCACAGCGGATCGCGACACTGCCGGCAGGAGGTTGCTACCAGATATTTGTCGAAACGCAGGCCTTCCCGCACCAGGCGCGTGACGCCGTCGTGCGCATCCGCACAGGCGCGGACGCAATTATCGCAGCGCGTGCACTTTTCCAGGTCGAGCACGAGCAGGCTCTGCGCCTCGAGCAGTCCTTGCGCCAGGAAATGCTCGAGGGGCACGCTGCGCACGAGCGACATGCGCTCGCGATTGGCCTGCTGGCGTTCTTCGGCGGTTTTTTCCAGGCCCCGGCGGATGTCGGGGAACTGCGCAACCATCTCGGCAAAGTCCTCGCCCAGGATGCGCACGACTTCGACGTGGTCGAGGGCCGCGCAGGTGGCGGTGCGAGCTCCGCCTCCGAGCAAACCGATTTCGCCGAAATAGTCTCCGCGCGAGAGATAGGCCAGCACCAACTCGCCGCCGGGATAGTGCTCGGAGACCTTCACGAAGCCGAGCCGGACCAGGTAGAAGCTGTCGGCCGGGTCGCCTTGCCGGCAGACGATCTGGCCGGGCCCAAAGCGCAGAAGCTCGACGCGGTCGCGGAGGCGGTCCAGGAATTCGCGGCTGAGCCCGGCAAAGAGCGGCACGTTGCGCAGGTGCGAATCGAGAGCGCGGCGACGATAGGTTTCTTCCATTTGCGCGCGAAACGTTTTGTTGCGCTGCAAAATGTCGAGCACGTTGCGCAACATTTCGAGCGCCGAGCAGTCCGTTTCCGCGCGCACGGTGGCCGAACGCGGATAAAAACTCATGCAGGTCATCTCGCCGAACAGATCGCCGGGGCCAAGGTCGGCGACGGGGTTGTCGTAGGCCAGATCGACGGGCGCGTCGATGGGGATAGAGCGGCGGTCGGCTTCCTCCTCGCGGCGATCTTCCTTGCGGCCCGCCAGGCGGCTGGTGAGCTTGCTGAAAAAACCGTGCGCGCCGCCCTGCGTTTTGACGTGAGCGATCGGACTGGCCAGCGAAACGCGCGCCTGTCCTTCGAGGATGTAGAACGCCGTCGAACCGAATTCCCCTTCGCGGCAGATGATTTCCCCACGCCGGAAATGCCGCTTCACTACAGCGCCCTGGTTGAGCGCGAGGAAGGTGCCCGAGACCTTTTGGAACATGGGCAGGGCCTGCAAATCTTCGGGCGCGACGGGCCGCGAATCGCGCCCGGCCGGCAGCGCCGTGGCGACGACGAACTTGTTCGTGAGCGCACCCGTAGGGCAGGAGACCATGCACTCGCCGCAGGAAACGCAGGAAGAATCGCCCATCGGTTGGTTGTCATCGAAGGCGATGCGCGCTTCAAATCCCTTGCCCATGCGGCCGAGCACGAGGTTGCCGCGAATGTCGTTGCAACCGCGGATGCAGCGGTCGCACAGGATGCAGGCGTCATGCGCGACGGCGATGGCCAGCGAGGAATCATCGCTGCCGCGCGACGGGCGGCGCGGAGCAAACCGCGGCGTCGTGACGCCTTCGCGGCGCGCCAGCGTCTCGAGCTCGCAATCCCCGGAGTGCTTCTGGCGCGCGCAGGGTGTCGGGTGGTCCGAGAGCAGCAGGTCAACGAGAGTGCGACGCGCGGCGCGCACGCGGTCGGAATTGGTGGCGACCTGCATGCCCGCTTCCGCGGGCCGCACGCACGACGCCGCAAAGACCCGCGCGCCAACGTCCACGACGCACACGCGGCAGACCCCAACCGGAACCTCATTCTGTTGGTGGCACAGCGTCGGGATGGCGACGCCGTTCATGCGCGCGGCATCGAAAATCGTAGTGCCCGCCGGCACGTTGACCTGTCGCCCATCGATCGTCAGCTGAACTGTATCCATCACATCATGCCGGTTTTGTCCCGCCGGAGAAACAGACCCCGGAGGGGCACTCACTCCGCGTCCAGTGAGCCTCAACTTCTTCGCGAAAATACTTCAGGACCGAGGCGATCGGCGCGGGAACCACCTGGCCGAGGCCGCAGATGGAAGTGAGCCGCATGGCTTCGGCGAGTTCGTCGAAGAGCCCATAATCGTCCGCCGAGCCGCGCCCTGCGGTCCAGCCGGCAAGCATGTCCACCAGTTTTTGCGAGCCGACGCGGCAGGGAACGCACTTGCCGCACGACTCGTTGCGGAAAAAGCGCACGGCATTGAGCGCCATGTCGAGCATGCACGTGCCCGCGGCGCAGACCACCATCGCGCCGGAGCCCAGCATCGAACCCGCCGCCGCGAGCGATTTGAAATCCATGCGCACGTCGGCCAGCGCGGCGGGCAAGTAGCCCGAGGAGGGCCCCGACGGAGCGAAGGCTTTCAGTTCGCGGCCGTCCAGAATGCCGCCGGCGTGACGGAAGATCAGCTCCGAAGCCGGAACGCCCATGGGCACCTCGAACACGCCCGGCCTCCGCACGTGGCCGCTCACGCCGATGAATTTGAGGCCGGACGCGCCGCCTTGTCCTTGCGACTTGTACCAAGCGGCGCCGCGCTCGAGGATTTGCGGCACGTTGGCAAATGTTTCGACGTTGTTAATCACCGTGGGCTTACCCCACAAGCCTTGCTCGACGGGGAAGGGCGGCTTGTTGCGGGGCTCCGCGCGCTTGCCTTCGATGGCCTCGAGCAGCGCGCTCTCCTCGCCGCAGATGTAGCCGCCAGGGCTCACGAAGACCTCAATCTCGAAGGAGAGATCGCCGCCCAGAATATGTTTGCCGAGGAGTCCCGCGCTGCGGCAGCGCGCCAATTCCTCGGCCAGGATGTGCTCCTGCTCCTCATATTCGTGGCGGATGTAGAGAATGCCTTTTTGCGCGCCGGTCGCGAGTCCGGCGACGATCATGCCTTCGATGACCAGGTACGGCAGGTGCGTCAAGATGAAGCGGTCCTTGAAAGTGCCCGGCTCGCTCTCGTCGGCGTTGCAGACGATGTATTTCTCGGGCGAGGACATGCGCCGTACCAATTGCCATTTAGTTTCAGTGGGGAAGCCCGCTCCTCCCAAACCGCGCAGCTCGGAAGCCTTGAGGACGGCGAGCGCTGCGTCGAAATCGCGGGTCGAGGCCAGGCCCCGCACGGCGCCATACTTTTCGCCGCTGGGATATGGATCGGACGCGCAGGCGACACGCTCGCTCGCGTGCGGCGTCTCCGGCAACGCATCGCCGCGGAGCGCCGTACGAACGATGGATTCGGCCTCGGCCGCCGAGACGCCGCCATAAATGTGGTCGTTGACGGAAAGCGCCGGCGCGGCATCGCAGCGGCCGAGGCAGGAGACGTCGCGCACAGCGACTTCTTTTTCACCCAGGCCGCGAAACGTCCCTTCGAGGTTCTCCTTGAGATTGCAGGCCCCGCGCAGGTGGCAAGAAATGTCCGCGCAGACGCGGACCTCGGCCCGCGCGGGAGGAGTCAAGTGAAAATGGGGATAAAAACTGGCAACACCGTGCAGGCGATAGAGCGGCATTTCGATGCGGCGGGCAAGCGCCTCAAGTTCCACGAGAGGCAGGAAACCGTGTTGGCGTTGAATAGCTTTGAGTTCTTCGAAAACCAACGCCGCTCACCTGTGAGCTCGGCGGAAGCAGATCCGCCGTCAGCAGATTGCGTGGGCCGGGGCAGACTCGATATAGCAGAACCTGGGGCGTTGCGTCCAGCGCGCTTGGCGGACTATTTTTTCGACTGCGCGAAACAGGTAACGTGCGAGCGATTGACTTGCGTGCGGCCGGGAAGGTATAAGCGAACGCGCCGGCGGTTTTTCCCGTGACCGCGGATTCGCCCGTGCCAATCGTCCCCGCGATGAGTTACCACCCCAAGGCGACGTTCAGCTCGTGCCGCGCCAAGCGCCGCCGCTCTTGGTGGGGGCTGTGTTTCGCTCTGGTGGTGGGAGCGTTGGCTTGCGCTGCACTGCCGGCGGTGGCGGGGTCGGCCGAGCCGGCACGCGCCCTACCCGTCGATTCGGGCAAGTACACCGGTCCCGGCTCTTGCAGTTCCACAAGCTGCCACGGGAGTGTGACGCCGCGCGCCGGCAGCCGGATTGCCCAGAACGAATACAGCACCTGGGTGGTCCAGGACAAGCACGCGAAGGCTTACACCGCGCTTACTTCGGCCACCGGCGAGCGCATCGGACGCATCCTCGGCCTCGGCAAGTCCGAAGGGTCTGCGAGATGCCTGGCTTGCCATGCGCTCGATGTCCCGGCCGAGCAGCGCGCGAAGACTTTCGAGTTGAACGACGGTGTGAGCTGCGAAAGCTGCCACGGCCCGGCTTCCGCATGGCTCGGGGAACACACTACTCAGGGCTGGACGCACGCGCAGTCTGTGGCGCTGGGAATGTACGACACCCGCGACCTGGCCAAGCGCACGGAGAAGTGCCTCTCCTGCCACCTGGGTAACCAGGAAAAATCCGTGGACCACGAGATGATTGCGGCGGGACACCCGGACCTGTACTTCGAGCTCGACTCCTTTTCAGCGGTGATGCCGCGGCACTGGAAGCTGCCGCGCGAAAGCCTTGCGGGTGTGCCCGAAGAAAACGATCCCTGGTACGGTGTGCGCGACTGGGGCACTGGGCAGGCCGTGCAGCTCCGCTCGTGGCTGGCGCGGCTTCAAAGCCGCGCGCGAGGACAAGCCTGGCCGGAGTTCGCGGAAATGGATTGCTTCGCTTGCCACCACTCGCTCACGAGCGTCGAGCAGAGTTGGCGACAGGCGAGCGGCTACGCCGGCCGTCGCCCCGGCGACCCGCCGTGGAATGCCTCGCGCTACGCCGTATTTCGCGAACTGGTCCGGCAGTTGGACGCCGGTACCGCAGATCGATTGGACGCGCAGTTGGCGCAGCTTTCGCGCTTGATGAGCCGTCCGAATCCCGACCGCGACGCGGTCGCATCAGCGTCGGCCAGCGCCGAGGCGCTGGCTGACCGGCTCGTCGGCCGCATCGAGACCGCGGCGTACGACCAGGCGGTGGCGATGCGGCTGCTGGACAAAATCTCCGCGGACGCCGAGCAGATTTCCGGCGAGGGAGAGCGCTCGGCCGAACAGGCCACGATGGCGCTCGATTCGCTCTTCATCGCCTATACGAAGAACACCCAGATTCCCCGCGCGGCCGACCTGCGCGCCGCGATCAACGACCTTTTCGCGCAACTGGAAAACCCCTCGGCTTACAATCCCAACGATTTCGCGCGCCAAATGCACAAGATCAACGCGCTGCTGCACTGAGGCGTTCTTTGGCTTAGCCCGGAAGCGCGACCGGGGAAGTGGCTCGCGGGGCCGGCGGAGTCCTAGCGACTGGCGAGGCGGGCCAGATCGACGCGAGTCTGCACGACGCGCAGGATGGAGTCGCGCGTCACCAGCCCCACCACGTTCCCGTCGTTGAGAACGGCCATCTCGTCCACGTTAGCGCTGCGCATGCGCTCGAGCAGCTGGAGCGCCGGCTCTTCGGGCGCGGTCCACTGCAGCCGGTCGCGAGGCAGCATCACCGCTTGCACCGAAGTTCCGGACCACTCATCCCTCGGCACCGATTGCAGAGCCTCGATGGTCATCAGGCCCGCCAGTTTCCCGTCGGTGATGACCAGATGGCTGCGGCGTCCCGTGCGCGCCACCTCTCGTCCGTACTCCTCGAGAGAGAGATCCCGTCCCACCGAAGGCAATTCCGACGTCATGACGTCGGCGACGTGCAAACCTTCGAGGGCGCCTTGCGCGGCCACCTGCGCGTAGCTTTGTCTGGCCGTCGTCAGCAGGAACCAGCCGATGAATACGAGCCAGAGCCCTCCGATTACGTCGCCCCCGGCTGAATACGCCCGCACCGCGATCAGCACCCCCAGGGCCATCATTCCGTAAGCGATGGTCTGCCCGCCCCGTGCCGCAATGCGCGTGGAGCGCGTGTAGTTCTTGGTGATGCCCCAGATGATCGAGCGAAAGATGCGCCCGCCGTCGAGCGGAAAACCCGGCAGCAGATTGAAGGTTGCGAGCCCGAGGTTGATCCATCCGAGCGCACTGCCAAGAGCGTTGAGCGTTGTGCCCCGCGGGGTCAAAGCTTCCAGCGCAAAGAAACCGCCGGAGAGCAGGTAACTCGACGCCGGCCCGGCAGCCGCGATTTGGAACTCTTGTCCCGCGCTATCCGGTTCGCGCGTAATGCGAGCCACGCCGCCAAAGATGAACAAAGTGATGGAGGCGACGGGAATGCGGTAGTGAATGGCAACGACGCTGTGGGAAAGTTCGTGGAAGAGCAGGGAACCAAAGAAGAGTAAGCTTGCCAGGACGCCGACCGTCCAGCGCTGCGTCTGGCTCCACTGCGGGTTGACTGCGGCCATCTCCGCGCCGTACGAATAGGTGATCAGCGCGAAGATCAGGAACCAGCTCGAGTGGAGGTAGATCGGGATGCCGAAGATCCGCCCGATCTTGAATCCAGCGCCGCGTGGCATGCAGACTCTCCCGCTATCCAGTATAACCGAATCGTTCTGTGCCCGGCGTGTCCGCCAGGCCGGGCCGGACGCGGTTGAACGATCGGTGCGGGCGAGGCAATTTTCCGGCGCGGCGCGGGCCGCGGTGGTCTATGATTCCCCCGTTATGGCCGCCCGCTGGGCAAGCGGGCGACCGGCGTGCTCAATGAAAAAGGGACGGGTTGGATGACGTTTCGCGCGAAATTCTTGATCCTGTTTTCGCTCACCGTGCTGGCGGGGTCGGGCTTGCTCGCCTGGGGCGCGACGCGCTACGCGCGAAGCGAGTTCGCGCGATTCTATCGCCAGCGCAACGATACGCTCGCCGCGCAATTCCAGCGGGAACTCGCGCAGCGCGGCGGCGAAGTCGCCAGCGCCGTGCAAGGCCTGGCCGATGCCGAGAGCACCCTGCGCATGGCGCTTGATTTGGGCCGCGCTCAGGCCGATCCTTCGCTGTACGCCAACGACGCGCGCGGTCTGGCGGCAGCCCATCAACTCGACTTTCTCGATCTGCTGGGAGACGACGGCACACTGATCTCCTCGGCGCAGTGGCCGGCGCGCTCCGGCTACAAGAACGATTGGGTTACAACGCGGCAGGATTGGAATCAGCAGGGCGCTTTCCTGCAGCGCGTCGATCTGCCGGAGGGCGCCGAGCTCGGTTTGCTGACGGTTCGCATGGTGCACGTTGGCGAACGGAATCTCTACCTCATCGGCGGGCAGCGGTTTGACCGTGCGTTTCTAAATGACGTCGCGCTCCCCGCGGGGACGCGCGCGCTGCTCTATCGCAATCTTGAAACGACGTTCTTGTCCGCGGATCTCGACGGGACAGACGGTCCGGTCGCTCAAGCGGAGCGCTTTGCGCCGATCATCGAATCGGCGCAACAGCGACAGGGCCGGACCGAATCCACGATCGCGTGGACGGCCAACCCGGCGAGCGCGGAAAGCTTCGTCACGCTGCCGCTCACGGGGCGACAGAATGACCTGCTGGGCGTTGTGCTGCTGGGAAGCGCGCAACGCGACCTGCCCGCGCTGGTGAATTTTATCCGGCTGGCCGCGCTGCTGGTCGCCGCGACCGGCATCCTGTGCGGAATCTTTCTGAGCAGCTGGGTCTCGGCGCGCGTAACGCGTCCGCTCGAGCGTTTGACAGCAGGCGCGCGCCAGGTAGCGGCAGGGGACTGGGGTGCTCGCGTTGACGTACGCGGGCGGGACGAAGCCGGTCGGCTTGCCGGCGCGTTCAACGAAATGACCGCGCGGTTGTCGGACGAGCGGGTGCGGCTCGTGCAGACCGAGCGCGTGGCGGCTTGGCGCGATTTAGCGCGACGTCTGGCCCAGGAGGTCAGGGAGTCGCTGTTTCCGTTGCAAGTCACCGTGGATAACCTGGCGCTGGCCCGCGAGCAAACCGCGGAACGATTTGACGAACTCTTTTTCGAATCCATGGCCGTGTTGCGCGCCGAGCTGAATGGTCTGAAGGCGACCGTGACGCGGTTCAGCGAGTTCGCCAAGATGCCTCCGCCGCGGCCCGATGCCGTGAACGTCAACGAACTGGTGCGCGCCTGTGTAAAGACCTTCGAGCCGCAATTCAGAGCCGCCGGGCGCCCGCCCATCACTCCGGAGCTTTACCTGAACGAGGACGTGATCTCGATTCACGCCGATCCCGACTTATTGCGCAAGGCGCTGGAGAATCTTCTGCTGTATTCGATTGCCGCCATGCCCGCCGGAGGCGCGCTCACCCTGCGCACGGCCCGAACGAATGGCGTGGTGCGCATCGAAGTGTGCGATAGCGGCGCGGTCCTGAAACCTGAGGAGGCGGTCCGCATGTTCGGCGGGTCCGGCCCGCGCCAGGGGCATGGCGAAGGGCTGGGCCTGCCAACCACCCAGGCAGTGGTGAGCGACCACGGCGGCAGGGTCCTCGTAGCCGCCGCTCCGGGCGCGGGCACGACGTTTCGTCTTGAGTTTCGAGTGACGCCGGTTGTTGCACCGTCCGCGGCTGTCCGCACCGAGCGGCCTCGGCCGGAAGTGAAGCGCGAACTGCCCGAAGTTCCGAGGATGGAAGCGGAGCCGGTGTCTCTGCCCGAGGAACCCTCGCTGAAAAACGAGTAGGCGAACAGCCCCTAATTGTTTGCGGGAGAGGCCGCTGGAGCAGCGGTCGCGGCGCTCAGCGCGAAATAGTTCCGGCCGAACGCGGCTTGCGATCCCCCAGCTTCCACCACAATCGCCTGGACCGTGTAGCGCCCCGCGGATACGGCCGCGAGCGGCAGGCTGATGCGGAAGGACGCCGTGTGCGTCTGATCGTCCACCTGTGCTGGCGCGACCATGGGCGTTTGGTTGATGCGCTGGCCATTCCGGAAAAACTCAAGCCCCGCGCGCAATCGGTTCGGATCGGTTTTTTCCGGCACGTAAGCCTGGAAGAAGACGTAGAGCATTTGCTGAGCGGTGAAGACGCGGGTAACGCTGGGTACGATGTGCTCGCCGTTGACGTCCAGCGGCGATTTGAGTTTGGCGCCGGGCGCGAAGGCTTGCGTCTTCACTTCCGAGCTCTTTTGCACGGCGACGAGCTGGCTGGAAAGCACGACCGAACTCAACTCTAGGTTGTTCGCGGCGGCCGCGGGCAGCTTGAGTTCGTCCTCAAACGTGCCGATGCGTCCCGATTCATTCTCTCGCGCCAGGAACTTCAATTTGTAGTCGCCCGGGGCCAGGATGATTCCGCCCTGGTACACGAGTGCGTTCTGTTGCAGCTGCTGGTAGCGTTCCGCGTCCAGATTGACGGTGATGGTGTCGCGCAGCTGGCCAACCACCCGCCCCGACTGCGCCTGGCGGACCTCGGCGGCGAAATCAAAGCTGACTTGGCGCCGGTTGCTTTTCTGCGCCCACTGGAGCGCGCTCGCCGCCAGCTTCGCGGAAATGGGCACGAAGATATGGGTCTTGTCGATTTGGAAGTAGCCGGTGTCCACGGCGATCGGCAGCTCGACGACCGGAGCCTCCGAACGTATGGCGTCTTCGAGTTGGCGCTCGCGGTCTTCGGTCGTGTACACGCCAAAATTCTTCGGAGCGTAGTAGCCCTCGCGGTAGCGAATGTGCGCGCCGGGAATGCCCGCGACCCGCACGCGAATGCCGCGCCAGCGGCCGTCTCGCGCGGGATTGGTGCTGTAGTATCCGACCAGGTAGTAGCCGGCGCCGTCGGCCTGCACGGAGCGGAAGGCGTCCCCCAGGTCGCCCAGGTCGAAAAACGCGCGCCCGCCGGTGTCCGAGGCCAGCGTGGCAAGCGTGTCGCGCGAATCTTCCCGCGAATCGCTCTGGTGAAACACCGAAGCTCCCGAGTACATCGAGTTGCCTGACGCGGCGCCGACGCTGGGGTCGCCGCCGGGGATCTCAGCCATCAGGCCGCGCGAATCCACCGTATAGATCGACACGTTGGAGCGATTCGCGGCGTCGGTGGTGGCGCGGAGCTGTGAACGATTGTCTTCGCCGGTCTGCGTGATGCCGCTGGTGAACTGGATGACGGATTTTTTGCCGGGAATGTCGCGCAGCAGATCGGCCATCGATTCCAGTGCGGCGAGCTTGCGGTCCGTGTTGAAAACGTTGAACTCGGTGTTGTCGGCAGTGAAGGCCGCGTCCGTATCCTCGGTCACGGATGCCTCGTTTCCGAATGCGGAAGCGTCGGCGAGCGCGGCGAGTTGGGACTCCTTCCCCGGGAGGAGCGCATCCACAGTCTGGTCGAGGAAATCGCGATCGTTGGTGAAATCGGCTATAACGTGGAGCTGATTACCGAAGGTCACCACGCCCACCAGGTCCGCCGCCGTCATCTGATCGTGCAGGAAGCGCTTTGCCGCCGCCGTCGAACGCGTCAGGTCATCCGGCTGAAGGGACGTCAGATCGAAGAACAGCGCGATCAGGCGGTGGTCGCGAACGGTTTGCCGCAATTGCTCGAGCGGAGCGACGCCGCCGATGGAGATGGTGACGGGAGCGGCGTCTCCGGCCTGGGCCTTCTCAATCTTTTCCACGTCGAAGTAATCGAACGTTGAAATTTTCTGCGCTCGGCCGTCCTCGGTCACCTCGAACTGGTCCTGCCGCAATCCCTTGATGGGCTTTCCGTCGCGGTCGGTGACCTCCGCGTCCACCTCGACCAGATCGACGGACGAGCGAATCGTGCCCTTGTCGTTCGGCTGAACTTGCGGGGGCTGCGGCGGGCTGAGGGGGCGCTGCGGATTCTGCGCCAGTCCCCCGGCAGCCAGCAGGGTAGCGAGCGCGATTGCCGCGAGCAGGCGACTGTTGGGGAATCCGTTGGGCTTGCGCATTAGAAGTTAAACCTCGTCATGACGTCCATCGTTCGCATTCCCGAAGCGCCGAGCACCCGGCCGACGGTGGACGAACCTACTATAGTCGAGAGGCCCGTGAAGTTCGGAGTGTTCGTGAGGTTGGTGATTTCCCAACGCACGTCCACGCGACGGTTCTGATCCCTGCCGAAGGGGACCCATTTCGCCATCTGCAGATTCCACGTGAACATTCCCGGACCTTCGATCGAGTTTCGAGGCGCATCGCCGTATTGGCCCGCCGGCGGCGCGACGAAACAGGCCGCGTTGAAGAAGTTCAGCGGCGTACGCTCGCTCGCGGGCAGGTTCGGATCGCAGATCTGGTCGGGACGCGTCGCAAACGCTCCGCCGCCGCCGGTGTTGTTGGCGCCGCCCGTTACGGTGGCCGTGAACGGGGTTCCGGTCTGCGCGGTGAAATTGCCGCTGAGCCGCCAGTTGCCGAGCAGCGCGGCGCTAAAGCCTTTCTGCGCGAATCGGTGGCGGTCGCCAAGGGGAATCTCGTAGTAGTAGGTCGCGCGCAGTTGCTGGCGGACGTCGAAGGAAGAGAGGCCGTACTCGGCCCGGATGTTCGCGGGGTTCTGGACGACGACGGCCCCGCCGCCGCCGATGGAGCTGGCGTCGTCCATCGATTTCCCGAACGTGTAAATTGCGTTGAAGCCCAACCCATGCGACGTCCGTTGCTGCAGGCGCACTTGCAGCGCGTTGTAGATGGAATTCCGGCCCGAGGTGTCGTAGATGAAGTCGCCGGCATTGGTCACCTGCCCGACGCCGGAAATGCTGCCCGGTGCCGGGCGGTTCAACGCGTAGAGCATGTCCAGGTCGGTGCCCTTCGTGCCCGTGTAGGT
>Ga0210394_10005964_pt1 | contig 13424 bp, 11 predicted proteins | sample IncBWC12MmetaG_FD_160121 | JGI IMG/M metagenome (GOLD analysis project Ga0210394, IMG submission 160121) | Forest soil microbial communities from Barre Woods Harvard Forest LTER site, Petersham, Massachusetts, United States - Inc-BW-C-12-M | ecosystem: Environmental > Terrestrial > Soil >...
CCAGCAAGGTGGCGATGTTCGATCCCAAGACCGAGCGCTTCACCGAATACAGCCTGCCGGAATACACCTTCCCGTACCGCGCCAATTTCGACAAGAACGGCGAGCTGTGGGCCTCCACCATGTCGAGCGACCGCGTGGTGCGGCTCGATCCGAAGACCGGCACGACCATGCAATATCTGATGCCGTCGGACACCAATATGCGCACGGTGGCCGTCGACAACGAAACGACGCCGGTGACGTTCTGGGTCGGCTCGAACCACGACCACGCGCTGGTGAAGGTCGAGCCGCTGGAGTGAGGGCGTTCCCATAGCACCCTCCCCTGCAGGGGGAGGGTCGCGCCCCGAAGGGGCGCGGGGTGGGGTGCGACCCGCGTAGCCTGGATTGAGCGCAAGCGAAATCCGGGAGAAAAAATCTTACGCGGCTTTGAGCCGCGCCAATTCCGTCTCGAAGTCGAAACGCAATTGCGTGCCTTCTTCATGCGGCAGCCAGCCGGCCATTTGCGGAAAGATCGTCCGGTAAACTAAGAGTTTGTCCGCATCCCATGGCATACTTTCCGCCGCGCGGGCTTCGGTCAAAATCTGATGTAGTTTGGCGCGGACCTTGTCTGTAGCAGGATAGTAGACCGACGTTTCGAAATCTTCGTCCGACGGGTCCGGCCCGTCGTGTCCGAAAAGGTCGCCTTGGCGGGAAGAGGTCATGCTGGTGTATTTGGCTGCATTGGAGTAAGGCCAGCGCCACAACGATAACTCAGCCGCTATACGAGGAAAGTATAATCATCAAATTATCCGGCAAGCTCGGGATCGGTCGGCGTGTTTGACGATAGTCGCTCCTTCATCACGCGCGCGTTCTTACGCGCCGAGTTTGAACTCGATTACCGCACCTACACGGCAGAGCGGGATGCGGAAGTCCTGAAGCGGCTTCAGGATTGGGACGGGCGCCTGCACCTGAGCGAAACCCAAGCCGAAGGCGCATTCACCCAAACTTTTTTCGTAGACACTTGGGGCTTTGGCGAATCGGGCAGAGTCTCTCCCGAAGAGCACACCATCATCGCCAAGTTTCCGATTCCGGGGGAAGGTGCCGGCGGAGGCGCAGGCGAGGCGGATCTCGCGCTTGGCTGGTTCCGCAGCCGCAGAGACGCCATTCCGCAGGTCCTGTGCGAGTTCAAGGATATCCGTTCCAAGCTCGATGCCAAGCAGAACCGGAAGGGGAGCACGCGCAGTCCGGTCGAGCAGTGCCTGAACTATGTCCGCGGAGCGCGCCGCGGCTTGTTCGGCAACGAACCGGTCCAGCCCTGGTGGGGCCTCGTTACCGACATGAACGAGTTCCGCCTTTACTGGTGGGACCGCGCGCCGGCCGAATACATCCGCTTCTTCATTCGGCGCGAAGACCTCCTGTCGGGCGGGTACGACCTCCTGGGCGAATCCGACGATGCGCGGTTCGACCGTTATCTTTTCGCCAAGCTGTTCTCCCGCGACATGCTGCTGTCGGAAGCAGGACGGCCGCTGCTCCTACGCCTCGTGGAGCGGCAAGGGGCAAAAGGGCGCAAGCTCGAAGGTGAGTTTTACGACCGCTACAAAGATGTGCGCGAGCGCCTCTATAACATCATCAGGCTGAACAATGCGGACTTTCCGGGCCGCGCCGGTGAACTGCTACGGCTCACTCAGAAGCTTCTGGACCGCTTCATCTTCGCCTTCTTCTGCGAAGACATGGGCGAACGGATGCTGTTTCCGCCGCAGATGCTTAAGGATTTTCTGCGAAGCCGCAGCGTCGAGCCCTTCTACGACGAGAACGGGCCGGAGCTTTGGGATTTCTTCAAACGCCTGTTTGGCCTGATGAACAGCGGCGGCACGCTAAATCGCCTCACGCTGCCGGAAATTAACGGCGGGTTGTTCACACCGGACCCGCTGATCGACGGCTTGAGCATTCCGAACCATGTTTTCGCTAAAGCCGGACAAGGTGCGAACGAAGCGTCGCTGGATAGCGATACGAACACGCTCGTCTACCTCGGCGCCCGATACAACTACGCTGCGCGCGGCGACGTAAAGGAAAGCCTCAGCCTCTACATCCTCGGCCACATCTTCGAGCAGTCCATTACCGAACTGGAATATCGCGAAGGCGAGCTTGAAGGCCGCGAGACAATCGCAAAGCTTTCCAAGCGCAAGCGCGACGGCGTCTATTACACCCCCGAGCCGGTGGTGAACTATCTTGTCGAGCAGACGCTCGGGTCGTGGTTCGCGGACGCCAAAGCGGCGTGCGGCTATCCCGGTCCGGAGGAAGGCGCTCCCACAGCCGCGGCTGCGGCGGCCTATATCGAGCGTCTGCAGGGAATCCGCATCGTCGACCCGGCTTGCGGCTCGGGCGCGTTCCTGATTTCTGCGTTTCGTCGACTCTTGGCAGAGCGGGTTGCAGCAGCCCGCGATGCCGACCGTGCGCGCGGCGGCGCGCCCGGTGCGATCAATGAGGCGCCGTTCATCGCCGAAATCCTGCGCGACAACATTTACGGCGTCGACATCAATCCAGCGTCGGTTGAGATCGCCAAGCTGGCATTGTGGCTGCATTCGGCGCGAGCATCTTCGCCGCTCTCCTCGCTGGAGCACACAATCCGCATCGGCAACAGTTTGGTGGGCGTAGATTTTTGGGCCGGGCGGGAGAGGACCGCACAGACCGAGGAGCGCGTGCGGGCGTTCGACTGGCGTGCTGTTTTTCGGGAGGTCTGGCCTGAGGGCCGGGACGGCGGCTTCGATATCGTGCTCGGCAATCCGCCCTATGTGAAACTGCAGAACCTCATGAAGGTCGACCCGGACGTCGCCGCCTATCTGGCGGCGGAGCGCGGCGGCAACACCTACCAGAGCGCGCGGACCGGAAATTTCGATCTCTATCTGCCGTTCATCGAAAAGGGCTTGCGGCTACTCGCGCCGGGCGGGCGCATGGCCTACATCGCGCCGAGTCTCTGGACGGTGAACAAGTACGGCGAAGGATTGCGATGCTTGCTACGGCGCGGGCGGCAACTCGATCGCTGGCTCGATTTCAAGGCACACCAGATTTTCGAGGATGTCATCACCTACACGGCGCTGCAATTTTTCACGCGCGAACCGCGCGACGCCGTGCGGATCGCAGCGGCGCCGAACGGCGACATGGCGGATATCGACTGGTCCGATGCCGACCTCGCCGTACCCTACGAGAGTATACCGGAAACTGGCGAATGGCTGATCGCGACTGGCGCGGAGCGGGCGCTGATCGGCAGGTTAGGCCGTGATTGCTTGCGGCTCGACGATTCAGTTTTGACTACCGACATCTTTCAAGGAGTCAAAACCGGAGCCGATCAAGTCTTTAAGCTGAGAAAATTGGGAGCAGACCGCTATCTTTGCGAACCAGATCAAAGTACTGCGTATGAGGTCGAGATTGAAGATGACCTCATGCATCCAATTCTGAGTGGACCAGAAACGAAACGCTACGTAACACCTTCGTCTGATACCTATCTACTTTTTCCGTATACAAGTTCGAAAAGTGGAGTGGGTCTAATTCCGCCAGATGAGTTTCAAGCTAAATTCTCTAAGGCTTGGCGTCACTTGACGAAGTGGCGATCCGTTCTAGAACGACGAGACAATGGCGCCCTCAAAGATGCAAGCTGGTACCGTTTTAGTCGCTCTCAGAGTCTTGAGCGAGCTGGAACTAGGAAGCTCTGTGCCGCTGGCACAGTACCCTCTTTACGTTTTGCATATGATCACAATGGCACATTCTTTTTGACCGGCGGTCGCGTCGATGGCGTTGTGCCATCCGAAGGTACTGATCCATGGTTTCTTCTAGGAACTCTAAATGGTTCGGTTTGTGATTTTGTGTTTCGGCGAATTGGCCGGATCAAGCAAGGCGGTTGGTACGAAGCCAACAAGCAATTCATCGCGCCTTTGCCTGTTCCCAACGCCTCGGCAGAAAGGCACGCCGACATCGCGGCGCGCGCGTTACGGCTCCAGGAGCGATGGACAGATCGCCGCGATCTTCTGCAGCAAGCAGCCGACCGGCTCTCGGTGCTGGCGCGGGCGCGCCATCCGGCGCGCTGGCTCTGGCCCGACTTGCCGGACTTGCCGGAGATGACAAAGCAGGCCCCCAAAGGCCTGCCCCACAGTTTCGAACGCCGCAAGTGGGCCGAGGAACGGCTCGACGAAATGGAAGCGGCGCGTGTGGAGGCGCTGCAGGCGGCGCTTGACCGCGGCGGCCGGCGCCAGGTGCGCTTCGAGGGCGGCGAGCTTCGTCTTTACGTGAGCGGCTCCGTCGTGCTCGACAAGATCTATCTCGACGAGGCGGCCGGGCGGCTGGCTGAAGCGTATTGGCGCTGGCTGCTGCTGAGCGGGCCCGCGCGCGAGGCGGAGCGATTCGCGTCGGACTTGAGACAGCCGCCCGCTCCCTCCGAAGCGCCCGCGACCGCGCAATTCATCGAGCGTGTGGCGGCACTGGCCGAAGAGGTCGCGGCAATCGAGGCCGACGAGCGAGCGTTGAACGAAACGCTCTACGATCTCTATCGACTGTCGCCCGACGAACGAAATCTTGTGGAGAACGAGCCAGGACGCCGCAACGTGGTACTGGCGGGAGGGTGAATTGGGCGCGCGATCCACTATGGTTGCGCGCATGAGTCAACTCCCGCTCTTCCCTCGCCCCGGCGCTGAGCCAGCGCAGCGCCCGCCCGACCTGGCCCATATCCGCAAAAGCCTCAATCGCCTCCTGCGTCTTGCCCGGGAAGCCCAGATCATGCCGTGGAGCGAGGGCGAAACCGAGAGCTGGGAGAAGCTGTTTCCGGAGCTCGCTGCCTCGCTACCCGCCGAAGAGGCGGAAGTATTGACGACCGAGTTCAGAAGCCAACTTATCCGCCTCCGCTCGCGCCGGTGAACGTTCGCAGCCGAGATTCATATTCCGTATTGTCGAATCGATAGGGGACCGGCGGAACCCGTGCCGGTCAAGGAGTTCGCTTTATTCAGCAGTCCGTCTCCTATATTGTGACATCTTGACATCAGTCTCCCATTTAGTTACATAATCGCACGAATCATCTCGCCCGTAAAGGACGCCGCCGCGGAGGCAGATCGCGGCGGCGGGGCGAGAGGCGGAGCCCGCGGGCGGGCTTGCAACCCGCTCTCGGGCGGTCCGGGCATCATGCCTGCCGGCATTACGACCGGCGTGCGAGGTGCGTCGCTGGAAGTGGTCAGGCCGTCGGCGGAGTGACCCCCGCCCCTTGGACGGTTTGCCCACGAAGCCTGGCCCGGATCGCACCAGGGGACCACACACCCCTTGGGAAGAGCCGTGGTGGAACGCCGGAAGGCGAGCTGTCCCCTCCCATTCGGGGGGCGGCGCCGCACCGTAACAGGTGCGGAGGTTGCGGCCCTGCGTCTTCCGGCGTTCCATATCCTTTTGTCATCGCAAGGAACGAAGAGACGAAGCGATCCAGAGAACGAGGGAATTGAGACTGGATTGCTTCGCTGACGCTCGCAATGACCTGGCGAAACGGGAAAAAGCGAAGACAGACAACGAGGCCAACCACCCCTCGCCGTTCTTTTTGCTCCCGCTTCGCGCTTCACGTGACTGAGATCGGGCCACCCGCACGCAAAGGGGAGTGCGGGAACGGGAGCGCATGCTTCCGCCCCCGCGACCCGCCTTCGCTCGCTCCGCGAGCTACGGCGGGTTTGAGTCCGCCGAAGCGCGGAGCGCGTAGGCGGAAGCGTGGTGGAGGGGCCTCTGATGCGACGCTTCGTTGTCGTTTTAGGAAAAGCTGGATGCTCAACGTACAACAACAAATCTTGCGTTGCGTCGCGGCCCGCGCCCCCTCCACCACCCTGCTGCGCAGGGCGGTCCCCCTCCCCCGCTTCGCGGTGGCGGATTTAGTTTCGCGCGATAATCTCGCGCTCGCCGCGATGCACGAGCGGCGTTTCCGGGAGCTTGCCCGGACGGCGGCGCAGCAGGCGCGACGGGCGGCGCCGCGCGATGGCGCTCCACCGGCGCCGGCGCCAGGTCGGGGCTTCGATGCGGAGGCTGCCGATGCGCGCGAACGGCTCGCGCAGACTGCCGTCGCCTTCGGCCACCAAAAGCGGCAGCCCGAGCACGCGGCCCCAGGACTGCCATTCGGCGACGATGTCGTCGGTTTCCGGCGAAGAGAACAGCGGCAGCGACAGTGCGGGATCTTGGTGTTCGAGCACGACCGCGATCGAACTCGGCGCAGAATCTCCGGCAGAAGCGCTGGCTTCGCCGTAAAGCCGGATCGCCACGCCGCGGAAAGCTGTGACCGGCATGTTCAACGCCATGCGCATGCCGCGAACCGAGCGCCGCAGCACCACGCGCTCGCGGTGCAGGTCGACGATGCGCAGGCGCTCGTCGGCCGCCGCGTCGGCGGCTTCGAAACGCACGGGCAGAGAGAAAGGGTCGAGCCGCAATGGGGTCGCCATCGCAGTTACGCGATGGGGCGCGCCCACGCGGCCCGACCCGGCAGCGATCCTGCCGGCTTCCATTTGACGCCCCGAAAAATTTCGGCTCCCGCCGGGCTGTTGCCGCCCGGTTGTCCCGACCATGCCACAGCGCGGTCGTAATCGGCTTAAGGTTCCTGGTTAAAGGGACGTAGCGCGCCGGCCACCGCGCTGCATGATTGACGAGTGGTTGCCGAACGAGCGCAAATTGTCCCCACCCTACCCTCCCCCGCACGCGGGGGAGGGTAGGGTGGAGACGGTTGAATCGCGCGCTTCGCGCGCACATCTTCGCCCTGTTCTATTCGCTTGTTTTGGCGCGAGCCCCCACATAAACCAATTACACACGCAAAATGTCATCGCTGCTCGATCAATCCGCCCTGACCGATCTCGCCTCCCGCCTTGTTGCCGCGGCGCGGCGCGCCGGCGCCGACCAAGCCGACGCGGTCGCCGTGCGCTCGGTCTCACTGTCGGTCGAGGTGCGCGACGGCGCAGTCGAGGAATCGCAGCGCTCCGAAGGCGACGATGTCGGCCTGCGCGTGCTGGTCGGACACCGGCAGGCGGCGGTCTCGACCAACGATCTCAAGACCAACGGGCTCGATGCGCTCGCCGAGCGCGCCGTCGCCATGGCGCGCGCGGCGCCCGAAGATAAGTTCGCGGGCCTCGCCGATCCGGCCTTGCTCGCCCGCGCCTTTCCCGATCTCGACCTCCTCGATCCCGACATGCCGGGCGTCGACGTGCTGGAACGGCGCGCGCGCCAAGCGGAGGAAGCGTGCCTCGGCGTCGCCGGGGTGAGCAAATCCGGCGGCGCGTCGGCCTCGGCCGGCATCGGCGGCATGGTGCTGGTGACGAGCCACGGCTTCCGTGGCGCCACTCTCGGCTCGCGGCACTCGGTGTCGATGTCGGCGATTGCCGGCAACGGCACCGGCATGGAGCAGGATTACGATTTCTCCTCGACGCTACATGCCGCCGATCTCGAAGCGGCGGATAAAGTCGGGCGCACCGCCGGCGAGCGCGCGGTCGAGCGGCTCAATCCGCGCAAGGTGGCGACGCGTCGCGTGCCGGTGGTGTTCGATTGGCGGATTTCCGGCTCGCTGGTCAATCACGTCGCGGGCGCCGCCAACGGCGCTGCGGTGGCGCGCAAGACGAGCTTTTTGCGCGAAAAGCTAGGGCAGCGGATTTTCGCCCCCGGCATCGACATCGTCGACGATCCGCTGCGGCACCGCGGCCAGCGCTCGCGGAGCTTCGACGCCGAAGGCGTCGCCACGCATGTGCTCAAACTGGTCGAGGACGGCGTGCTCAAGACCTGGCTCCTCGACTGCGCCACCGCGCGGGAACTCGGCATGCAAACCACCGCACATGCGCAGCGCGGCGTTTCGTCGGTCCCCTCGCCCGGCCCGAGCAATCTCTATCTCGCACCCGGCGCAAAAAGCCCCGACGAACTCATCGCCGAGATCGAAGACGGCTTCTACGTCACCGATCTCATCGGCTCGGGCGTCAATATGGTGACCGGCGACTATAGCCGCGGCGCCGCCGGTATCTGGATCGAAAAAGGCGAGCGCACTTATCCGGTCAGCGAGGTCACGATCGCCGGGCATCTCACTGAAATGTTCGCGAGCTTCACGCCGGCGAACGATCTCATCTTCCGCTACGGCACCAATGCGCCGACCGTGCGCGTGGAGGGCTTGACTGTTGCCGGCCACTAGTGTGGTGGATTTGAAGTTCCTATGATCCAACGGCAAACTCGCATAGGAACTTCAAATCCAAAATCCACACTAGAAACATCGACTCTGCTAGTGTCCCTTTGATTCTGAAGTTCGCATCAGAGGTGCCGCAAACGTGTGCGAACTTCAGAATCGGAACACTGGGGTCGAGGGCTTGACGCAAATTTCGGCGCGGCTTGAGGCGGCCGTCCGGGACGCAGGCGCGCTGGCGCGCTCGATGTTCGGCGCGCCGCTGAAAAACTGGACCAAGGGTCCGACATTGTCGCCGGTCAGCGAGGCCGACATCGCCGTCGACGATTTATTGCGGGCGCGCCTCACCGCGGGCGACGACGGAATTGCCTGGCTATCGGAAGAAAGCGCCGACGATCGCAAGCGGCTTTCTGCACGCTATGTCTGGATCGTCGATCCCATCGACGGCACGCGCGCCTATATCGCGAGCTTCCCGGATTGGGCTGTGTCGGCGGCTTTGGTCGATAACGGCCGGCCGATCGCGGCCTGCCTTTATGCGCCGGTCACGGAGCAATTCTTCACGGCCCGCGCCAATGCCGGCGCCAGCTGCAACGGCATGGCGATCGCAGCGACCAAAGGGGCGCAGCTTGAAGGCGCGCGGATCGCGGGGCCGCGAAACCTGCTCGAACGGCTGACCGCCGTGGCGCCGCCGTTTACGGTCATGCCGCGGGTGCGCTCGCTGGCGCTTCGCCTCGCCCAGGTCGCGAATGGCGCTTGCGACGTGGCCTTTGCCGGCGGCAACAGCCACGATTGGGACCTTGCAGCGGCTGATCTTTTGGTGCACGAAGCGGGCGGCGCACTGACGTCCATTACGGGCGGAGCTGTGACCTATAATCGTCCCGTGCCGCGGCATGGGATGCTCGTCGCGGCCGGCCGGGACAGGCACGCGGCGCTTATCGAACTTCTTGGGGATGGACGCCTGGCGTTTTCATAAATCGCGTATTGAACGCGCGGATTGAACACCATGTCTGACACCCCCAAGCCAAAGCAGTTGCTGCATCTCGTCTTCGGCGGCGAGCTCGGCAGCTTATCGAACATCGAATTCAAGGATCTCGAGCGGCTCGACATCGTCGGCGTCTATCCTAACTATGCGAGCGCCTACGCGGCGTGGAAGGCGAAGGCGCAAGGGTCCGTCGACAACGCAGAGATGCGCTATTTCATCGTTCACTTGCACCGCCTGCTCGACCCGGACAACCAGGCGCCGCAACGTTAAAGGCGACGCATGCGGCTATGGCGCCAGATCGGACAGCAGCGCTGGGCCAAGGTGACGATCGGGGTCGTCGCCGCCGAATATCTGCGCTTCGTCGCCAGGACGACCCGCTTTACGCTGGAGCCGGCCGATATCTATGAGCGCGGCGAAGCGGATATGCCGATCATATTGGCGTTCTGGCACGGGCAACATTTGCTGGCGCCGGTCGCGCGCAAGATGGAACACCGCGTGAATATGCTGGTGTCGCGGCATCGCGACGGCGAGATCAACGCGGTCGCCGCGCTAAGGCTCGGCGTCGGCGCCATCCGCGGCTCGGGCAATCACGGCGCCGGTTTCGTGCATAAAGCCGGCGTCGCCGCGTTCCAGGCGATGCTCGATTCGCTCGCCGAAGGTAGCTCGATTGCGCTGTCGGCCGACGTGCCGAAAGTCGCGCGCGTCGCGGGCTTGGGCATCATCAAGCTCGCGCAGGCCTCGGGCCGGCCGATCTACCCGAGCGCCATCGCCACGAGCCGCCGCGTCGTGCTCGACAATTGGGACCGCACCACGATCAATCTGCCGTTTGGCCGCGGCGCCGGCGTCGCCGCCGAGCCGTTGAGCGTGCCGCGCGACGCCGACGACGCAGAGCTCGAAGCGGCGCGGCGGCGGCTCGAGGAGCGGCTCAATGCGGCGACGCGACGGGCCTATGAACTCGTCGATAAACGCGGAGTTTGAACGTGGCCAGTCGTGTGCCGTTGGCGTTGCGGCTTTATCAATTGGCATCCGCGGTCGGATCGCCGATGGCGCCGCAGGTTCTGGCGCGACGGCTTAATCGCGGCAAGGAGCATCCCGAGCGTCTGTCCGAGCGCCGCGGCGAAGCGACCCTGCAGCGTCCCCATGGCCCGCTCATTTGGGTGCATGGCGCCAGCGTCGGCGAAATGCTGGCGGCGGTACCGCTCATCGAACGGCTGCGCGCGCAGGATTTCGCCGTGCTCGTCACCTCGGGCACGGTGACGTCCGCGGCGCTGGCCGAGCAGCGCCTGCCGGACGGTGCCTTGCACCAATTCATTCCGCTCGATGCGCCGCGTTTCGTACGGCGATTCCTCGACCATTGGCAGCCGGGCCTCGCTGTGTTCGTCGAATCCGATTTGTGGCCCAATCTCATTTTGTCGTGCGCCGAGCGAAAAATTCCGATGATCCTGATCAACGGCCGGCTATCGGAACGTTCGTTCAGCCGCTGGCGGCTGGTGCCGGGCGTGATCGCGGCCTTGCTGGGCCGTTTCGATCTGTGTCTCGCGCAATCCGCCGCCGACGCCGAACGCTACGCGCAGCTTGGCGCGCCGCGGGTGATGATGACCGGCAATCTCAAGCTCGACGTGCCGCCGCCGCCGGTCGACCAGGCCGCGCTGAAACGATTCAAAGAAATCATCGGCCCGCGCCCGGTCGTCGCCGCGGCCTCGACGCATCCCGGCGAGGAAGCGGTCGTCATCGCCGCGCATCGGCGCTTACGCGCTAAATTTCCCGAGCTCTTAACGGTGATCGTGCCGCGCCATCCGGCGCGCGGCGAAGGCATCGCGGAAATCGCCAAAGCCGCGGGGCTAGCCGTAGCGCTGCGCTCGCGCCGCACCCAACCGATGCCGGATATCGGCATTTATGTCGCCGACACTTTAGGCGAGCTCGGCTTGATCTACCGGATCGCGCCGATCGTGTTTATGGGCGGCTCGCTGGCAAGCCATGGCGGTCAAAACCCGATCGAAGCCGTCAGGTTAGGCGCCGCGGTGCTGCACGGCCCGCATGTGTGGAATTTCGCCGAGATCTACTCAACGCTCGACGCGGGGCATGGCGCCGAACGCGTCGACGACGAGGCGGCGCTAACGGCGCGCCTTGGCGACTGGCTTGCCAGTGCGGCGGCGCGCCAGGCCGTGGCCGATGCCGCGACCGAAACGGTTGGACGGCTTGGCGGCGCGCTCAAACGCACGCTCGCGGCGCTCGATCCTTATCTGATGCAGCTTCGCCTCGAGCAGCGGGCGTCTTAGATGGGCGTGACCTTTCCCGAAAACCGTTATCCACCCCGGATCAAGTCCGGGACAGGCTTTTTCGGGATCATGCCGTGACGCGCGAGCCGGACTTCTGGTGGCGGCCGGGCACGGGAGGGCTGCTTATCCCGCTTGCCGCAATCTATGGCGCGGTGGCGGCGTTGCGGATGCAATCTTCCGGGCAAAAGGCCCGCCTACCGGTCGTTTGTCTCGGCAATCTCACCATCGGCGGCGCCGGCAAGACGCCAGCCGCGATCGCGGTTGTGCAGCTTCTGCACGCCGCAAGCGAGCGCCCGTTCTTTCTAAGCCGTGGCTATGGCGGCCAGCTTTCCGGCCCCGTGCGCGTCAATCCGGCGATCCATCGCGCCCGCGACGTCGGCGACGAGCCGCTCCTCCTCACCCGGCTTGCGCCCACCATCGTCGCGCGCGACCGTGTCGCCGGCGCAAAATTCGCGCAGTTCGCCGGCGCCAGCGTCGTCGTAATGGACGACGGATTGCAAAACTCGTCGCTTGCCAAGGATCTGACCATAATCGTCGTCGATGGCCGCCGCGGCATCGGCAACGGCCACATCATCCCCGCAGGCCCGATGCGGGCGCCACTCGAGTTGCAGTTCGACCGCGCGCAGGCGCTGATCGTCGTCGGTGCGCCGGATGGCGCGGCTTTCGTCCTCGATCGCGCGCAGCGGCGCGGCATGGCCGTCTTCCACGCTCGCCTCGAGCCCGATCGCAGCGTCATCGCGGCGATCGGCCGCCGCAAAGTTCTTGCATTCGCCGGCATCGGCGATCCCGAGAAATTTTTTGCCACCCTGACTGCGGCCGGCGTCGAGGTCGCCGAGCGCGCAAGCTTTGCCGACCACCACCGCTACACGGCGCCGCAAGCGCAAGATCTGATCGCGCGCGCGCAAGCCAATAGCCTGATGCTCATTACCACCGAGAAAGATCTCATGCGGATTGCGGGCGAGCCGCAACTTGCGGCGCTGTTCGAGCGGACCAGCGCGTTACCGGTCCGGCTCGTCATCGAGGAAGCGGATTTATTTCGGCAGATGGTGCTGAAAGCGGTGAAGCGGCGGTAGCGTCAGGCCTTTCGCGCGTAGCTCGAACCCTGCCGCTGCAATACGGCTTCAGGCGTGGCATAGGCTTCCTGCAGATCGACGCTCCAGTAGCGCAGTTCCTCGAGCAGGATCGGCACCGCGGTCACGGCGCAACGCACGAAGGCGCCCGGCCGCACGACACGAAAATCGCCGTCGAGATATTTGACGTCGGCCTCGCCGGGCATCGGCGTCGAACGATCGGTACGATTGAGCAAAGTCACCTCCGACTGCTCGCCAACTCCGGGGCTCACCGCACGGCAACGGCCCCACGCGCGAAACGCAAACATAATCACTCAGCCGCCGCGACGAAAGCCACCACCCACGCCATTGCCGGTCAAAAGCAATAGCGCCGCGCCGAGGCTAATCGGCGCGGCGCCGGATCGACGCGTTGTCATCGGCAAGCCGCATCGCCGACGTTCTACGTTGCTCCCGAGTCAGAAGCGCGGAACGGCTACTAGCCGCAAACTCGGTAGCCGTGGCGCCACCAGCAGCGACGCCAGTGCCGATGGTAGTAGGGGTGATAGTAATAGACTGGAGTGACGTTGCCGGCATCGGTCGACGTAGCACCCGGAAGCGGCGCGATCGGCGCAGCCTGCGAGGTCCCGGAAACGGCCGCGAAAACCAAAGCAGCGACCGCCATCGCAAAAACAGTCCTTATCATTGTATTCTCCTTAGGCGCGAACGAGTGCCATGCCATAACACGCCAGCAAGATGGCAGTTCCACGACCATGAATGAGCCGCGAAATGAACAGACAGTCAGAATTTCCGACTCAGCGAAGCGCGAACAGCGCGTTGGCATTGTCGCGGCCGATCTTGATCCGATCCTGCTCGGCGATCTCGACGGCATCGAACCACGACGACGCCTGTGCATGATCCTCGAACGGATAATCGACGGCGAACAGCACGCGGTCGGCGCCGACCGTGAGGACGGCTTGGAT
>Ga0210394_10005965_pt1 | contig 13420 bp, 11 predicted proteins | sample IncBWC12MmetaG_FD_160121 | JGI IMG/M metagenome (GOLD analysis project Ga0210394, IMG submission 160121) | Forest soil microbial communities from Barre Woods Harvard Forest LTER site, Petersham, Massachusetts, United States - Inc-BW-C-12-M | ecosystem: Environmental > Terrestrial > Soil >...
CGGCTTGAAGGCGGCGAAAGGCCATTTCGGATCCGCGTTCCAGGTGAGCGAACCCAGACCGCTTGAGATCATCACAATGCGCCCCGCCGCCGAATTACGCACGAGCGGCAGCATAGCCTGTGTAACAGCCAGGACGCCGAAAAAGTTGACATCAAGGACACGTCGAACAGCCTCAGGATCAGCGGTGCTGGGCGGTCCGTCACCCTTGACGGTAACTCCCGCATTGTTTACGAGAATGTCGAGCCGGCCATATCGCGTTCGAACGGTCTGGGCCGCCTTCGCAATTGTCTCGGGCTTCGTGACGTCAAGCTCGATGAAGTGTGCGTCCGCGCCGTCCGCTTTTAGTTTTCCTGTCGCCGCGTGTCCCAATGCCGCATTGCGCGCGGCGATCAGTACCGTAACGCCTTCTTTACCGAGTTGACGAGCCAATTCGTACCCAATCCCCTTGTTCGCGCCCGTAATCAGAGCGATCTTGCCTTTGTGATTCTGTGCCGCCATGCCGCGCTTGCCTCTCACCAATTAGAAGGCGAAAGATGGCCGTACGATTCAAAAAACGTCCCGCGATCTCGGTCATCTCGCGTGATGTAAATTGCTACTGGCATCAGCCGCATAACGCCTATCGGTAGAAGTGCCATCGAAGCCGGCAAGAAGTCTGCCTCAGGAAGGTTCGGGATACGCACCGATAAACGCCCTTGTATCCATTAAATGGAGTAGTTCCCGGATTGCCAACCACTCGGAAGTTGAGGTCTCGAAAGCGGGACCCGGTTCCCTTCGACAGGCTCAGGACAAGCGGGATGATACAGGCACCTCAGGGGCTAAAGCCCGAGTGATGCTACAGACGCTATGTCGCGGTTCCTCCTGCCTACCGCCTGTCCGTCCGCCCTGTGCTATGCTCTGCCTCGGTTGAAAGAAGCGCCATGAGAGACCATATCCGTTTTCGCGGCCAGCGGGGGCGGTTTCGTGTTTCTCCTCTCCTCGCACTGACAATTTTCATCCTCACAGGAGCCGCCCTATTCGTTATGTCCCGATATGCCAGTGAGTTGCAGCCGCTTGTTCCATCATTGCCCGTACTGCAGAAACCCGCACAGCGCCGCTACCTGGTGGGTCAGGCCGGGCCGTTTGCCATTGTGCAGATCTATGCCGATCGATTCGACAAACTAACCCCGCAACAGCGCGTATTGGCCTATCACCTCACCGAAGCGGGAATCGCCGGCGATCCGATCTATTACGACCAGATTGCCGATTACGGTTTGCAGCTCAAGCAACTTCTCGAGGGTATCTGGACGCATCCCAATGGCATGGATCCCGCGGCGCTCGGAAAGATTCGCGACTACACGCAAATGGTGTGGATCCAGCATGGCAATTACAATCTGGACAGCGCCCGAAAATTCCTTCCCGACTTCACTCCCAGCGAACTCCAGGCCGCCGCCCAGCGCGCTCGCCAGAACGGCGCCAATTTCGGCGTGGACTCTGCGCAAGCCCTCGATACCCTGCTCGACAAGCTCTCACGGCCCATCTTTGACGCCAAGTACAAGCCGCTGCTCACTGCCAAGACTCCGCCGCCGGGTCAGGATGTCCTTACCGCCAGCGGCAATAATCTCTACGCCGGAGTGACCCGTGCTGAAGTCGAAAACTTCAAGCAGCATTACGAACTGAATTCGCGCCTGGTGAAAACCAACGGCCACCTGGTCGAGGAGGTCTACCGCGCCGGCACGCCCGACAGAAAAGTTCCTCCCGGGCTGTATGCCGAATATTTGAATCGCGCAATTGGCCATTTGGAATTGGCGGCGCAGGCGGCCGAGCCCGCGCAGGCGGACGTGATTCGCAAGCTGATTCGCTACTATCAGACCGGCGAAAAATCCGATTGGTACGACTACAACATCGCCTGGGTGAAGCTTTCCGGCACGGTCGATTTCATACAGGGCTTCGTCGAAGTTTATCTCGATCCGCTCGGCGCCAAGGGCTCCTGGGAATCCGTGGTGAGTTTTGTGGATACCGCCGAGACCAACTTGATGCGTTCGCTCGCGGCCAACGCGCAATACTTCGAGGATCGCGCCCCCTGGCTGGACGCCTACAAAAAGCAAGGCGTTGAGCCGCCCGTGGCCAATGCCATCACCGTGCTTTCGGAAGCCGGGGAGGCCGGTCCCATCTCCTTCACGGGCGTCAACCTGCCCAACGAACAGGATATCCGCCAGAAGTACGGCACCAAGAGCGCCCTGCTTTTCAATGTATCGACCGCGTTCGCGGAAGCCGTAGGGCCAAAGGCCATCGAGGAATTCTCCTCCGCCGCGGATGAAATCGCGCGCGGGCAGCAGTATGGCGTCGAATCGCGCAAGCTGCTGGTGATGATGCACGAAGTGCTGGGCCACGGCTCCGGCAGAGTCAGCCCCAAGCTCACCGCCGATCCGAGCAAATATCTCAAGGAATACTACTCGACGCTGGAAGAGGCTCGCGCCGATCTGGTGGCCATGTGGAACTTTGCCGATCCCAAGCTCGACCAGATGGGCGTGGTCAACCGCGAACAGCTCATGCGCGCGGCTTACGATGGCGAGGTCCGCGGCGCGCTTACCCTGCTCTATCGCTATCCGCAAGGCGATCAGATCGAAGAGGACCACGATCGCGGCAATCAAATGATCGTGCAGCACCTGATGAAAAACTGCGGCTGCATCGAGTCTCTCACCAAAGACAACAAGGTCTATCTCCGCGTGACCGACTACGCCAAAATGCACGAAGGCGTGGGCAAGCTGCTGGCCGAATTGATGCGCATCAAAGCGGAAGGCGATTACAACGCGATCCGCGATTTGGTCAACACTTATGGCGTGAAGTTCAATCCCGCCTGGCGCGATCAAGTGGTGGAACGCGCGACGCGCATCGGCCTGCCCACGCGGGTAGCATTCGTTTCGCCAATTCTGGTGCCGGTGCCCGACGCGCACGGCCAGGTGGCAGACGTCCGGCTGCGTTATACGCAGGATTTGTCCGAAGTGATGTTCGACTATTCACGCAAAAGCCTGAATTACTGGGGCAAACAGTAACTTGCCGCCGCGAACACTAGTCAATCGAAGCGGTTGCGCCGGATCACAGTGATCGGGAGCACAGTTCTGCGAGTCGGAAGTTTTACTCGGATTTAACCGCAATCTGCCGTAACTTGGCGCAGGATACGCCCTGCGTGGCTGGAAGTCGGCGGGAGGTGAGCATGTGGGAGGCAATGGAACAGTGGGGATGGGTCAAGGCGTTTAACGTCTCGCCTTGGATGTATGCGGCCGTGATGGTGGTGCATTATCTGGCGTTTTTCTGGTGTATCGGATCGATTGCCGTCGTGGACTTGCGGGTCATGGGCGTGGCCGCACGGCGGCGCGACCCCGTGCAACTCGCCGGCCAACTCTTCCCTTTTGCTTGGGCGGGACTGGCCTTGGCGGTCTTGTCCGGTCTATTGTTGACCATGCCGCAGGCCGGCGAGTGGGCTCCGGATCCGATCTTTCATGTCAAGTTGGCGATGCTGGCTCTAGCCGCGGCGTTCGCGGTGATTGTGCAACGGTCCGTCCCGAAATGGTCGAAAGCACACGAAGTATTGCAGCCAAAGAAGATTCCGCTCGTGTCTCTTTTGCTCTGGATTCTCAGCATCCTTTGCGCTTCTTTGGTGATCTTGTTCGGTTTCTTACTGCTGACGCCATTGTTCGGCGACCGGGCGCGCGATCCGCGCTTTCTTGGGTTGACGCTGGTAGCTCTAGCATTCGCGTTCGTGGTGATTGCGCAGGAGTCCGTGTCAGGATGGGCGAGAGCGGCTGAAATACCGCGCGCTGTGAAGATCATCGCCGTCCTCTCTGTGTTGTTGTGGATTCTCACTATCATTTGGGGCTCGGAGATACCTTCGATGGAGGGTCTTGGTTAGAACAGGAGACGAGGACAACGCCCATGTACATTCTGCTAAACGCCATTGCCCACTGGCTGGAAACCACCTCCTGGGCCTCAGTCGTCCGCGGAGACGGCCCCTGGGTCTGGACGTATCCGTTCATCCAGTTGCTTCATTTCACCGGACTGTCCATCTGGCTGGGAACGAACTTTACTTTGGATTTGCGCCTGCTGGGCGTCGGCCGGCGCCAGGAAACCGCCGCGCAAGTCGCGCGGGACCTCTTTGCCTGGAACTGGATCGGATTTTGTATTGTCGTGGCGGGCGGGCTTTCGCTTTTTGCCGCAACGGCGACAACATTCATGCCCAATCCCGCGTTTGTCTGGAAGCTGGACTTCTTCGTTCCGGTTGCGCTGATCCTGCACATCATCGTCCAGCAAAAAGCCAAGGTCTGGGGCCAGACGATGGAGACGCCGATGCTGGCTAAATTTGCGGGACTGACGGAGATTTTGCTGTGGATCTGCGTCGTCACCGCCGCCGTGGAGATTCCCAGCCACTAGCCGGTTGCCGTTTCCGCGTCGCGCCCGACGCCCGCTGAGCGGATCCGCGTGGCGTTTTTGCGGCGGTCTTGATTCCTACCCATTAGGCAACTCTAAAGTCCCGGGGGCTTGACAAACACTCAAAAGGTGACTTACGGTCATGTATGACCTATGGTCACACTATTGCTGCCCGTCGCCCACGAACGAGCACCTCTCCGAAAACGCTGACCGTCCGCATCGGCCGCCGCCAGCGCCACAAGGATGAGGTGCGCCAGCGCCTGTTCCGCGCAGCATTGCAGCTTTTCGGCGCCAGAGGTTTCCACGCCACCACGGTCGAAGACATCACGCAGGCCGCGGACGTAGGCAAGGGAACCTTTTTCAATTATTTCCCAACGAAACAAACGTTACTCGCGGAGTGGGTCGAACTTCGGCTGAATATTCTTCGCGCGGGCCGCGCGGAAACCAAAGAAAACAAGCGGCCCCTTCGTGACGTCCTGCGCCGTTTATTTTTTACACTGATGGAAGAGCCCGCGCGCAGTCACGCGGCCGCGCGCTCCATGCTGCTGGGGCTGCTGGGCAGCGAGCCGATTGCCAGCGTGGCGCAGGGAACCGCGGCCAGAGCGCGCAAGATTCTCACTGAAATCATGGCCGCCGGCCAGAAGCGCGGAGAAATCCGCCGGGATGTGAAAGCCGAAGATCTGGCACAGTTATTTCAGCAGACCTTTTTCGGTTTCATGCACCTTTGGGTGCTGCTCCCGAATCAAAAACTATCGGGCCGCCTGGATGCGGCGTTCGATCTATTCTGGGCGGCAGCCGGGGTATCGCCCGCGCGTTCCACGGAGAGCATGATATGAGCCAGTTACGCAGAACGGCACTGCTCCTAATAGCCGCGCTATTCGTGGGTTCAGTTTCGGGATCGGCGCAGAGCATCCCGGGACGGTCATCGCAAAATCCAATTTCCGGCAGTGTGCCGAGCGGAAAGGCGACACCGGAAGTGTTGTCGCTTACGCTCTCCGACGCCATTGATCGCGCGCTGCGCCAAAATCTGGGAGTTCTCTTCGGCGACGATTCGGTGCTTTCCGCTCGGGGAGAGTCCTGGCAGGAGCGCAGCCGTCTGCTGCCAAATCTTTCCGCGAGGATGGCGGAGACGGCGGCCCAGGTGGATCTGGCGGCGCAAGGATTCGAGAAACTTGCCGGCCATTTCCCGGGCGGCGGCGGGTTCCCGCTTGTCATCGGCCCGTTTGGCTACTTTGACCTGCGCGCCTATCTGTCGCAGTCGCTATTCGATGCAGACGCGCTGCACAGCCAGCGGGCGGCGCAGAAAAACCTCACGGCCGAACGATTCTCGTATCAGGACGTTCGGGAACTGGTCGCGCTGGTCGTGGGCGCGACCTATATCGAAACGCTCAGTGCGTCGGCACGTGTGGACACCGCAGAAGCTCAGGTTCAGACGGCGCAAGCCCTTTACGATCAAGCCAGCGATCTGAGAAGGACGGGCGTATCGGCGGGCATCGATGTGCTGCGCGCACAGGTGCAACTGCAGACGCGACAGCAACAATTGATCGCGGCCCGCAACGCACTGGCGAAACAGAATCTGGTGCTGGCGCGCGCCATCGGACTGCCGCTGGGGCAGGCATTTCAGTTGGCGGACACATTGCCCTATGAGCCGCCAGCTGCTTCTGGCGTTGAGGACTTACTCGCCCGCGCCCTGGCGTCCCGCGCCGATTTTCAGAGCGCGCAGGCGCACGTCGATAGCGCCGAAGAGCAGCGCCGTGCGGCGGCTGCCGAGCATCTGCCGGCTCTGACCGCCAACGCGGACTATGGAGTGATCGGTCCCACGCCGGGACAGACGCATGGCACATTCACCGCGGCGGCGGCGTTGCGCGTGCCGATTTTCGCCGGGAACAAAGCCCACGGCGACGCACTGGTGGCCCAGGCGGAGTTCGACCGCAACCGGCAGCAGCTCGATGATCTGCGGGCGCAGATCGAACAGGATGTACGTACGGCGACGCTCGATCTGCAGGCCGCTTCCGAGCAGGTGGCTGTGGCACGGAGCAACGTCGATCTGGCGCAACAGACGCTGGCGCAATCTCGTGACCGGTTCAGCGCCGGCGTGACCGATAACATCGAGGTTGTACAGGCCCAGGAAGACGTGGCTCGCGCTAACGAGTCCTACATTTCCAGCCTCCACGATTTCAATCTGGCACGTATGCAACTGGCTCGCGCGACGGGCACCGCCGAAAAGGATATTCGCCAGTACGGAAGGGGAAGGTAGCCGTGAACACTACAACGAAAGAGCCCAGTCAGCCCAAAGAGCAAGCTCCCGCGCCGTTTCAGAACCAAGCGCCGCAGCCTGCCCCTCAGTCCGGGAGGAGTCTGCGCTGGATCTTCGTGGCAATTGCGGTCGTCCTTGTCGTGGGCGGGATACTGCTGTGGCGCTATCTGCAAACCTACGAATCGACCGATGACGCGCAGGTGGATGGCGACATCCACGCGATCAGCGCCCGTGTTGCGGGTTTCGTGACCGAGGTCGATGTGACCGATAACCAGACCGTTGAAAAAGGAGCGGTGCTGGTGCGCATCGATCCGCGCGACTACGAAGTAGCCCTCGAACATGCCCGCGCCGACCTTGCCGATGCCGAAGCGACGGCCCGGGCGCTGAATCTGGACGTGCCGGTGACGTCGGTGCAAACAACGACGCAGGTTTCCTCGTCGGAAGCGGACCTGGGCACTGCGCGGGCAGGCGTGACGTGGGCGGAAAAAATGTTCGACGCCGCACAAGCGCAACGGCAGGAAGCGGAGGCCAACAACGCCCGCGCCCAATCCGATTTGGCACGCTATGCCGACCTGGTAGCCAAGGATGAGATTTCACGACAGGTGTACGACCAGGCGGTAGCGACCGCCAAGGGCAATGCGGCTGCGGTCGAGAGCGCCAGCGCTTCGGTGGCTGCCGCGGAACAGCAGGTGCAACAGGCGAAAGGCAAGCTGGGCCAAGCCGATGCGGCGCTGCAATATTCGCACACGGGGCCGCAGCAACTGGCCGTAACGCAGGCGAAGGCGCAGGCCGCGCTGGCGGCCGTCGCGGAAAAGCGCGCCGCGGTGAATCAGGCCGAGCTCAATCTCGAATACTGCACGGTGGCCGCGCCGGTCAGCGGCGTGGTGCAGAAGAACGTCGAGGTGGGGATGAACGTGCAGACGGGCCGCACGCTTCTCTCGATCGTGGGAGTGGCCGACGTCTGGATCACCGCGAACTTCAAGGAAACGCAACTGCAACGCGTGCGGCCGGGACAACGCGTGACGATTTCGGTGGACGCGTATCACGGCGACCTGACCGGCCGCGTAGACAGCGTCGCGGGAGCCAGCGGTGCGCGCTTCAGCCTGCTGCCGCCGGAAAATGCCACTGGAAATTATGTGAAGGTCGTGCAGCGGGTGCCCGTGAAAATCGTCCTCGACCCCGGCCAGGACAAGGATCACCGTTTGCGAATTGGGATGTCGGTCGTGCCCAAGGTGTGGCTGCAATGAGCGAAGCGGCCGCCACACTTCCGGCCGCTCCGCAGACGCGCAGCTCCACGGCGGTCAATCCCTGGCTGATCGCTGTGGTGGTGACGCTGGCGACGTTCATGGAGGTGCTGGACACCAGCATCGCCAACGTCTCGCTGCCGCACATCGCGGGCGGACTCTCGGCTGGAGTGGACGAAAGCACCTGGATCATTACTTCCTACCTGGTTTCCAACGCCATCGTGCTCCCGATGAGCGGTTGGTTTTCCTCTCTGATCGGCCGGAAGCGTTTCTACATGCTCTGCGTGACCCTCTTTACCGTCAGTTCCTTTCTATGCGGATTGGCGCCGAGCCTGGGCGCACTGATCGCATTCCGCATTTTGCAAGGCATCGGGGGCGGCGGCCTACAGCCCAGCGAACAGTCCATCCTCGCGGATACGTTTGCGCCGGCCCAACGGGGCATGGCCTTCGCCATGTACGGCATGGCGGTGGTGGTGGCGCCGGCGATTGGCCCCACATTGGGCGGCTGGATTACGGACAATTTCACGTGGCGCTGGATCTTCTTCATCAATCTCCCGGTCGGATTGATCTCGCTGATACTGACGTCACGCCTGATCACCGACCCGCCGCACTTGCGGGGCCAAAGGCGCGAAGGATTAAAGATCGATTACATCGGGTTCAGCCTGATTGCGCTGGGGCTGGGCGCAATGCAGATTGTTCTCGACAAAGGGCAGCGCGACGGCTGGTTCGACTCAACGTTCATCATTGCGCTGACGGTGATCTCGGCGGTCGCGTTAGTGACCGCCATTGTGTGGGAATGGAGACAGGAACACCCGGTCATCGATCTGACGCTGTTCCGCGACCGTTCTTTCGCCGTCTCCAATGCTATGATGTTCATGCTGGGTTTTGTGCTGCTGGGGTCTACGCTGTTGATACCGCTGTTCGCGCAGACCATGCTGGGTTATCCGGCGACACAGGCGGGCTTGGCGCTGATGCCGGGCGGGTTCCTGATCATCTGCTCAATGCCGCTAGTGGGTTTCCTGCTGTCCCGACGATTTGACCCGCGGGTGATGATGGCCTTTGGTTTGACGATGGTGTCTGTGTCGCTGTTCTACATGACGCGCTTTGACCTCTCGATTGATTTCTGGACGCTGGCCACCGCGCGAATGCTGCAGGGGTGCGGCCTGGGATTTCTGTTTGTGCCGATCAACACGGTGGCGTATTCCTACCTGCCGCCGCAAAAAAACAACGCTGCTTCGGGCATCATCAACCTCTCGCGGAACGTCGGCGCCAGCGTGGGGATTTCGATTGTGACCACCATGCTCGACCGGCGCGGACAATTTCATCGCGACCGCCTGGCGGCATATCTCAACCCTGCAAATCCCAACGTGCAGAAGATGCTGGACGGAACGAGCGCTACACTGCAGGCGCACGGCGCGTCGGCGAGCGCGGCGACGCAGCAGGCTTACGCGATGCTGCAAGGCAACCTGCAACACCAATCCGACATGCTGGCCTACATCGACAATTTCTGGATGCTGGGCGTGGCCACACTATTCCTCGTTCCACTGGTCCTGCTGGTGAGAAAGCCGAAGCGGGGCGGCACCGTGCCCGCGCACTGAGGCAAGTCGCTACGCAGAAGAGTCTCGGAGCGGAACGTCGGTTTCAAAAGGCTGCTCGTAATCCACATCCGAAACCTCGAAGCCAAACAGATTGCGGAATTCGCGCTGGAATCCGGCGAAATCGGAGATCTGGCGCAGATTTTCCGTGGTGACCTGCGGGAAGAGCGCGGAAACTTCGGACTGCACATCCAGGCGCATCTCGCGATCGTCGAGACGAATTCTACCGGCCTCGTCCGTGGCGGGCGTTTTGCCCGTGCTCAGGAAATCCGAAAACAGGCGGCAGATCTGCTCGATGGGATTTTCGTCCAGATGTTTCCCGCGCATCACTTTGGGCAGCAGGCTGAGATAGAGCGGCACCACCGGAATGGCGGCAGAGGCCTGGGTCACGACCGCTTTGTTCACGGAGATGTAAGCGCTTCCATCGAACTTGGGCGAAAGCAATTGGGTCAGGGTACGGGCGGTTTGCTCGAGATTCTGCTTGGCGCGGCCGATGGTGCCGTCGCGATAAATCGGCCAGGTCAATTCGGGGCCGATGTACGAATAGGCCACCGTGCGTACACCCGGCGCGAGAAGTCCTTCTGCCACCAGCGCTTCGATCCACATGCGCCAGTCCTCACCGCCCATCACCGCGACGGTATCGGCAATTTCATTTTCGGCAGCGGGAGGAAGCGTGACGTCCACGACCTTTTCCGAATCGAGTTCGACGGTACGGCTGGAGAAGGGGCGGCCGATGGGCTTGAGGACCGAATTGTGGACGATCCCGGTGCGAGGATGAGTTCGCTTGGGCGATGCCAGACTATAGATCACCAGATCCAGCGGCGTCAGATGGCGGCGAATGATTTCGATGGCACTGCGCTTGCACTCATCGGAGAAGGCGTCGCCGTTGATGTGCGCTGCGTACCGGCCGTCGCGCGCCGCTCGTTCCGCGAGCGCGGCGGTATTGTAGTAGCCGGCGGTGGCGGTCTTATCACCGTCGGGCGGCCGCTCGAAAAACACGCCGAGGGTGCGAGCGCCGCAGCCCCAGGCTGCGGCAATGCGCGAGGCAAGTCCATAGCCAGTGGAGGCGCCGACCACCAAAACGTTGCGCGGGGCGGCGCCGCGCGCGGGCGGCAGTTTTTCGGCGACGGCGATTTGCCGTTCGACATTGCGGCGGCAACCTTCGGGGTGGGCATTGACGCAGATGAAGCCGCGCGAGCGACGCTTGATGACCTGTCGTGACATTTGCTCCCTGCGCAAATCGGAACCGATACCGTACAGCGAGCAGCGCGGCTTGTCCACTCGGATGCGGTCGAGAGGCGGGCCAAGCTTGACAGGCCTGGGCGTGTCTGCTGAAATCGCGCGCATCACCGGCGCTGACGGGATGCAAGGAGACAATTTGTTCTGTCCCAGGTGCGGTAAAGATGTTGCGTCGGACGCACAGTTCTGCCAGAACTGCGGCGCGCGCGCCGATTCCGTCGCAGGGGCCGCAGCCCGGCGGGTTCCCGGTTGCGGCCACTCCGGAAGCAGGCGGACGCTACGCGCATCTGCCGGAGTACTGGCAAAACGTCTTTCGAAAATTCGACGAGCACCCCGCGCAGATGCAGACGTATTGGAACTGGCCGGCGTGTTCCTTCGGGCCGATCTGGTATCTGGTGAAGGGGATGCCGGCCAAGGGTTTGTTGTACGTTCTGATCATGGCCACAGGCATCGGCTGGCTCTTTCTGATTTTCTATTCGGGCTTGTACGGCGCGTGGGACTACTATCTGAAAGAAGCGCAGGGGAAGCAGTTGTGGTAAGACCGTAAGGCCTCGAGGAGACCGCACATGGAAATTCGGACGGAATACGTGAATTTGAGCGTGAGCGACGGCACGTCGATGCGCGGTTACGTAGCGCGGCCCGTGGGGGCGAGCGGGGCGTCGGCGGGGCTGCTAGTTTTCCAGGAAGCATTCGGCGTGAACGGGCACATACGGGACGTCACCGAGCGCTTCGCGCGCGAAGGATACCTGGCAATCGCGCCGGAGCTGTTTCATCGCACGGGAGCGGGCTTTGAGGGCCGCTATGACGATTTCCCCTCGGTGATGACTCATATGCGCGCCATGACGCCCGACGGCCTGGAAGCGGATTTCCGCTCGGCCTACGATTGGCTGCGAGCCAATGGCAAAATCGGAGACGCTCCTGTCGCGGCAATCGGTTATTGCATGGGAGGGCGTGCGGCGTTTCGGGCCGCAGCCACTTTGCCGCTACGGTGCGCGGTTTCTTTTTACGGCGGCGGCATCGCGCCCAACCAGTTTTTCCCCGAGGGATTGCTGGGGCGAGCGAAAGATGTGAGCGGGCCGCTGCTCCTGGTTTGGGGAGGGCGCGACAAGCACATTGGTCCCGATCAGGTTCGCGCGGTCACGGATGCCTTGCGGGCCGCCGGCAAAGATTTCATCAACGTGGAATTCAGCGAGGCCGACCACGGATTTTTCTGCGACGCGCGGCCGAGTCATCACGCTGCTTCCGCGGCGCTGGCCTGGCCGCTGACGCTGGCCTTCCTGAGAGCGCATACGTTGGCACGCTCGCAGGAAGCCGCTGCGCATTCCTAACAAGAGGCCGGCGATTTGCGGGTCAGCTCGCGGAAAGTTTTTGGATCTGGCCGGCGAGCTCAAAATCGTTCTTGGTCAGGCCGCCTGCGCTGTGGGTCGAGAGGTCAATCGTGACCTTGTTCCACGCGTTGGACCAGTCGGGATGATGGTTCATGGCCTCGGCGGCGAGCGCCACGCCGGTCATGAACGCGAACGCCTGCCGGAAGTCGCGAAATTCAAACACGCGATGAAGCTTGCCTTGCGCGAGGCTCCAGCCGGGAATCTTGGCGAGCTCGGCGGAAATTTCCTTTTCACTTAGTTTGGTGGCGGCCATGCGGGTGCTCCTTTTCCGTTGTGGTCGTCCGCATTATTGCGCTTCGACGGGACACCGGCAAGGCGGGCGACCTGGCGGCAGTCGAAAAAAGGCGGAACGCAGAGTTCGCAGAGGGTACACAGAGAAAAAGGAGAAAAACAAGAGGAGCCTGCAAATCCATTGAAGGCGGAGCGGTATTCCTTTATGGTATTCCTCCTCGGACCGGCAACACGGCCGAGGGCAGAGGTCAGGAGTCTTGGCGAAAAAGAGAGTTCGCGCCATTCAGTACGGCGTTGGGCCGATCGGCGCAGCGCTCGCGCGGTTGATGCGCGAAAAGCAGTCGATCGAGGTCATCGGCGCTATTGACACCGATCCGGCCAAGGCCGGGCGCGATCTGGGCGAAGTCGTCGGGGCGCCGGACGCGCCCTGGGGCGTATCAGTGACCTCGGACGCCGCGGCGCTGCTGGAGGAATCGGCGGACGTGGTGGTGCACTCGACTGCGTCGTCGCTGCCGGCCGTGGCCGATCAGTTGATCGCGTGCCTAGCGGCGGAGGCTTGCGTCGTCTCGACGTGCGAGGAACTGGCGTACCCATTCCGCAAGCACCCGCAGTTGGCCGCGAAGCTCGATGCCGAAGCCAAGACGTGGGGCGTGGCGCTGATCGGCACGGGCGTGAATCCCGGATTTGTGATGGATAAGCTGGTGGCGACGTTGAGCGCGGTGGTGCAGCGCGTGGACTCCGTGCGCGTAACGCGGATCGTCGACGCGGGCGGCCGCCGGTTGCCGCTGCAGAAAAAAGTGGGCGCGGGGATGAGCGTCGTGGAATTTCGCGCACAGGTCGCGAGCGGCGCAATCAAGCACCACGGCTTACCCGAATCGGTGGCGCTTGTTTCCGACGCGCTGGGGTTGGGTGTTGACGAGATTACGGAGACCATCGAGCCGATGGTTGCGCGCGAAAATGTGCGCAGCGAATTCCTGGAAGTGGCAGCGGGGCAGGCGGCGGGAGTCCATCAGATCGCGCGCGGGCTTGCCGGCGGCGCGGAGAAAGTTTACATGGAGCTGC
>Ga0210394_10005967_pt1 | contig 13414 bp, 14 predicted proteins | sample IncBWC12MmetaG_FD_160121 | JGI IMG/M metagenome (GOLD analysis project Ga0210394, IMG submission 160121) | Forest soil microbial communities from Barre Woods Harvard Forest LTER site, Petersham, Massachusetts, United States - Inc-BW-C-12-M | ecosystem: Environmental > Terrestrial > Soil >...
GATGACAACAAGGCCCAACACAAACGCCGCGAGTATGGATGCGAACATTGCGCTGGTCACACTCGACGCCTAACTATTAGGCGACTGAGACGTCGCGATGAAACGCGACGAAATATCCAATGCCATTTGTGCGCTCCTTGTGCTAACGGTTGGGCTCGGCTGATCAAACGCTTGGTGGCAGGCGGACTACTATCAGCTCGGGGCCCGCTGTTTGCATCGCGTGTGCAAATGCGGCGTCAAACGACTCGGCGGTCAGGCATTCACTGCAGCGCAGACCAAGGCTCTCGCCGAGTTTGCTCCAATTGATGCTCGGATCATCCAAGCGCAAGACGGGGAGGGCAGGCGCGCCCGATGAGTTGGTGCCGGTTCGAGCAAGCTCGATCTGCAGGATGGCATATATATCGTTCGCAAATATGATCACCGTGACGTCAAGTCGTTCGCGGGCGATGGTCCACAGCGCCTGAATCGTATACATCGCCGCGCCATCACCGTTGAGCGAGATCACTTTCCTCTCGGGACAGGCAACCGCGGCGCCCACGGCTAGCGGGAGTCCCTGACCAATGGCACCGCCCGTGAGCGCCAGCCAGTCGTGCGGTTGGGCGTCGCTGGTCAGCAGGTAGATCGGCAAGCTTGAAGTCACGCCATCGTCGGAGATGATCGCCTGATTCGGTAAGTGACGAGCCAAGGAGATGCCCACCGTTTTTGGATTGAGCGCACCCTGCGGCAAAGGCGGGGGCGGGGGCGCGGCGCGCTCCGCGAGCGTGGTCCCTTCGAGCAAATCCGAAAGCCCTGAAAGCGCATCGATGACATTCGCGCCGGGTTGCGCCAATGATGTCACCCGGCAGCCTTCCGGCGCCAAGCGGCTCGGCCGGCCAGGATAGGCAAAAAAGGCGATTGGTTCTGATGCACCCACCGTCACCATGACATCGACACCGTCCAAATCCGCGAGCGCCTGTTCGGCAAAATACATCATCCTACTGGGCGCCAATCGGCCACTGCCGCGCGCCTGGCGCGCAGGAAAGGTCTCGCTCATGATTCGCAGCGGTGTTCGCAGGCGCCGTGCGTTGACCAGCCGCGCGGCTATTTGCAGTCCCGCCTCGCGCAGGCACTCTCCGCCCAGAAACAGCACAGGTTTTGCGGCGGCGGCAAGTGCAGCGGCGGCGGCAGACACCGCAGCTGCGTCGACGGATGGACCATTAGGACGAATACTCGCGTGGCCTAGCACAGAGGTGGAACTCCAGGCGCTATCCGCCGGAACGATCAACGTCGCGCACCCTCCTGGCGGGCCATAGCTGGACGTGACCGCCTCGCTCGCTAACGGACCAATCTCGTCGGCCTTGTCTGCCGACTTCACCCAGCGCGAATTGGGTGCTGCCCAAGCGGCAATGTCGGAGGTCAATGGCGCGTCAAAGCGGCGATGGTAGGTGGCGTGGTCGCCGACAATATTCAAGAGCGGCGTCATGGCTTTTCGCGCGTTGTGCAGATTAGCGCCGCCATTGGCATAGCCGGGCCCCAGATGCAGAAGCGTCGCCGCGGGGACGCCACGCATTCGCCCGTAGCCATCGGCCGCGCCGGTTGCGACTCCCTCGAACAGACAGAGAATCAATCGAACATCGCGCTCGCGCGCGAGCGCCGATACGAGGTGCATCTCGCTCGTTCCGGGATTCGCGAAATAGGTGTTGACCCCGCACCTGGCGAGTGTCTGCACCAATGCTTCTGCACCGTTCATCGCACCGGTGCCGTTATCGCGTTCGCAAAGCTTGCGCTAGCGCGCTTTGTAGGAAAATTTTTGGCCGGCGACAGATGCCTCATACATGAGGCCTCCTTTGGCAATCGTAAACACCGCCACGCCCTTTTGATACCCGCCTGAGGTCGTCGCGTCTTTCTTGCCACCGCTGGCCCCCGCAGTAGAGCCCTCAGTCCCGGCGCTTGCCGACGCGCCCGCGGTTATCGCCACTGCGCTGACGTTGCCGCTGAAACTGAAGTTGCCTGATGTAAATTCGTCGAACGCTCGCTGGTCCTCAAAGAAGATGATCTCGCTGTAGGCCTGGCCGCCCGCCTGCAAGCCGACGCTCAGTTGCGTCATCGAGGTGTCGCCGACGTACTTGCCCTGCCGATAGACATGGCCCGTGCCGTGAGCGGCGCCGACGACGAGCCCACCTTTGCCGATGGTCGGAAAGACCGCATAGCCGTAGCTAGATTTAAAAAATGTAGCACTCGCGCCCGCATTCTTGAATAAGTCGCTCGTGTCCGCGTAGCTATCGGCAAACGCCGGAAGAGCCGGCAGGGTCAGCGAAGCAACCAACAGGCTCGCATACCAGATTCTTTTCATGATCAGTCTCCTCAAAACAAAAAACGCCCCCTCGCCGCGCATGATAATTGAAATTGCGTTCGCTCGGTGCGCCAACGTACCGACGTTCCGGTACCAGGCACATAGACTTCACACGCGAGAAGTGTCCGTAGCCATCTCAACGGGGGAGACGCCCGCATTTCAGCCGTGGCTGTAGCCCCCGAGTCGACGCATGTGGTGGAGCAGTCCCCCTCGCCTGTCGACGAATCGCTCGTCACCCTTCCGGAATCCCGGCCCGCAATTGTCGCGCGGGGTGTGGCATTGGCAGTCCTGGCAGTGCTCGCATCGATCTACGCACTTTGGTGGGCACGTGCCTTTGCGATACCGCTGCTGCTCGGGATCGTCATTTCTTACACGCTGTATCCGCTCGTTGCATGGCTTGAGTCGATCAGGATCCCGCGCATCGTAGGCACGGTGATCGTGATGGCATCCGTCATGGGTGCACTCTCGTTCGGCGCGTATTCATTGCGCGGACAGATGCAAACGATCATCGAACAGTTGCCCGAAGCAGCGACGAAACTGTCCGCAGGACTGGCCGGGCTGCGCATCAGCCAGACCGGCAACATGCAGAAAATGCAAAAGGCCGCGACACAGGTCGAAAATGCGGCAACACAGGCGGCGGGCGGCCCCATGCCAGCGCGTCAGGCTGTCACTCACGTCATCGTGGATCAGCCAACCTTCAAGTTGAACGCTTTTCTCTGGCGCAGTTCCGTGGATACCCTCGGAGCGCTGGGGCAGGCGGCAATGATGGTTTCTCTCGTGTTTTTCTTGCTGCTCCGCGGTGACCGATTCAAACAAAATCTTGTGCGGCTGGCCGGACCGTCGCTGTCGAGGAAAAAGATCACCGTGAATATTTTGAACGACATAAACCATTCAATTCAAAAATACTTGCTCATGCTGCTGACCACTAACTTGATGGTCGCGTTGCTCACTTGGCTCGTGTTTCACTGGCTTGGCCTCGAGAACGCGGGCGCATGGGCCGCGGCGGCCGGATTGCTGCACATCGTTCCATACCTGGGGCCGGCAGTGCTCGCTGCCGCCACGGCGACGGCGGCATTCATTCAATTCAGCTCGATCGCCATGGCGGCACTGGTCGCCGGGGCATCGCTTCTGATCGCGACCGTGGTGGGAACCTTGGTGGCCACTTGGATGACAGGGCGTATTGCAAATATCAATTCAGCCGCCGTATTCATATCGCTCATGTTTTGGGGTTGGCTTTGGGGTGTCTGGGGCATGCTTCTCAGCATACCAATCGTCGTCATAGTCAAAGTCGTGTCGCAGCACGTAGAACAGCTGCATCCGATCGCCGAATTGTTGGGAGATTCGTGAGTATCGAGATTTGACTCCCCGCGGCAAGCGCTCTGTGTACGGTAACGAACCGCCGGCAATCGTGCTTTGTGCAAGACTGCCAGCGATCATTAAATCAAGGACATATTATGAAGACAAAACTAGCAATGACCTGCGTCGTGTTTGGCGCGCTGCTCGGGTCGGCTGCGGCGATCGCGGGTGATGATACCCATGAAGTCGGGACGAGTACCAAGGTATTCGTGAAGGATTCGGCGATTACCACGAAAATCAAGACCAAGCTCGCGGCGGACCATCTGACCAGCCTGGGGCGCATTCATGTCGATACCGACGAGAATGGAATCGTATGGCTGACCGGTACCGCGCGAAGCCAAGAGGCTATCACGCAAGCGGTGTCCATCGCGCGCAACACGGAACACGTAAAGTCCGTGCATAACGATCTCACGGTCAGACTGGACGATTGAAGCGTAGAGAAACTGTAAATGGGCAAGTCCTTGCGTACGGCGCGAAATTCGCGGTGCGCAAGGAGCGCTAGGGATTTCGATAGCGCGCCAGCGCCGCGCTGAACCATTGGCGGGTTGTCGTCGCTGCAGCGCCGCTGCACCTTATCTGGTAGGGTTGGCCGCTCATGCTGCTGTTGCTGGCGGCTTTCTCGATGAAGTCTTCCGCCGATTTTATCTGGTCGGTCGCGGTCAGCATGTCGTACTTGGCGCGCAGATGCGCCTGCGCCCGTTGCGCATCGTACCAAGTGCCGTTGCGGAAAAACTCACAGCGGGATTGTTCGATGAGTCCCAGCAGATAGCTGATCTCGATTGCCGCCGCCGCCGGCGGCGCCGCATATGCAGCCGGCAAGATGTTCAGCGCCGCGATCAGGGCGAGCAAAGGCAGCTTGACGATTCTCATAACTCGCGGTCCAGCGGCAGCCACGACAGAACTTTCAAATCGAATCGCTGCCAGGAACTGCGTGCCGGTTCCTGCGTGTATTCAACCGCCTTGCCGTCCTCGCGCGTATCCCACACCAGATGCGCAGGTACTCCGGCAGCCGCTTCGCGCCATCCCAGTGCGTAAACGTTTTCCGGCCGCACCATGCGATCAAATCGTGCCACGGTTTCCTGGGCGAGCTCTGGACTATCGATGATCAAACCGATCTCGGTATTCAAGTGCTTCGAGCGCTGATCGAAATTCATCGAACCAATGAAGATTCGTTGCCGGTCAAAAACCAACAATTTGGCATGCAGGCCGTAGTTTCCGTAGCGCGACACCAATGCCGTTTCACCGCTCCCCCGGGTGCTTCCCAGCAGCGCTCGGATTTCATACAGCTCCACACCTTCCTTGAGCAACTGAACGCGGAACTTCATGTAGCCGGATTGCGCAATAATGTCGGGGGTCGATTTGAGCGAGTTGGTCAGGATACCTACGCGAACCTCGCGCCCACGCAGATCCTCGACCGCGGTCAGTTCATCCGGCGCCGGTACCAAGTAGGGCGTGACCATCAGCAGCTCGGATTTTGCCGCCTTAGCGGCTTTGAGTACCTGATCGGCCATCAACCGGCCAGGTAACTCACCTTGATCGACGTTCTTCTTGTCCGGGCTGTCGCAGATGACTTGCGCCTGCGCCCAAACCAGCGGCAGCCGGCCCGCGACAATCCCGGCATAGGGTTCACCGGACGCCAACCGCGCGACATAGTCGACGCCGTCGGACTTCAACGACTGCATGTGACGTTCCGGGCGCTCACTCGCGCGCTCGCGCCGTTCCGTGAGCGCGCCCCTCGAGCGCTGTTTGCGGTCCAGAGCGGCGGCGGGGACGGCGAAGCGGCTGTTCCAAAACTCGTCAAAAGTCGCGGACAGCTGCACGGCGATGGGACCTGCGGCGAAAACGTCGTCGTCGGCAAACTGCGAATCGGGGTCCATTTGAAAGTATTGATTGCCGATATTGCGTCCACCAATGAGTGCCGCAGCATTGTCGACTACGAGCAGCTTATTGTGCATTCGGTAGTCAAGCCTCGGTGAGTTGAACATGAACTCAAGGGTACGCCGCAGTTTGCTGTGCCCGCGATAGGCGAACGGATTGAAGATGCGGATCTCGATGTTCGGATGGGAATCCAACGCGCTGATTTGCTCATCGCCGGCAACCGTGTCGCCGTCGTCGACCAGCACCCGCACCCGCACCCCGCGATCGGCCGCGCGCATCAGCGCGTCGGTGAGCAGCCGACCCGTTTCGTCGCCGCGAAAGATGAAATATTGAAGATCCAGGGTCTTCTCTGCGGCATCGATCATTTGCGAACGAGCCAGGAACCCATCGACTCCGACGGAGATAATTCGGAATGCGGATTCTCCGGGCCGCTGCCGCGCCGCGGCGTCAAACTGTGCGCCCAGCCGCGTCTCCTCCGGATGGGCGAGCGCCACGGACGAGGATTTTGGATTGTTGAATCGCGCCGGAACTGACGAGCAGGCGCCGAGCACAGCGGCAACGGTCACAGCGATTATTGCGCGGGTTCGCGCGCGAAGCCGTGGACTTCGATGCAGTACGAACTTCACGGCTTCGCCGGAGAGTCGGAAGCCACTTGAGCGACGGACACCGGGTTGTTGCTCTGGTTGTTCACTTGGTTCTTGCAAACTTTCGCCGCTGCGTTGTAGGACATTTCTTTGTTAACCGACATGCGCTTCTTCATACAGTTGACCACTAGGACGACCATCTGATGCTTGCTCTTTGTCGCCGGACTCGTGGCATCAGCGGCAATCACTGGCGCATGCGGGAGCAGCATCGCGAGGCCCATGGCGATCATCGTCATTACGCGAGTCATTGGAGTCCTCCCGCAGATATCGAGCGTATCGGGTGTTCGTGTATACGGTAGTTATGGTGCGCTGCAATGCGCTTGTCAATGCGTCTCGATGACCCCATGTGCCGAATGTTCGCGGATTCGCCCGAAGTTCGGGTGTATCGCGGGTCTTACACCCGACGAAAAAAATAGATGATGAGCAGGATCAGGAGTACCGTTCCGAGACCGATGTACATAAAAATCTCCGGTGGATGGTCCGAGTCCTCATAGCAACATAAGTGAGCGTGCGCGTCGGGACGCTACCGTACTCAACGCTGCCTTACATCGATAAGCCTCTTAGCCAGTGCATTATTGGGTATTGAAGGTCGCTATCTTGCCCAAGATTTATGCTTCCAACCCTTTGATATGTGCGCTAGCGGACGGACTGGTGCAGTGCGTTTGGTATCGTGGAAGCGCTCTGGGACACCGAAAACTGCCACAAAACAATGGGTCATCATCGATGGGTATGACAACAGCGCACTGCCGAGGTGTTGCCACATTCGGAGAGTTCCACGCCCGCCAGATCTTGATCGCGGCGCTACTCGTGGGATTGGTTACCAGCTCGCGCGCAGCGATACTGATCGGCAATACTTTCGACAGGCAAGCTATCGTGCGCGTGCCGGAAGATCCTCTCGCCACCTCGTCCGATCAACTCGCCAAATTGCGCGGCGCCGCACTAGCACTGGCAGTGGCTGATGATACCAACGAGTTCGTATCGCGCCCCAACCTGCCTTATGTCTCGGCGCACTTTACGAAACAACAGTTGGCAGCCGATGGGATCGACACAGTTCTCATCATCAATACTCGTGGTGAGCCGCTTTTTTGGCGCCGCTTGAACCAAAGCCGCAATCGCGGCTTTCCTGATGCCAAAGTGTTTCTCGCCGGTCTGCCTAGACTTCCCGCACCCGGTGCTGCGGGTGTGCCGGGCATCGCTGCACCCACAATGCTCAACTCTGGCCCGGCGCTTGTGGTTGCCATGCCAATCCACGGGGCAAGCGGCAAAGGTCGCGCACTCGGCTGGCTCATCGTCGCAAGGACTTTGGATGCGATCCCGGGACACGCCTACGGCGGATTGGTGCAAAGCCAATTCCACGGGTCTGATCCCCTCGACTCGACTGTCTCGGGATCTGTTGTGGCGGCGCGGCAGCTCGCGGGAGTTGCGGCGCCCGCCACTTTTTTCATCTCGTGGTCCACGGTCGGGATTGGCCTTCTGCTCATCATGAGCGGTATTGTCGTCGTCAAATCGGGAATTCTGATCGATTTGGGCAAGGACGCGGACCGCCTGCGTGTGAGCGTGCGTCCGATCGGTCGCGCGGACCTGTCGGCGCCCTCAGACATTGCAGCCCGGCATGAGAAGATCTTGACGCATTCTTCGCCAATCAATCCTGCACCGGAGCCCGAAGGCATGTCATACAGTGCTGGCCAGGTCAGGGACCCGCTGCAAGCTCGCCTTTCAGCAGCCAATGCGGTATTTCGATATCAGCCCCAGATCGATCTGCGGACCGGCCAGGTGGCCGGGGTGGAAGCTTTGCTCTGTGTTCACGGCTCGTCCGACTACCGGCCGGCGACCGAACTCGCGGCTGACATCGAGAAGGCGGGACTCGGATTAGCGCTCTTTGAGCGCCGACTCCAAGAAGCCTGCCGCTGGCAGCGTACGTGGCTGCAAGATGTCGGGCACGACTTCGCAATTGGCGTGCCGGTGTCGCGGCGCATCCTCACCAGTGCCCCGATGCTGCCCATCGTGCAACGAGTGCTTGCGAAGTACGAGATCCCGCCGGCGTTGCTCGAACTCGAGGTCGAGGAAGCGGCGCTGGGTGCATGTTCAGAACCGCTGCGCACGCTCACAAAGGTTCACGAGGCCGGCATTTCGATAGCTCTCGACGGCTTCAACGCCAATCACTCTAATCTTCGGCTGCTGGCCATCTTGCCGATTGCGAAGCTCCGGGTCGATCCCTGGCTGCTTCTCAGGATGACTGACCGCGTCTCTGAGGAGAAGATGTTTGCGGGGATTCTCGGCGCCGCCCGCGGTCTGGGGATTGGCGTGTGTGCAACCGGCGTCGCCTCAGCGGACATGCTGGCCGCGGTTTTGCAGCATGGCAGGCCACTGGCGCAGGGCACGGCGGTCGCTGCTTCGCTCGATGGTCAAGAGTTTCTCGAGCGATTGCGTGGCAGCAATGTCGATACCGTCACCGTGCGGCCGTTGGATCTCAACTGCGCCGAGTCACCGGACGATGCAGCATTGCCGGTATTTTGTAGCGAGCCAATTAAAACATCAGGGTTTCGCTCAAGACCATTCTCGGTAGCTGCCAGCTGTACATAGGAAGTCTTGCGTCGACTTGAGATTATCCATCGGACTCGCTATGGCTTCCCGGCTCCCGTGCGGCTGGGACCGCATCGCTTACTGCTAAGACCGCGCGAGGGAGCAGAGCTACGCATTGAGCTGTCCAAGCTGGATACCATTCCTTCGGCAACTATTCGCTGGCTACGAGACGCGTACGACAATTCCGTGGCGATAGCAGCGTTTGAAGAAACCACCACGCAACTCGAAATCTCCAGCGAAGTCATCGTCCAGCATTACGATGAAACGCCGCTTGACTTTCTGGTGTCTGATTTTGCGGTTACCTATCCTTTTAACTATGACGACGATGCCACGGCTGCGTTGCAGCCATATCTAAGTTGTCCGGCGCCAGCAGACCAGGCCGCGTTGGGCGCGTGGGTCAACAAATGGTGGAAGCGCGGCGAGGCGGTGCAGACCTACGGTTTGCTCGATCGTCTATGCACGGGCATTAATCAAACGCTGTCCTATCAGATGCGGGAACAGCCGGGAGTACAGCCGGCCGCCGAAACACTCGCGCGCGGGGTCGGTTCGTGTCGCGACTTTGCGACATTGCTCATGGAGGCGGCAAGGTTTCTAGGCCTGGCCGCACGCTTCGTGAGTGGATACCTAAACGCGCCGTCACCGGACGGGAGCAGCGGGGCGACTCATGCCTGGACCGAAGTCTATCTGCCAGGCGCAGGGTGGAAGGGTTTCGATCCGACGCTTGGCGAATTGGTCGGAAGCAAACATATAGCCGTTGCCATAGCGCGGCTACCGGACGCGGTATCGCCAGTGACCGGCTCCTATTTCGGAGACATGGGCGCGGAGCTTACGGTCGGCGTCTGGGTCAAGGAGCTGCAACCCATCGTGCCTGTGGCGCCGCCGTGAACTACACAGCACCCGCAGCCTCAGCGTCCACCCATGTTAGTTGCCGTACAGACAACACCCATTCAATTGGATAAAAGACGTCGCGCAGATATCTCGTTTCTAGGGTTAGCTGGGCAAAGCGTGATTTTTACCAGAGTGAATAAAGTATGTTGTCATTGGCCCGTACCGCGCAGGCGGCGACCACAGAGTACTCGAGAATTCGAGCACTCGCGACAATGCTCATGGAGTGGATTGGACCGCTATTCACCCCCGCGCGACACAGTGAGGTAAGTGGGCGGTCGCACAATGTCCAGCTCAGGCGCGAAAATGCCAGTCTGCGAGCGATGCTGGCCAAAACAGAGAAGGAATTGACCGGCGCCAAGCAGCGCGAGAAACACACGCGCTATCTCGCCTTTCATGACGATCTGACCGCATTGCCGAACCGCCGCTTCTTCCTCGAGCGCCTTGGCCTTGCGCTCGATACTCAAGACTCCGGGCCTCCCAACGTCGCGGTGATTTACCTTGATCTCGATGGATTTAAGGCAATCAACGACACGTATGGGCATTCGACCGGTGACGCACTTCTCAGTCTGATCGCAACGCGGCTCGCCCACGCGCTCCGCGCGCAGGACCTGGTGAGCCGCATAGGCGGCGATGAATTTGCGTGCCTGATTACTGGTGTGTCGTGCCGGGACCGTTTGCAGCAAATTGCAATGGCATTATTTGAAGCAGTGGCCGCGCCGTTCAAGCTCGGCGAGCTGGCGCTAAGCGTGCGCCCGAGCATTGGGGTGGCGATTTGTCCCTCGGATGGGACAACCGTCGAGACATTGGTGCAGGCGGCGGATGCCGCGATGTACGGCGCCAAGCAGAGTCGATCATCGCTCGCTTTTTTCCAACCGGCTGTTGGCGCTGCCGAACCAGAGGCTGCGCAGTAAAGTCCGGATCGATTCTATTCAGTAGCCAGGCTGGCTTCGAACCGTACGGAATCCTTCCTGTCGGTGCGGCAGCTCGATCCATCAGCTGTAATTTCCGCGCGCCGACTCTTCAGGATTCGAGCCTGCTTGCGCAGTTCCCGGCTTTCGAGACTCAGCATATATTGTTCTATGCCATCCGTGCTGGCGAGCGCTTCGTTATCGCGTGACGCTGCCCTCACTTCAAGCGACCAAATCTGGGCTGCAATATCGTCTGATGCATGCGCGCCATTGCCAACGGGGGCGGCAAGGAAGCCATCGGCATCCAGCTCGGTGTGATCAACCACGATTTGCGACTCCATGACCGGCTCGCCCCTGCCCTTGATCGCTTGAAGCGTAGCGGGTCGCGTAGAGAGCACATCTTTGCGATCCGGGTCGTTCGATGTCTTGTAGTGGTAAATGTACACGTCACACATGGGCGGCGCCTCCGGTGAGCTGCAATGATCGACGCGAGATTGTAGGATTTCTCTTACAGGTGGTCGGTGCACTGGCGTACAAAGAGCGCGCTTTTTCGGTTGCGTACGCTGGCGTCCCGACAGCCCCCGTCGCTCATGTTCCAATGTGGCTCGAGGCTCACGGAGATTCTTAATTAGTGGTTCCCAGGGTACAAAACCTCGATTATTTCAAACAGAAGAGAGAGATCGCATGGACAAGAATCGAATTGATGGGTCGCTCAAGCAGGCCAAAGGCAGCGTCAAAGAAGCGCTGGGCAAGCTCCTCGGTGATGCAAAACTAACTGCTGAAGGCAACGCGGACCAGATCGAGGGTAAAGTCCAAAATACCCTTGGCGGCCTGAGTGACGCACTAACCAAGCCAGCACCAAAATAGTACGGGCCGCCTCAAGCGGGGGGAACCGGCGCATGTTTGCGCTCAATCTACTTCCTCTGTACGCTACCGCTACTTCCTATGTACGCTACCGTGCATAGCGGCGATGCGCGAACTAATTGCACGCAGCCAAACCCGATCAAAATGAAGGGGAAATCGTGAGTCCGGAGATATCCCCGAATTCTCTCAAAACCCGCTCTGCTGACCGTAGAAACAATCATTTGCTGGGCGCATTGCCCGACGCTGAATGGCAGCGCTGGTCGTCAGCGCTCCAATCTGTCGACATGCCTTTGGGACAAGTGCTCTATGAATCGGGCACCACGCTCACTCACGTCTATTTTCCGACCACGTCAATCGTGTCGCTGCTGTATGTAATGGAGAATGGCTCTTCCGCCGAAATCGCTGTCGTCGGAAACGAGGGGATTGTGGGAATTTCGCTGTTTATGGGGGGCGGATCCACTCCGAGCCGAGCGGTGGTGCAGAGCGCCGGCGCGGGATTGCGTTTGGACGCAAAAGTGTTGAAAGATGAGTTCAACCAAAACGGCCCAGTTCTGCATTTGCTGCTGCGCTACACACAAGCGCTGATTACGCAAATGGCGCAGACAGCCGTGTGCAATCGTCATCACTCTCTGGACCAGCAACTGTGCCGCTGGCTGCTGTTGAGCTTGGATCGACTGCAGGGCGATGAGCTCGTGATGACCCAAGAACTGATCGCGAACATGCTAGGCGTGCGTCGCGAAGGGGTGACCGAGGCAGCCCTGAATTTACAGCGGACCGGCCTGATCAAGTACACGCGCGGGCGCATATCGGTGCTGAACCGCGCCGGCCTGGAGAAGCGCACTTGCGAGTGTTACGCGGTGGTCAAAAAAGAATATGACCGACTGCTCCCCGCGCAACTCGCGACGTAGCGACAGACTGCCGCCACACTAGAAGCTAAGTGGGCCAGCGAACCGACGATTCCGTCGTTTGCGCATATCCTACTCTGTGCGGCAAGTGACTTTTGAACACGCCAATCGCAATCGGAGTACACATGACACTCTTAGCCTGGATCATCCTTGGGTTGGTTGCCGGATTCATTGCCAGCAAACTTATCAACAAATCGGGTGAAGGGATGTTCTTGGATATCATCCTGGGCATAGTCGGGGCCGTGGTGGGCGGCTGGCTGTTCAACACTTTCGGCATGGCGGGCGTCACCGGATTGAACCTATATAGCGTAGTGGTCGCCGTCGTCGGCGCCGCAGTGTTGCTCATCGTGTACCACGCGTTCCTGAGACGCCGTGTGTAGCCGCCGAAAGGTGCCGCGATTCCAACTTCTGTGTATCCCAGCGTACGGACGCACTGCGCCAGACCGGTGAGGATACCCGGTCACATTGCTGCAAGCGCGTCGGCGCTCGAGCCAACTAAAATTTGTCATCGGGCTGGCGAGACCGACAACATGCGCATCGGTAAGAAAGATGTCGATACCGGGACCATGCTCGCGCCAACGCAGGAAAGGCTCGACATCGTCCCAACCTTGCAGCGCGCGATATTCAATAGCGCGAACTTTTCGAGTATCGCCACCGACGCCAAGGGCGTCATTCAGATCTTCAACGTCGGCGCCGAGCGCATGCTCGGATACACGGCCGCGGAAGTCACCAATAGAATCACGCCGGTAGACATTTCCGATCCTCAAGAAGTGATTGCAAGGGCCAACGCGCTAAGTGCGGAATTGGCCACGCCGATCGAGCCGGGTTTCGATGCTCTGGTATTCAAGGCCTCGCGGGGAATCGAGGACATCTACGAGCTCACCTATATCCGCAAGGACGGCAGCCGCTTCCCGGCCGTGGTGTCCGTCACGGCGTTGCGCGATGTGCACAATACGATCATCGGCTATCTTCTAATCAGCACCGACAACACGCTGCGCAATCGATTCGAAACCGAGCAGAAGCGGCTCGATCAGCGTCTGCGCGACCAGCAGTTCT
>Ga0210394_10005968_pt1 | contig 13414 bp, 10 predicted proteins | sample IncBWC12MmetaG_FD_160121 | JGI IMG/M metagenome (GOLD analysis project Ga0210394, IMG submission 160121) | Forest soil microbial communities from Barre Woods Harvard Forest LTER site, Petersham, Massachusetts, United States - Inc-BW-C-12-M | ecosystem: Environmental > Terrestrial > Soil >...
AGGTCGACCCTTTGTCGAAAGCTGCCTGTGACGTCTTGACGAGGCGGCGCCTGATCAGGTCGTCGACGAGCTCCATGATCACGTCCCCATGGGTACAGAGAACCGTGTCCTCGAGATCAGGATCCTCGATGAATCGATATGCCCCCTTCAACCTCGCGCCCTCGGCCAGATGCCGCGTCTCCTGGACCTTAAGCTTGAAGGCCTTCGCGATCGGCTCGACACTCTGCACGCATCGAAGGTAGGGGCTCGACCACACAGCCGTGATGGGATACGCCCCAAGGAGCGAAACGAGGTCCTCGGCTTGCTTACGCCCGCTTTTGGTAAGAGGACGCTCGCGATCGTTGCCCTCCCAACGTATGCGGCTCCCCGCCTTCGCGTGCCGGATGAAAAAGAGTGTCGGCACTGTTTAGTTCGCCGGCATCCAGTCGCGCAGGCTCTTGCGGTCAAGCGCTTTCCAGACCTTCGACCACTTCTTCCGCGCCTCCTCGGCCGCGATGTGCTCCATCGCGATGAGCTCGCCCGCGACAAACGCGCGCCGTCCGCCGATGCGAGTGCCGCGCAGCCACGCCTGCGCAGTGACGCTGTCCTGGTGCTCGCCAAGAATCGTCTGAAGCTTGGCCGCGTTGCGGGCGAAGGTCACAGCGCTGGACCCCACCACGGGCGCCACAGCCTCGGCCGCGTACCGAGCGCGCTTGGCGAGGATGCGGATCCTGTGGAGCTCCACGTCCGCGGGCGGATCCGGCAGGTGCCTGACGGCGGACCTCAGGCGGCGCCATGGATCGGTGGCCAGGTTCGGCAACACGGCGGCCGCAGGCTGATCCGCCTCGGGCAGAGCGGCCGGTGCATGCGCGGCGGCTACCAGCCTCTCCAGCAGGTCGACATAGCGAGTCGAGTCAAGGTCCGCCAGCAGCTTTTTCCGGAGACCTTCGATGTCCACCTCGAGCAGATGCAGAACTCCCAGCGCGGAGCGAAGATCGTTCGCGGGAAGCGACTTCGCGCGTTCTCGCAGCCTCTCGAGCAGCACCTCCTGGTCGCGCACCGCACCCAGGCTCAAGGCGATCCAGCCAAGCTCGGATCGCAGCGGGTCGGTCCATTCCGGGTCGAGCAGCGGACCAAAGGTCCTTAGGTGGGACCGCAGCTTGCGCGTCGCCACGCGAGCCTGGTGCACCGCCTCAGGATCACCGCTCGTCCGCACCAGGGGGTCTTGATAAAGCAGCGCGGCGACCGACTGGGCGATAACGCTGCGGATGACCTCCTTCGCGGGCGACTCCGCCTCGACGACCAGCGGCGCGACCTCCGGCGGTTCCATGGCGCGCGGCCCCAGCGCTCTGATGTGCTTTGGAGTCGGGTCGGGCGCGCCGGCGCCCGCGCCCCGCAGCCGGGCGACCAGCGGGGCCACGATGCCGTCGGCTTCGCCGGTGACCTCGACCTCGATCTCGCGGAAACGAGCCGCCACGCGGCGACCGTCGCGCACCGATACCTCGTCGTCCACGACCTCAGCGAGGCGAGCGCCCGCCGCGTCGAGCAAGCGGACGCGCCGGCGAACTGTCGAGAGTCGAGCGACGGGAATGAGCTCGGCGGTCCGGACATAAGCGCGGACCACTGCCACGGCGGCCGGTGGGGGCTTCTTAGCCCCGCCCTGGAAGTTCAACTCGTCTCGTTCGAGGAGAACGCCTGGCTGGCCATCGGTCGATGCGCGGGACGGCGGCAGTTTGAGGGTCCAGCCCTCGCCCGCGCGGTGCCGCAGCGAGACGCCCCAGCGTGCCAGGCGTAGATCGGCTGTGTCGAAATAGACGGTCTCGAGGCGCACCGCCTCCGGCGCGGTGGTGGTCGCGCCCTCAACAACCCCGTTCAGGTCGGGGAGGTGAAACGCGGGTCCCGCCCCGAGCTTTACCTCACGCTCGAGCATGCGGGACGGTGGTGACGACCCCGTTGACGACGCCGTTGACAACACTGAGCCCGTTGCCGCGAGCGCTCTCGAGCGCCAGCTCCTGGAAGCGCTTGTGCGAGTTGAGCCCATGGACGTTGGGCACGCGGTGCCAGACGCCATCGGGGCCAAGGCTCCAGGCCAAGACGTCGTCGGCAAGCAATATCTCGAAGATTTGCGCGAGTCGCTGTGAGAGCCTGGCGTCGGTGACCGGCACCACCGCCTCGACGCGGCGGTCGAGGTTGCGCGGCATCAGGTCCGAGGACCCCAGGTAATAGTCGGGCTGCGCGCCGCCGAATGCGAAGAGCCGCGAGTGCTCGAGGAAGCGGCCGACGATGGACCGGACCCTGATGCGTTCCGACAATCCGGGGACGCCGGGCCGAAGCGAGCACATGCTGCGCACGATCAGATCGATCTGCGCGCCCGCCTGCGATGCGGCGTAAAGCGCGTCGATGATCTCGGGGTCGACGAGGTTGTTGACCTTGATGACGATCCGGCCGCCGACGACGGCTTGGCCGTCGATGAGCTGCTTGATCCCCGTCCGCAGGCTCGTGGGGGCGACGAGTAGCTTCCGATAGCGGTGTTGGCGGCTGTAACCGGTCAGCAGGTTGAAGAGCTCCGTCACGTCGGCGCCAAGGTCGGCATCCGCCGACAGAAGGCTCACGTCCTCGTAGAGGTGGGCGGTGCTCGGGTTGTAGTTGCCCGTGCCGACATGAAGGTAGTGCTGGATGTGCCGGCCCTCACGCCGCACTACGAGCGTGACCTTCGCGTGGGTCTTCAATCCGACAAGGCCGTAAACGACGTGCACGTTGGCCTCTTCGAGCGCTCGGGCCCATGCGATGTTCGCCTGCTCGTCGCCACGCGCTTTAAGTTCGACCAGGGCCACCACCTGCTTGCCTGACTCTGCTGCGCGAATGAGCGCCCTCACGATCGGGCTGGCCGGACCGGAAGTTCGATAGAGGGTCTGCTTGATGGCGAGCACGTTGGGGTCGCTCGCGGCGTGATCGATAAACGCCTCGACCGACGTTGCGAACGAGTCGTACGGGTGGTGCGCGAGGACGTCGCCTGAGCGCAGAACGGCAAACAGGTCAGGAACTTCGGCGCCAAGACCGCGGAGACGAGGCTGCGTGGTTGGCGTCCACGGCTCCTCTTTGAGGTCCGGCCGGTCGAGGTGGGACAGCGCGGAAAGGCTGCCGAGGTCGAGCAGGCCCTTGGCCTGGTAGACGTCGGTGGGTTGCAGCTCCAGCTCACGTGTCAGCAGCTCGAGCACCTCGGCGGACATCCCGGGATCAACCTCCAGGCGCACCACTCGAGCGTGACGGCGCCGACGGCGCAGCTCTGTCTGGATGGCGGCGAGCAAATCCTCCGCATCACTGTCGATTTCATCGAGGTCGCCGTCGCGGGTGACACGGAACGGATGGTGCGCGACCACCTCCATGCCGGGGAACAGCGATTGCAAGTGCAACGCGATCACGTCCTCCAGCGGAACGTACCGCTGGCCTTCGACGAGCGCGATGAAACGCGGCAGCACGGGCGGCACCTTGACGCGGGCGAAGCGCTGCTGGTGGCGCTGCGGGTCTCGGACCATGACCGCCAGGTTCAACGAAAGGTGCGAGATGTACGGGAAGGGATGGCCAGGGTCGACCGCCAGTGGGGTCAGCACAGGGAAGATCTGCTGGCGGAACACAGAGTGAAGCTGGCTGAGCTCCTTCTTGCTCACCTCGTTGGCGCGCACGATGACGATGCCCGCCTGCGCCAGGTCCGGAACGAGCTGGTCGTTGAACAGCGATACCTGTCGATCCACGAGCTCCTCGACACGAGCCCGGATCGCCCTGAGCTGCTCGAGTGGCGACATCCCATCGGGCGACGCGGCTGCGACGGCGGCCAGCACCTGCTCCTTGAGGCCTGCCACCCGGACCTGGAAGAAGTCGTCGAGATTCTGGCTGAAGATCGCGAGGAATCTGACCCGCTCCAGCAGAGGAACTTTGGGGTCCTCGGCCATGGCGAGGACGCGCTCGTCAAAGTCGAGTCGGGACAGCTCCCGGTTGAGGTACCTGGGCGCTTCCGGGACTGGATTTGGGCCTGTTTGTTCCGAGTCCGGCTGGACCCCCACCACCATGTCACGAAGATTAGCGGTTGGCGACCGGGGGTAGGTTATCGGCTGGTTAAGTGGCCGGCTCCGGTTGATCTCAAAGGCGGCCCACTCCTGCCGAGAAGCACCCAGATGCTAGCGATAACTACATTCGTCAGATCAGGGTTGCTTACAAGCCGTAGCCGAGCTACCAGCGGCGGCCTGTCTACCTGCCTCCGGTTCGGTCGAGCCATGCTCCTGCATTCGCGGGCAGGGTCAGAGTGTCATCACGGTGGCGCAACCTGGGGTGGCTCGCGATCAGCAGCCTCCCGCGGGCGGTGATCTCGACCGGCCGCCCGAGGAAGTTGACGGCGACGCTCAGGCGACCACGCTCGTAGACCAGCACACCCTCCGGAGCCCGCCGCCAACTGAGCCGGTGAGGCAACTCCTCAAGCCAGCTCCGTCTCAGTGTGAGCACTCGCCGATAGAAGGCGAGCATGGAGTCTGCCGACCCCTCCTGAGCGTCGACGGCGAAGCGATCCCAGCCGGCGGGCATCGGCAGCCACGGAGCGGCGCGGGAAAATCCCGCATTCGGCCGCCCATGGTGCCATGGCAGCGGAACACGGCAGCCGTCACGCCCAACCAGCTTGCCCTTGCTGCGAATCCACAATGGGTCCTGGCGCTTTTTTTCCGGCACCACCACCTCTTCCAAGCCAAGCTCCTCGCCCTGGTATAGGAAGGCCTGACCCGGCAGGCCCAGCAGGAGGAGCAGGGCAGCGCGAGCGCGGGCGCGACCGGTAACGCCGCCGCCCAGCCGAGTCACGTGCCGGATCACGTCGTGGTTCGACTGCGTCCAGCTGGGAGCTGCGGTGGGGTCCGGTAGAGCGTGCCGGTCCACTTCGATCGACTGCTTCCAAAGCGAGGCGTTCCACGGCGCCCTGACGAGCGCGAACGCCATATCGAGCTGGTCCGGGAGGATATATCGTGCCTGGCGGGAGGGCTCGAAGATCTCGCCCACCAGGACTCGGACGGGTCGGTACTTGTTGAGGATCCGGCGCCAGGCCCGATAGACCTCGTGAACCTCGGGCTGATCGATGATCATGAACTTGGGGTCGGGGCTTAGGCGGCCACTCAACGGGTCTTTGATCATCGGCCGGTCGGCCATGTCCTTCCGTTTGAAAAGGGCCGATGCGACATCGATGCGAAAGCCGTCCGCGCCCTTATCGAGCCAGAACTTCAAGATCCGCTCGAACTCTCTGGGGACCGCCGAGTTCCACCAATTGAGGTCAGGTTGCTCTGGCGCGAACAGGTGGAGGTACCACTGCCCGCTGCGCTTGTCCTTCGTCCAGGCCGAGCCGCTGAAAGCCGACTCCCAGTTGTTTGGCGGCGAACCGTCGGGCTTGGCATCGGCAAAGTAGTAACGAGCGCGGTGCGGATCCTTGGGTCCGGACAGTGCTGCCTGGAACCAGGGGTGCTGGTCCGAGGTGTGGTTGGGTACGAGGTCGACCAGGACCTTCAGGCGGCGCCCGTGAGCCTCTTCCACGAGATGGGAAAAGTCGGCCAGCGTGCCGTACTCCGGATTCACGTTGAAGTAGTCGGCCACGTCGTAGCCGTGATCCTTCTGCGGCGAGGGATAGAACGGCGTGATCCAGATCGCGTCGACACCGAGGTCCGTGAGGTAGTCGAGCTTTGATGTGACGCCCGGCAGATCGCCAATCCCGTCGTCGTTAGAGTCGGCAAAGCTCCGGATGTAGATCTGGTAGAAGACGGCGCCCCTCCACCAAGGGCGAGTCGAAACCTCGCCAGCCCCGGCCTTGAGAGTTTTCCGCCGCATCAGCGAAAACTATGCAGGAGATGGCTCGGGCCGGGCGACGCGCACCCGGCCCGGTGCGCTCGATTATCCGAGGGCTGCCACGACGTTTGAGAAGACGTTGAGGATCTGGTTCCCCATGGTTAGAAGAATCACGATGACCACGATCGAAACGAGAACCAGGATCAGCGCGTATTCGACCATTCCCTGGCCGCGCTGACTGCGTTGTGTACATCCCGCCTTGCTGACGCTCACGACAATTCCACCTCCTTTGGCCCCGAAGAGCCGATCTCCGCACGATGTTCAACGATCGGCAAGCGAGTTTTTCGTTATTAGCATTGATTGTTTTTGTAATGATTTCCATTAGCATCACTGTTGGATAGGAAATGAGCAGGTTCCAGTTCACTCTTGAGCAGGTTCGAACGTTCGTGGCAGTGGCCGAAACCGAGCATATTTCGAAAGCAGCCACTTCCCTTTTTCTAACCCAGGGCGCTGTCACCCAACAGTTAAGGCATTTCGAGGACGCCCTCGGGCTTCAGCTCATGGAGCGCGCCGGCCGGGGCGTTCGGCTGACGGATGCCGGAAGTGCCCTGGCCACCGCATGCAAGGCCGTCCTGCGGGCGGTGGAAACGCTCCAAGACACCGCCAGGTCGATGAAAGCGCTCGAGTCAGGTTCGCTGGACCTGGGCGCCAGTCCAACCTGCGCAAGCTATTACCTGCCCGCTCGATTGGCGGCCTTCGCTGCGCGCTATCCAGCGGTAAAGCTGACCGTCACTGTCGAGCCTTCCGCGGCCATATGCGAGCAGGTGCTCGCCGGCGCTATCGACTGCGCGGTCATCGAGGTCGAGCCGCCAGCTGAGCTGATGAGCGTCGTCCTGGCCCAGGACGAGCTGGTATTGGTTGCCCACCGCGACCATCCCCTCTCGGAGCTGACACGCGTTACGCCCGCGCAACTGGCCAAGTACAGGTACCTGGGTCGAGGCCCGGCTTGGACTGCCGAGCAAACTGTTCGCACCATGATCGGTCGTGCTTATAACGACTCCGAAGTCCTCAACCTCGGCCATCCGGAGTACGTGCGCGCGGCCGCGATCGCCGGCCTCGGATACGCGGTGCTCCCGAGGCTCGCGGTGGAGGCTGACCTGGCTGCCGGCATCCTCAAGCGGTTGCCCGGACCGTCAAGCATGCGTGCGATCAGCGCCATCCGGCGCCGGTCGGCCGGTGGACCGACGCTCGAAGAGTTCTGGCGCCACCTCACAGCCGGCGCACCGGTCCCCGCCTAGGCGTTTCGCTCGAGCCAGTCGTTGAGTGGCTTCGCGTCCGCAAAGACCTTGACTATGTGCTTGCGCGCAGCGGTGCTTCCGAGCCACGGTTGCAGGCCGAAGTTCTTATAGATGTACAGGATCTTGTGGCGCAGGAGTCGGGCTCTCGGGTGGTCTTGCGGGAGGCCCGACGGGACGCGCTTTAAGGCCTCACCGCCGATTCCGTAGCCGGCACTCTCCAGCTTCGCGACGATAGTGGCCAGCTGGGAGCCGGGCGCGTCAGCCGCCACTCGCTGCCTGAATTTGGCGAGCTGCTGCGGTGTCAGCTCATAACGGCCCGCAGCGACAGTGAGGCCGCGCGCATCCAGAGATATATAGCCGCCGTGGCCGTTCATGCCTGCCGTGGCCGCGATGTTGGTCTTGTACGGTGACTTGTCCTTCGAGAAGCGGACATCGCGATTGGCTCGAAAGACCTTGCCTTCGCCGTACTCAGCCGCGAGCGATTCGACAAGCGCGACCATCGGGGCCTTGACCGCAGTCTCGTAGGTCTGGCGGTGCGCTTCGAAATAGCGCTTCGAGTTGTCCAGCTCCAGCCCTATGAAGAAGGGTTGAAACTCTTCGGGCCAGCCTCCGAAAGTTGTCGCCATACGTCGCGAAAAAGATTAATGCGTTACATCCAGCGTGGCAGGGTTGGCCCGGGTTCCACCCGCAATGACCTTGTCCTCATTACGCCAATCGTGGCGCGCAGAATCCAATTTCCTAAGTAATCCCGTCCCAGGAGATTGCAGCGCCCACCCATGAAAGAGGACCGACTGGTCCTTACTCAGCCGTGGTTAACCGCGAGAATGTCTGCGTGGAAGGCAACGCAATCGAGACGCGTGGGCTGCGTCGCGTGTTCAAGTCGCGAGATCGGGTCGTCGAGGCGGTGGCCGGTGTCGACATGACAGTCCGCAACGGCGAGATCTTCGGATTTCTCGGGCCGAACGGCGCCGGCAAGACCACCACGCTGCGCATGCTCGCCACGTTGCTGCCGCCGAGCGGAGGCACCGCGACCGTTGCCGGCGCCGACCTTCTCAGGCAGCAAGGCCACGTTCGCAAGCGCATTGGCTACGTGGGGCAGGCCGGGGGATCGGATCGCGAGATCATGGGGCGAACCGAGCTCGTGTTCCAGGGGCGGCTATACGGAATGTCCCTGGCCGCTGCCAAGAAACGCGCCGCCGACCTGATCGAGATGCTCGAGCTCGAGGCGTGCGCCGACCGCAAGGTCGCGACCTACTCTGGAGGCCAAAAGCGCAGGCTCGACATCGGGCTCGGTCTGGTCCACGACCCGCAGCTGCTGTTCCTGGACGAACCGACGACCGGACTCGACCCCCAGAGCAGAGCGCGCGTTTGGGATGAGGTCCGCCGTATGCACGATCGCGGCACGACCGTCTTTCTGACCACGCACTACCTGGACGAGGCGGACGCACTGTGCGATCGGATCGCGATCATCGACCACGGCAAGATCGTGACCCTGGGTTCGCCTGAGGAACTGAAGCGTGAGGTCTCTGGTGACCTCGTGACGCTGAGCGTGAAGGGCGATCAGCAGACCGCGCTCAACCTGCTCGAGGCACAGCCATTCGTCCGCGAGGCCGCGGCCGAAGAGGGGATGTTGAGGCTATACGTCGACCGCGGCGAGGTGGCCATGCCGGCCATCCTTCGTCTGCTCGATGGGGCCGGTATGCAGCTCGTGACGATCGGGCTCCAGCGCCCAAGCCTCGACGATGTATTCCTGCGTAAGACCGGCCGCTCGCTACGAGAGACGGCAGCCTGATGAAGATCCTTCGCGACACGTGGCTCGTCTTCGGTCGCTACTGGGGTCTGTTCATCCACAACCCGGTATGGGTCGCCATCGGGGTCGTGCAGCCACTGCTTTACTTGATCCTCTTCGCCCCATTGCTCTCATCGATCGCGAAGACGCCCGGCTTTCCTTCCGGGGGTGCTTACAACGTCTTCGTGCCCGGGCTATTGGTCCAGCTGGGCATGTTCGGCGCCGCCGGCGTCGGCTTCAGCCTTATCGCTGAGCTGCGGATGGGAGTCATCGAGCGGTTGCGGGTCACGCCGGTCAGCCGCGTCTCTCTGTTGCTGGGCCGTGCGCTGCGAGACGTGCTCTCGATCGTGATTCAGTCGCTGATATTGATAGTGCTTGCGCTGCCTTTCGGCCTGAGCATCAATCCAATCGGAGTGGTCGTGGTGCTCGCGCTTATCGCCCTGATCGGGCTGCTGACGGCTTCGATCGCCTACGCCGCGGCGCTGTGGCTGCGGAGCGAGGACAGCTACGCCCCGCTGATCTTCACGTCGAGCTTGCCGATCCTTTTGCTATCGGGGGTGCTGCTGCCCTTGGGTCTTGCGCCGCATTGGCTGCGAAGCATCGCCGCAGTGAACCCGCTCTCGTATGCGGTGGATGCGGCGCGTGCCATCTTCCTCGGCAACCTCGACGACCCGAGTGTTGTAAGAGGCGTCGCGCTCATGGCGGTGCTGGCAATCCTTGCGATCTTCCTCGGTGCGCGGGCGTTTGGGCGGGCTGTGGCTTAACGGCTACTCAGTTTTAGGGTCAGGATCTTGAACGGACCGATGTCCAGGTCGATAACGCCGTTATGCACCCTGACCTCGTCTAGCTCCCGCTCCAGCAAGTCACACAGAGTCGCGCGCCTCGCTGGCAGCGTGGTCCGCAATCGAGCTTTGGTGCGGCCGCCCCAGGCTTCGTAGAGTCGAACGACTGTCGCATCTGAATCCTCAGCACGCTTGACCGCCTCGACGATTACCTGCGGGGTGTCGACCTCGATCAGCGAGCGCCGGCCCTCCGTCTTGGCGTGTCCACGCTGGATTCGCAGCGGAGCGTTCAGGTCCTCGGCTGCGGCAATCACTCCAGCATCGCGAAAGTCGCCCGGGTGCGGCATGAGCGCATACGTGAACCTGTGATGGCCTCGGTCTGCCGTCGGGTCGGGGTGCGAGGGCGCACGGAGCAATGACAGGCGCATGACCGCACCGCGGATGTCGTAGCCGTACTTGCAGTCGTTGAGCAGGGCGACACCGTAACCTGCCTCTCCCAGGTCGGCCCAGCGATGGCCGCACACCTCGAAGCGGGCCTGGTCCCACGAAGTGTTCGTGTGGGTGGTCCGCTCGACATGACCGAACTGGATCTCGTACGTAGCTTTGGGCGAGCGAACCGCGACTGGAAACGCAACCTTGAGCAACTTGTGGTCCTCGTGCCAGTCGACTTCACATTCGAAGCGAAGGACGCGCGACCCAGCGTCAAGCACCATGCGCTGGGCGAAGCGAGAGCGGCCGAATTCGCGGGTAAACCGCACGGCACATCGCAGCCCGCCAGACACCTCAATCTGGAGCGCCGAAAGATCGACGAGCTCGACCCCATGTCTCTGGTAGTCCTGGTCAAGGTCCCAGGCATCCCAACGTGTCGGATTGTCCTCGAACAGCTGCAGAACATTGCCCAGTCCGGCGAGGACCTCGCGGCCCGCAACCTTGTCGTAGATCGACGTCAGCAAGCCGCGTTCATCCCACAGGACGCGAAGGAGCTCATTCTCCATCCGGCCGTCCGAGACCGACACAGACTGCTCCCGCGTAGCCAACGCGGAGTCCTGCGTAGCCCAGCCACATGAGGGAGCTTCGACAACGCGGAATCGCCCGCCTAGGTCGACGATCTCGCGCCGGGCATGCGAGTTGACGTTGAACACCACGAGGTCATCGCCTGCATCGACGAGACTTTCGACCGCCGTCGACGAGATGCGATCGGCAGTCTCGATCACGGCCGCGAGGTCCCGCTCGGCATCTTCATATACCCAGTCGATGCTCGAGCCCGGCAGGATGTCGTGGAACTGGTTGGTCAACATGAGCTTCCACGCAGCATCCAGCTCGAGTTCGGGATAGTCGCGACCCGTCGCGACCGACCACATCTCCGCCTCTCGGAGCGCCTGCTCAGCGCGGCGGTTCAGGAGCTTGGTGCGTGCCTGGCTGGTATAGGTGCCTCGATGCAGCTCGAAATACAGCTCTCCGACCCACGTCGTGATGTCACGCGCTTCGGCAGAGGCAACTTCGAAGAAATCCGCCGCCCGCGAAAGCTCGATCCCCGGCGCGCCGGGCAAGCGCATAAGCCGGTGTGCCGATTCGATCATGTCCGCGTCGGGTCCGCCGCCGCCATCGCCACGTCCAAATAAATAGAGGGATCTCGCGGAGCGATCGTGGTCCTTGAAATGCTCCGCGCTCCTCAACACCTCGCCGGCGCTGAAGTCGCCGTTATACGTGTCGGCTGGTGGAAAGTGCGTGAAGATGCGCGTTCCGTCGAGGCCTTCCCACATGAAGGTGTGATGCGCCGGCTTGTTGGTGTCATTCCAAGAGAGCTTTTGCGTGAGAAAGAACTTGCCGCCCGACAGACCGATGAGCTGCGGCAACGACGCTGGGTAGCCAAAGACGTCAGGCAGCCAGATGTCTGTGGGCTCGTAACCGAATTCGCGCATGAAGAACCGCTTTCCGTGCAACAGCTGGCGCACCAGCGCCTCACCTGAAGGCAGGTTGCAGTCGGGCTCGACCCACATCCCGCCGACCGGTTCCCACTGGCCGACCGCAACCTTCTCCCGAATCCCCTCGTAGATGGACGGGTAGTGCTCTTTCATCCACGCGTACTGCGCCGGTTGCGAGCAGGCGAAGTGGTAGTCGGGATATTCGTCCATCAGCGCGAGCTGCGTCGAGAACGTCCGAGCGCACTTGCGGCGCGTCTCGCGAATCGGCCACAACCACGCCGTGTCGATGTGCGCGTGGCCGACCGCGGTGATCAGGTGTGCAGCGGCGGCCGGGGCCGACATCAAGGCGGCGAGGAACGCTGGGTCGTCGGTCTCGGCAAAGCGATCCAGGGCGTCGAGAATCTCGCCGCGCAGGTCGCCATCCGGTAGCGCTTCTGCAAGCTCCAACGCAGTCTTGAAATCGAGCGCTGCTTTTCGCGCGGCTTCGTCCAGGATGCGCAGCTCGGCGGCGCGCAGGATGAATGCGGGCTCAGGCGACCCTCGTAAAGCGATCATGGATGGGGCGGGGTCAGTCCCGGACAGGGTTGCCGTCGGGTTGGCAGCCGCCTCGAGATAGAAGTCGACATCCGAACCGACGATCGGGAGCCTCCGGTGATTGGGGTCGACGCCACGCCATGGCTTGCCGTCCTTCCAGGCGAGCGCCTCGCACGTGAAACCGGTGTCTGCCAGGTAACCGAGATCGACGTTCGCCACCACTTTGTGGCCTGCCCAGGCCCTAGGCACTGAGCCCCGAACACGGAACCAGGTCGTGCTCCACGGCGGGCCCCAAGCGTCTCCGACCTGGATTGGTGCGAATTCTTGTCGAACCGCGTCGGCGTAGCCGATGGGCTCACCGCGCACGCAAATGGCGGTCAGCTCGAGGGGCCAGCGCTTATTGCAGACAGCGGGCTCGAGCCGAGCCTTCAGGATCGCTCGAAGCCTGCGGCTTCTCTCCGCATCGTCGCTGAGTCCATCATCCTGCGACCTGCCAGCCACGCCGCCGCTAGCATCCCAGGAACCTGGGACGGCGGGCCATACGGCGGTCAACCTTCAAGCGACACCCTTGACATTGCATGGTCATTTTCATAGAGTAGTTTGCAGCGCAAACTATGACCCCGCTCAACCGTGTAAACGATGCTCGACATGCCGCGCAAATCGCGGGCCGCTTTCACGATCTGCAGGGCCTCCGCCAGGCTGTCGCTGGGGTGGGGTTGCTCTTGCTTTTTGGTTTGGAGATGACCTTTCCCCTGTCATCCGCGGATATCCGCACCGCGGGTCTAGCGGTGGAGCTCTGGGAGCTGGCTTTGCTGGTCGCCGGTATCGCGTTGACGGTCGGCGGTTTCCTTTGGGTCACGGCTTGGTATCGGCGGCACTACGGCGAGGTGGAGCGCACCCGCAACCAAAAGAGATTGGGCAAGATCGTCGGTTTCGGCGGAGCCGTCGCCTTCCTCGTGGCGTTTGAAATCGATAGCTCCGCACAGAACTACGGCCAAACGCTGCACGTGAATCTGATGGACTTCACCCTTGCGTTGTGGATCGTCGCGTACTGGAGCTACCTCGGCCGACCGCACTGGCATTACCTCGTGATTGCTGCCATCGGTTTCACCCTCGGGATCGCATCGATTTCGGGAATCCCACCGGCGACTTTTGCCTGGCACCTCCGTGAGGCAACCCTATATATAGCTGTCGCCAGCATCGTGGGTGGCGCTATCGATCACATGATCCTGGCCAGATCTCTGTCACCATCCGAGAGTCCGGTTGGCCTCGAGCCTTGAAGGCATAGACCCGCTG
>Ga0210394_10005969_pt1 | contig 13411 bp, 11 predicted proteins | sample IncBWC12MmetaG_FD_160121 | JGI IMG/M metagenome (GOLD analysis project Ga0210394, IMG submission 160121) | Forest soil microbial communities from Barre Woods Harvard Forest LTER site, Petersham, Massachusetts, United States - Inc-BW-C-12-M | ecosystem: Environmental > Terrestrial > Soil >...
CGCGGCAGCGGCAGCGGCAGCGTGCGCACGCCGCACAGTTCCACGGCCAGCAGCGCCAGCTCGTCCCAGGCATCGCCGGTGACCGACAGGTGCTTCGCCATGCGATCGGCGCGCGCGGCACGCGCAATCAGACGCGCGATCGGCAGGCGCGAGCCGGGTGCGCGGCCGCGCAGGCCATCGCTCGCCTGCAGCGCCCGCAGCTCGCGCAGCAGCGCCCACAGCACCAGCGGCGGCTCGGCGCCTTCGGCCTGCAGTCCGCCGAGGATACGCAGCGCGCGTGCGGCATCGGCGCCGCGCACCGCTTCGCCGAGTTGGAAAACATCGTAGCGTGCGCTCTCGGCGCTGCTGGCCGCGACTTCCGCCACGCCAACGCGGGCGCCCGGGGGCGAGAGCAGCGCCAGCTTGTCGATCTCCTGCTGCGCGGCCAACAGGTTCCCCTCGCAGCGCTCGGCGAGCAGCGCCGCAGCCTCCTCATCGAGCGTCAGCCGCACCGCGCGCGCGCGCTGCCGCAGCCACTGCGGCAGCTGTGCGCGACTGATCGGCCAGATCTGAATCCAGGCACCGCGCGCCTCCAGCGCCCGCACCCACTCGGCGCTCTGCGTTTCGCGCTCGAGCTTGCCGGTGATCACGAGCAGCAGCAGATCCTCGCCAGCCACCGCAATCAGCCGCTGCAGCGCCGCGCCGCCCGCGACCCCGGCCTTGCCGGTCGGCAGCCGGATCTCGATCGTGCGCCGGCTCGCAAACAGCGACAGCGACTGCGCCGCCTGCTGCGCATCCTCCCAGATCGAGCCGGCACGCTCGATGAAGAACACTTCGCGCTCGGCAAAACCCGCAGCCCGGGCGCGTGCCCGGATCAGGTCGCCGGCCTCACCAACCCGCAGCGGCTCATCGCCCGATACCAGATAGGCGGGCAGTAGGCGCTGCTCAAGCTGCGCCGGCAGGCTCTCGAGGGTCAGCTTCATCGGTTGTGCTCCATCGCGGCGATATCTTAAGCTGATCCACATGCCGACACTGTTCGAGCGCATCATCCAGGGCGAGCTGCCGGCGAACATCGTCCATCGGGACGATCGCGTCATCGCAATTCGCGACATCCACCCGCGTGCGCCGACGCATATTCTGATCGTGCCGATGAAGCCGATACCAACCGCCAACGATGTCACGAGCGCGGACGAGGCGCTGCTGGGGCACATGTTCGTGGTGGCCGCCGAGATCGCCCGCCGGGAGGGGATCGCCGAAAACGGCTATCGCTTGATCGTGAACTGCAACGCGCACGGGGGGCAGGAGGTCTACCACCTGCACCTGCACCTGCTCGGCGGCAAGCCATTGGGACCGATGGTCTCGGTGTAATGGCCGGCGCCAGGCGCAGGACCCGTACGGTCGCGCGGCCTGCAAGTCCGCTGTATCCCGCGATCCGGCCCTACCAGCGGGCACGGTTGCGGGTCTCGCCATTGCACGAGATCTATTACGAACAAAGCGGCAATCCGGCCGGCAAACCGGCGGTGTTTCTGCACGGCGGTCCGGGCGGCGCCACCGATCCGGGCATGCGGCGCTTCTTCGATCCCCGCCGCTACCGCATCGTACTGTTCGATCAGCGCGGCTGCGGTGCCAGCCGGCCACACGCAGAGCTGCGCGAGAACACCACCTGGGATCTGGTCGATGATATCGAGACGTTGCGCGCGCACCTCGAGCTCGAGCGCTGGCTGGTTTTCGGTGGCTCCTGGGGTTCGACGCTGGCATTGGCCTATGCCCAGAAACACCCCGAGCGCGTGACCGAGCTCGTGCTGCGCGGCATCTTCCTGCTGCGACGCTCCGAGCTCGAATGGTTCTATCAGGACCCGCTCGGCGCCGGATCGATCTTTCCGGACCTCTGGGAGCAGTACCTCGCGCCGATACCGGCATCCGAGCGCGGCGACATGATGCAGGCCTACTATCGCCGCCTGACTTCGGATCATGCCGCCACACGGGCGACGGCAGCGCGCGCCTGGGCGAGCTGGGAAGGCGCGACCAGCTATTTGCGCACCAACCCGAAATACGTGGCGAAATTCGGCGATCCCGACTACGCCGCCGCCTTTGCGCGCATCGAGGCGCACTATTTCGTCAATCGCGGATTTCTCGCGAACGACGATCAGCTGCTGCGCGATGCCAGGCGCATCCGCGGCATTCCCGGGGTCATCGTGCAGGGCCGATACGACATGGTGTGTCCGATGCGCAGTGCCTGGGACCTGCATCGTGCGTGGCCCGAGGCGCAGCTGCGCATCGTGCCCGATGCCGGCCATTCGGCCTTCGAGGCCGGTATTGCACGCGAGCTGGTCGCGGCCACCGATCGCTTCGCGCGCCGGCGGGTGCGGCGTTAGTTAGGAGCCCGCCCGCTCTCAGACGCGCAGTGCGCCCGTCAGGCGCGCCTTTGCATCAATGATGCCGCGCTGCTGCAGCCAGAGCCGCGCGTCGTCGGCGTCCTGCTCGAACCAGGCCCGGCTCGAGCCGAGGCGAAAGCTGTAGCCCCAGGCATCCAGGTCCGCGAACTGGGATTCGCGTCCGATTCCGGTGAGCGCATCGGCCAGCAGCAGTTGCAGATAGCACACCGCGCTCTCCTCGGCGGCGTCGCTGCCGGCATCGCGGTCGAGGCCAGCGCGCCGCTCAGGCGTCACGCAGATGTAGTGCGCGGTCTCGTGCAGGATCGAATGCAGCGGCGTGTCCTGGCGAGCGAACAGCGTGTTGCCCTTGAGGCCCGCCTCGCTCTCGCCCCAGTACGAGCCTTCGATTGCAACATCGGCTGGCACCACGCGCGTATCGAGTCCATAGCCGGCGAGCAGCCTCACAACCGCGCCGCGATCGACATTGGAGAGCCGCAACATGGCGCGCCCGCTGATTGTATCCAGGAGCCCGCCTCAGGCGCCTACAGACTCGAGAGCCGGCGCATGACCACGCTGACCAGATCGTGCGCCAGCGCCTCGCTCAGGATGCGGGTTTCGCGCTCCTTCGCCAGCAGCTGGTTTTCGCTGAAGTTGTAGTCGCGCACCAGCACATGCGACTCGGCCGGAATCAGATCGCGGCCGTTCGAGGTCACCGAGAATTTCAGCGAATAGCTGAGCTCGTATTCGGTCGGTACGTTCAGTGCCGACACGCTCAGCACGCGCTGCGCCGTGGAGTCGTTCAGCACATGAATGATCGTGGCCGATGGGTCGTGGCCGTCCTCATCGATGCGGGTACCGGCGGCGCGCAGCGCCTTGCGCAGGCCGAAGTAGAAATCCGACTCGGTATCACTGGTCTCGATGCGCACCAGCGCGATCGAGCGCGGCAGCGGCGCACTGCCCTGCAGATGAAAGCCGCAGCCCGCCAGAAAGGCGGCCAGCAGCACCGGTACGGCCGCGCGCCGCGAACTCATGTGGCGGCGCTCATACCACGAGGTTGAGCAGTCTGTCCGGCACGTGAATGACCTTTAGCACGCTCTTGCCCGTGACGAAGCGCCGCACGGCCGAATCGGCCAGGGCCGCCTCGAGCGCGCACTCACGCGACGCGCCCACCGGCAGTTTCAGCCGCGCACGCAGCTTGCCGTTGACCTGCACCACGAGCTCGACCATGGCCTGCGCCAGCGCCTGCGGGTCGGGCTCGGGCCAGCGCTCATCGATGACCGCCGTGGCGTGCCCGAGCGCGTGCCAGAGGCTATGGCAGATGTGCGGCACGATCGGCGAGAGCATCAGCACCGCGAGCTCGAGCGCCTCGTGGCGTACGGCGTGCGCGATCTCGCCGCGTTCCTGGTATTGGCCGACGGCGTTCAGCAGTTCCATGACTGCCGCAATGGCGGTGTTGAAGGTGCGCCGCCGGCCGATGTCGGACGTGACCTTGGCCAGCGCCTGGTGCGCGGTGCGCCGCAGCGCCCGCCCCGCCTCCGACGGCGCGGATTCGCCGGCCAGCGTGCGCAGATCGATCTGCGGCAGACTGTCTTCGGCGGCGTGCTCGTAGACCGCCTTCCACAGGCGGCGCAGGAAACGGAACTGCCCCTGCACGCCCTCATCGGACCATTCCAGCGACTGCTCGGGCGGCGCGGCAAACATCGTAAAGAGCCGCGCCGTATCGGCGCCGTATTTTTCGACCAGCGTCTGTGGATCGACGCCGTTGTTCTTGGACTTCGACATCGTGCCGAGCCCGCCGTATTCGACCGATGCATCGTCCTTGAGCGAGACCGCGCCGATCCGCACGCCGTCGGCGTCGAAGCGCGGCTCGACCTCGGCCGGATTGAGAAATTGCCGGCGGCCATCGGCACCGACGCGAAAATAAATCTGGTTCAGCACCATGCCCTGGGTCAGCAGGTTCGCAAACGGCTCGGCCAGCGGCAGCAGCGCCAGATCGCGCATGACGCGGGTCCAGAAGCGCGAATACAGCAGATGCAGGATCGCATGCTCGATGCCGCCGATGTACTGATCCACCGGCATCCAGTAGCGCGCGCGCTGATCGAGTGCGGACTGCTGCTGATCGGCGCAGGTATAGCGCAGGAAGTACCAGGACGAATCGACGAAGGTGTCCATGGTATCGGTCTCGCGCCGTGCCGGCTCACCGCAGCGCGGGCAGCTGCAGTTGACGAACTCCGCGAGCCGCGCGAGCGGATTGCCGCTGCCGTCCGGCACCAGGTTCTCCGGCAGCACCACCGGCAGCTGCGCATCCGGCACCGGCACCTCGCCGCAGCGCGCACAGTGGATCAACGGAATCGGGCAGCCCCAATAGCGCTGGCGCGAGATGCCCCAATCGCGCAGGCGCCATCGCACGCGCTTGCGGCCGAGTCCTTTGGATTCGAGCGCGGCGGCGATTGCATCGATCGCGGCGGCGGACGACAGGCCGCTGTATTCGCCGGAATCGACCAGCACGCCGTAGTCGCTGTACTGCGCCTGCCAGCGCGCACCGACGCGCTCGCGGCTGCCGTCGGCCGGAATGATCACGGTGCGGATCGGCAGCTCATAGCGCTGCGCGAAGGCGAAGTCGCGCTCATCGTGCGCAGGCACGCCCATGACCGCGCCCTCGCCGTACGCCATCAGCACGTAGTTGGCGACCCAAATGGCGATGCGCTCGCCGGTGAGCGGATGGCTGACGTGCAGCCCGGTGGCCATACCACGCTTTTCAGCGCTGGCCACATCGACTTCCATGGTCGAGCCGTGCCGGCACACCTCGACGAACGCCGCCAGCGTGCCGTTAGCGGCCGCCGCCGCGGTCGCCAGCGGATGCTCGGCCGAGATCGCCACGAAGCTGACCCCAAAGAGTGTATCGGCGCGCGTGGTGAATACTTTGAGCGCACCGTTGCTGCCGAGCAGTGCGCGCGTGTCCTCGGCAAAGGGAAAGGCCAGCTCGACACCCTCGCTGCGACCGAGCCAGTTGGCCTGCATCACCCGCACGCGCTCGGGCCAGCCTGGCAGCTGATCGAGCGCCGCCAGCAGCTCTTCGGCATAGTCGGTGATGCGCAGGTAATACATCGGGATCTCGCGCTTCTCGACCAGCGCGCCGGTGCGCCAGCCACGGCCGTCGATGACCTGCTCGTTGGCGAGCACGGTCTGATCGGCCGGGTCCCAATTCACGATGCCGGTGCGCTTGAAGGCGATGCCGCGCTCGAGCATGCGCAGGAACAGCCACTGGTTCCAGCGGTAGTAGCTCGGGTCGCAGGTGGCCAGCTCGCGTTTCCAGTCGATCGCAAAACCCAGCGAGCGCAGCTGCTGGCGCATGTAGGCGATGTTGTCCCGCGTCCAGGTCGCGGGCGGCACGCCGTTGGCGATCGCCGCGTTCTCGGCCGGCAGACCGAACGCGTCCCAGCCCATGGGCTGCAGCACATTGTGTCCCTGCATGCGCATGAAGCGGGCCAGCACATCGCCGATCGTGTAGTTGCGCACGTGGCCCATGTGCAGGCGGCCGGACGGGTAGGGAAACATCGACAGGCAGTAGTATTTCGCGCGGCTCGAATCCTCGCGCGCCTCGAAACTGCCGTGAGAGTCCCAATACTGCTGCGCCGCGCGCTCCACCGCGACGGGTTCGTAACGTTCCTGCATGCCTCAAGAATACACGATGCGCCGGGCGGGGCCGGCGGCCCGCCCGCGCGTCGTCGGCCATAGCCGTTATTGCAGCGAGATGGTCACGATCGACTGCTGCGCATCGTGCTGTATCAGCAGCGTGGCCGAGCGGCCGGCGTTCTTCACCGCGCTCTGGAACTGATCGACGCCTGCGATCGCTTCGCGGTTGATGCTCAGGATGACGTCGCCTTCGCGGATTCCGGCTTCGGCAGCCGGACCGTTGGCCTCGACCACCACGATGCTGCCGCGGGTCTTGAGCTGGCTTTTCTCGTTGGCCGTGAGCGCGCGCACCGACAGGCCGATGCGATTGACGACCGCCGTTTCGCCCTGCGAGTTGCCGCCGCCGTTGCGGCGATTGTTTGCGATCGAAGTCTTCTCCTTGAGTTCCTCGACCGTGACGCTGATGCGCTTGATGGCCTTGTCGCGCCAGACCTCGAGCTGCGCCGACTGGCCGGGCTTGATCTCGGCGATCAGCGGCGGCAGTTGATCGGAGGTATCGATCGGCTTGCCATTGACGCTGAGGATGATGTCGAGCGGCTCGATGCCGGCTTTGTCGGCGGGACCACCGGACTCGACCGAGGCGACGGCCGCGCCGCGCGGACGATCGAGACCGAAATTCTCGGCGGTGGCGGCCGTGACTTCCTGGATGGTCACACCGATGCGGCCACGGCTCACATGGCCGTTCTTGATCAACTGTTCGGCGACGTTGCTGGCAACGCCGATCGGTATCGCAAACGAGATGCCCTCATAGCCGCCGCTGCGGCTGTAGATCTGGGAATTGATGCCGACCACCTCGCCGTCGAGATTGAACAGCGGGCCGCCGGAGTTGCCGGGATTGACCGCGACATCGGACTGAATGAAGGGCACGTAGCCGTTGCCGCCCTCGCCGACGTTGCTGCGCGCGGTGGCGCTGACGACCCCGGCGGTGACGCTGTTTTCAAAGCCGAACGGCGAGCCGATCGCCAGCACCCACTGGCCCGGCCGCAACTTGCTCGAATCGCCGAGGCGCACCACCGGCAGATTGCCCTTGGCGTTGATCTTGATGACCGCGACATCGGTGCGCTCGTCGACACCGATGACCTTGCCTTCGAACTCGCGCCGATCGGTGAGCTTGACCGTGATCTTCGACGCATTGGCGACCACGTGCGCATTGGTGAGGATGTAGCCGTCGGCGCTGATGATGAAGCCCGAGCCGATGCCGCGCACCGGCGCGAAGTTGCGCGGCTGCTGCGGAATCGCGCCGCGCGGGATGCCGAAATGGCGAAAGAAGTCGCCGAACGGATCATCCTGGTCCTCGTTCTCGTTCTCCGAATCGGCAGTCGAGCTGCCCGAGGGCCGTTCCACCACCTGGACGTTGACGACCGGGGGACCGACCTGTGCCACCAGATCGGCGAAGTCCGGCAGTCCTCGCACCGAGACATTGGCGGTCGGCGCCGGCGTGGCGGGAACCGCAGCCGCGACCTGCACCGGCGCCGACTGCGGCGGAGCAGACGGAGCCGCCGCCGTCGATGATTGCGGCGAGCAGGCGGCGAACAAACTCACGAGTGCAATGGCACCCAGCAGCCGGGGGCCCACGTCCTGATGCGACATATCTGGTCTACTCCGATCCATTGGAAAACATATGCATGATAGACCCGGAATCGATATGACGGTTCCGGCTTAAGGCTTAGGCCGGGGCCTACACCGGGCGGCTCCGGCGGCGCGCCGCGCGGATCGCCAGCGCCGCCGCCAGCAGTGCCGGCAGTACAATCAGGGCGTTGCCCGCCTGAGCGAATGGCGGCAGCCCGGAGCGCGGCTGTACGCTTCCACGCAGCACCGTGCGCTCGAATTCCGGTGCCCGCGCCAGCACCTCGCCGTGCGCACCGATCAGCGCCGAGATGCCGTCGTTGGCGGCACGCACCAGCGGCCGCTGCGCCTCCATGGCGCGCATGCGGGCAATCTGAAAATGCTGGTAGCGGGCCCAGGAATGGCCGAACCAGGCGTCGTTGGTGACGTTGACCAGCACCCGCGCCTGCGCCAGCACCAGCAGATCCGCACTGTCGTAGGCGTCCTCGTAGCAGATACTCAGGCCGAGCATCGTGCCGCCCGCGGCGACCGCGGGCTGATCGGCCGCGCCGGCCGTGAAATCCGAGTACGGCAGATTCATCAGCCGCAACCACGAGCGGATGAACGGCGGCACCGGAAAGTATTCGGCAAAGGGCACCAGGTGGTGCTTGCTGTAGAAGCTGACGTGATCGGCCATCGTCATGATCGAGTTGTAGTAATCGTCGGCGTCGTCGGCACGGATGATGCCCATGACGATGTCCGAGCCATGCATGTGGGCGCGGGAATAGAGCTGTCCCAGATACTGCGGCACCTCGTTGGCGAGCTGCGGCAGCGCCGATTCGGGCCAGACGATCAATTGCGCCCCGAGTGCCTCCTCGTTGAGCTGGGTATAAAGATCGCGTGTCGGCTCGACGTTATCGGCCTGCCATTTCAGATCCTGCGGTATCGCGCCCTGCAGCACCGCGACGCTTACGGGCGCCCCGGCCGGCCGCGTCCAATCGATGCGCGTGAACGCCAGGCCGATCGGCCACGGCAGCAGCAGCAGGCATAGCGACGCCACGCGCAGCCGCTCAGGCCCTCGCAGCAGCGCGAGCAGCGCGCCGCTGCCGAGCAGCAGCAGTGCCGAAATCCCGTACACGCCGGTAACCGGCGCGAAGCCCCTGAGCCAGGTGTCGGTCTGCGACAGGCCGAGCGACAGCCACGGGAACCCCGACAGGAACCAGCCTCGCCACCACTCGATCAGCACCCAGAGCGCCGGCAGACCGATGAAATAGCGCCAACCGCTGCGCGCCGGCAGGAAGCGCACAGCCAGAAATCCGAGCAGGGCATGATAGAGCGCCATGATCCCGACCAGGCCCAGCACGACCAGCACCGTCAGCCAGACCGGCGCGCCGCCGAATCCGTGCACGCTGACATACAGCCACCAGGTGCCGAGCCCGAAGGTGCCGGCGCCGAAACACAGGCCGCTCCAGGCCGCGCGCTCGAGGGCAGCCTCTTCCCACAGCCACATCAGCACCGCCGGGCACAGCACTGCCAGCGGCCAGAGATTCAGGGGCGCAAAGCTGCAGGCCAGCAAGGCCCCGGCGCCGAGCGCCAGCCCATAACCCAGTGGTGCCGATTTGGGCGGCCTCACTCCGCGGGTGCAGCCGAGTGAAACTGCGGCGGGATGCTCACGCGCAGGCTGTCGATGCGGCGCCGATCGGTGCGCATGACGCGGAACTCGAACATGCCGAGCAGCACGGTCTCGCCGCGGCGCGGCATGCGGCCGAGTTGCTTCATGATCAGCCCCGCAACCGTATCGAACTCATCGTCGGGCAATTCGGCGTGAAAATACTGATTGAACTCGTCGATGCGGGTGTTGCCGCGGACGCTGAACTGGCGCTCGCCTTCGGGGCGGATATTCTGATCGTCCTCGACGTCAAACTCATCGTCGATATCGCCGACAATCTGCTCGATCACGTCCTCGATCGTGACCAGGCCCGCCACGCCGCCATATTCGTCGACCACGATGGCCATGTGGTTGCGGCTGTCGCGAAATTCGCGCAACAGCACGTTGAGTCGCTTGGCTTCGGGCACGAACACCGCCGGCCGCAGATATTCGCGCATGTCGAACGATGCCGGCTCCTCGCCGCTGAACAGGCGCAGCAGATCCTTGGCCAGGAGGATGCCGGCGACATCGTCGTGATCGCTGCCGAGCACCGGAAAGCGCGAGTGCCGCGACTCGACCACGGCCGCCAGGATGCGCGCGATCGGATCATCGCGGCGCAGGCACACCATTTGCGCACCCGGCACCATGATGTCGCGCACCTGCAGATCGGCCACCGCCAGCGCGCCCTCGAGCATCGCGAACAACTCGGCATCGAGCACACCGCGTTGCTGCGACTCGGCCAGCATCTCGACCAGCTGCGCACGATCCTTGACGCCGGCCGCCAGCGTGCGGGTGAAGCGCGAGCGCCAGCGTCCGCTGGCGCCGGTGCCGCCCGGTTTGTCAGTCGGGCCCTTAGCCATGGGTGTTCTCGGTCATGAGGCGATAAGGATTGGCGAAGCCGAGCCGCCGCAGCACGCGAATTTCGCGCCGTTCCATGCGTTGCGCCTCCGCCGCGTTCTCATGATCGTACCCGATCAGGTGCAGCACGCCGTGCACGACCATATGCGCCCAGTGCGCCCGCACGCGCTTGTGCTGCGCGCGCGCCTCCTGGCGCAGCACCGCCGGGCAGATCACCAGTTCGCCGAGCAGGCCCGAGAGTGCCGGCGCGCCCGGCGTCGACGGGAACGACAGCACATTGGTGGCATGATCGCGGCCGCGGTAGCGGACATTGAGTGCGCGGCTGCGCGCGCGGCCGGCCAACAGCACCGATAGCTCCCGCCCGGCGGCGGCACGGCCCAACGCCTCGACCGCCCAGGCACGCAGCTCGCGCACCGTCGGCTGCCAGCCGACCCGTACCCGTCGCGCGATGCTGATCCTCATGGCTGATGGCTGTTCTCATGCGACTCGTAGGCCTGCACGATGCGCTGAACCAGCGGATGACGCACGACATCGCCGGCATCGAAGAAAGTGAAGGCGACGCCCGCGACACCACGCAGGATCAGCTGCGCGTGCTGCAGTCCCGACATGCGGCCGCTCGGCAGATCGGTCTGCGTCAGATCGCCGGTCACCACGGCGCGCGACCCGAAGCCGATGCGCGTCAGAAACATTTTCATCTGCTCGATCGTCGTGTTCTGCGCCTCATCGAGAATGATGAAGGATTCGTTGAGCGAGCGGCCGCGCATGAATGCCAGCGGCGCCACTTCGATGGCATTGCGCTCGATGAAGCGCGCCACGCGGTCGTAACCCATCATCTCGTAGAGCGCGTCGTACATGGGCCGCAGGTACGGATCGACTTTCTGCGCCATGTCGCCCGGCAGAAAGCCGAGCCGCTCGCCCGCCTCCACCGCCGGCCGCACCAGCACGATGCGTTGCACGCGCTCGGCCAGCAGCGATTCGACCGCACAGGCGACCGCCAGGTAGGTCTTGCCGGTGCCGGCCGGCCCGCTGCCGAAGCTCAAATCGTGATTGCGGATATGCACCAGGTACTCGCGCTGATGGGCGCCGCGGGCGCGAATGCCGTCGCGGCGGTGGCGGTGGCTGCGCTCGGCGTCGCCGCCACCGGCACGCCCGCCCATCGGCGCGGGCGGCGCGATGATCACGCTGTCCTCGCCGTCGGCACCGCCCTCATTGGCATGCTCCACCAGGCACAGATGCACCTGCTCGGGCGAGAGCTCGTGATGACGCGTCTGTGCGAACAGGTCCTTCAGCACGCCCTCGGTTGCCTCGGCGCGCTCGCCCTCGACTCGAAACGACTGGCCGCGCCGCCGGATCTTGACTGCGAGACGCGACTCGATGAGCCGCAGATTGGCATCGAGCGGCCCGCACAGAGTCGCCAGGCGGGCATTGTCCTCGGGCTCGAGCGCGAATTCGCGCGCGGCAACGCTGCTCACGCTCACGCGGCTGCCGGTGCCGGCGCGCCGGCCGCATGGTTGAGGCGGCCGCGCAGCGAATGTGGCCGTGCTTCGGTCACGTAAACCTCGGCGAACTGCTGCAACAGCGATGCCGGCCCGGGAAAATTGAGCCAGCGGTTGTTCTCGGTGCGACCCGCGAGCTCGCCCTGACCCTTCTTGGCGGCGCGTTCGACCAGCACGCGCTGTACGCTGCCGACCATACGTGCGCTGATCGCCAGCGCCTGCGCATCGAGCTGCGCCTGCAGGCGCTGCAGCCGCTGCTGCTTGATCGCGAGCGGAACTTCATCGCTCAGCGCGGCCGCGGGCGTACCGGGACGGCGGCTGTAGAGGAAGCAGAACGACTGGTCGAAGCCGATTTCGGTGACCAGCTTGAGGGTGGCCTCGAAGTCGCGGTCGGTCTCGCCGGGGAAGCCGACGATGATGTCGGTCGAGATGGCGATATCCGGCCGCACCGCGCGCAGCGCACGTACACGCGCCTTGTATTCGAGCGTGGTGTAGCCGCGCTTCATGAGCGCCAGAATCCGGTCCGAACCGCTTTGCACCGGCAGGTGCAGGTGATTGGCGAGTTGCGGCAGGCTGGCGTAGGCCTCGATCAGACTGTCGCTGAACTCGAGCGGATGCGAGGTGGTGAAGCGGATGCGCTCGATGCCGGGCATGGCCGCGACGTGGTGCATGAGCGTCGAGAGATCGACGATGGCGCCATCGGCCATGGCGCCGGCATAGGCGTTGACGTTCTGCCCCAGGAGCACGATCTCGCGCACGCCCTGGCGCGCGAGCGTGCGCACCTCCTGCAGCACCGAGTCGAAGCCGCGGCTGACTTCGTCCCCACGCGTGTAGGGTACGACGCAGAAGCTGCAGTACTTGCTGCAACCCTCCATGACCGAAACGTAGGCGCGCGTGCCCGCGGCACGCGGCTCGGGCAGCGAATCGAATTTCTCGATGGCCGCAAAACTCAGGTCGACCACCGCGCGCCCGTGCCGCTTGAGCTGCTCGATCATGCGCGGCAACCGGTGCAGCGTCTGCGGCCCGAACACCAGGTCCACGTACGGCGCGCGCGCCGTGATGGCCTCGCCCTCCTGACTGGCGACACAGCCGCCGACGCCGATGATCACGCCGGGTCGATGCTGCTTGAGCGCTCGCCACTCGCCCAGCAGCGAGTAGACCTTCTCCTGCGCCTTTTCGCGCACGGAGCAGGTGTTCATGAGCAGTACGTCGGCGGCGGCCGGATCGTCGGTCGACTCGAGCCCCAGCACGCCGCGCAGCACGTCCGCGATGCGCGCGGAATCGTACTCGTTCATCTGACAACCGAAGGTCTTGAGGTAGTAGCGAGCGGCCATGGAAGTGAGCTTGGGAGCCTCGGAAGGGTAGCGGTTTTGCGCCGCGCAGGAAATGCTAAACGAGGCGCATCGCGATGCGCCTCGAACATATATTGGAATCAATGAGTTATGGGACTACGAGGGGCTAGAACGGGATATCGTCGTCGAACTCCTCGCGCGTGGCACCCGCCCCGGCACCGACGTTGTCGGCGACTTCGGCACGCGCAGGCGTCTCGGCATAGCTGCCGCCGCCCCCGCCAGCCCCGCCGCCGGCCCCACCGCCGCCTCGGCCGCCGAGCATCTGCATCTCGTTGCCGACGATCTCGGTGGTGTAGCGATCCCGACCTTCCTTGTCCTGCCACTTGCGAGTGCGCAATCGACCCTCAATATAGACTTGAGAGCCTTTGCGCAGATATTCGGCCGCAATCTCGCCGAGCCGGCCGAACAGCGCGACGTTGTGCCATTCGGTGCGCTCCTGCTGCTCCCCGGACTGCTTGTCCT
>Ga0210394_10005970_pt1 | contig 13410 bp, 8 predicted proteins | sample IncBWC12MmetaG_FD_160121 | JGI IMG/M metagenome (GOLD analysis project Ga0210394, IMG submission 160121) | Forest soil microbial communities from Barre Woods Harvard Forest LTER site, Petersham, Massachusetts, United States - Inc-BW-C-12-M | ecosystem: Environmental > Terrestrial > Soil >...
ACGGGTGTGCGGAGCATTTTTTATGCTCCGCACTATTTATTTTGTGGTTATTTGCTGGCTACAGGCTTGGCTGCCGCGGCTGCGTTTAGTTCTGCACGTAACATGCGGGTTTTCAGCCGCAACGCAATCTTCTGCTTCCGGAGCCTGTTGTAACGAGCGGTATCGCCGCAGGTTTTTGACATCTAGGCCAAACTTACTTGTTCGGCCTGCAACCCCTTCGGGCCCTGCTTCACAACGAACTGGACGCGCGCGCCCTCGTCGAGCGAACGGTATCCCGTCGCCTCAATCGCCGAGAAGTGCACAAACACGTCTTCGCCATTCTCGCGTGCGAGAAATCCAAATCCTTTTGCGGCGTTAAACCACTTGACCGTTCCGGTCTCTTTCATAGTTATCTCCTTAAATCTAGCGATGGAAACGCAGGGAAAATCGATTGATACAGGGGGCTGCAAACTGGTGTTGAGCGGTGAGGATCAAAGCGAAGTGCCAAGTTTTCAAAAGCTTTAAGCATATTAGCACAAAACGGGCGGCTACTTACAACAAAATAATGTCCCGAGACAAAAAAAGGTTACAACTGCCGCCATGTCCGGACTCATGGACCTCCTTCCGATTCACGATATGGTCTTTTTAGGGGAATTATTGATGGACGGCTGCTCTGGCCGAGGGCTCTACTTTCGGCCGCTGCGCGCGATCGCCGCTGCCAGCCGAAATTCGATGGTTTCGAACTCCTCCACCGGAATTTTCATTTTTCTGCGCCAATTTGGATACTGCCAGGTGCTGCCAGGGAGATTTTGCTGGTCGGTTTCGCCGGTCAGATCCTCCTGATTCACGACGGCCAGAGCGCAGGGCGTGGACAGAAGGAAACCGATGGGATCGCCGGCAAAACCGCTGGCTTCGAGGACGGCGTTGAGGCGGGCTTTTTCGTCTTCTCTGGCCGCATGCTGGAAACGGTAGGCTTCTTCGTCGATGAGCCCCGCGGCCTTGCGCGCTTCAATGTCACGGCCCGCGGCGAAGCCGGCTAGCGTAGGCAGATCGTGCGTGGTGGTCGAGACCACGGCGGGGGCCGGATATTCTTCTGGACGGCGGAAATTGCCATGGCCGTCGCGCTCGAACCAAAAAACGCGGTAGCTGAGGATTCCTGTTTCCGCGAGCGACTGGCGGACCTCGCTCGTGACCGTCCCCAGGTCCTCGCCAATGACGATGAAGTTGCCGCGCACGCTTTCCAGCGCCAGGATGCCCAGCAGATCGCTGGCGTAATCGCGGACATAGGCGCCTCGCGTGGCGGGCATTCCGTCGGGGATCCAGTAGAGGCGGAAGAACCGCATCACGTGATCGATGCGCAGGGCTCCGCCGTGACGGGCATTATTGCGAATCGACTGCGCGAAAAGCGCATACCCATTATCCCGATGGGCGTCGCGGTTGGGCGGAGGGAAGGCCCAGTCCTGTCCGTTGGGCGAAAAATCGTCGGGAGGCGAGCCGACGCGGGCGCCCTTAATATAAAACGCGCCGTTGGCCCACAGGTCGGCTCCAAACCGGTCCGTGGCGAGCGCCAGGTCGTGATAGATGCCGATCTTCATACCTTGGCCGAGCGCGTGAGCCTGCGCCTCGGCCAATTGCCGGTCGATGTGCCACTGCAAAAACTTGTAAAACTGCACGCTCTGGTGTTGTTCGCGGGCGAATTCGGCGACGGCCTCTGAATGCGGATCGTGAAACTGCGCGGGCCAATCGGTCCAGAGCCAGATGTTTGGATCCCGCCGATGCATTTCGGCGTCCAGCGCGCAGTAGACGGCGAAGTCGTGGAGGTGCGCGCCTTGTTCGGCGATGTAGGCGTCGAACTCCGGCGCCCCTTCGAAGACTGCGAAGACGCGCGCGAGCGCGCCGAGCTTCAACGCGGCGACGCGCTCATATTCGACAAACTCCGAGGCCCGCAGCAGCTCAATTTCGGTGCGCTCGGCATCGGTGAGTGTCACCGGGCCGGTGCGCTCGACATCGAGATAAAGGAAGCTTCGATACAACGAACACTGCGGCAGGTAGGGGCTGGTGTTATAGGGCTGGCGATTGGGGATGGCGTGAAGGGGATTGAGCGCGATGAAGGCGCAACCGGCGCGCGCGAAAGAATCGATGGCCGAGAGCAAGTCCGTCAAATCGCCGCAGCCCCAGTCGCGGGCGGATCGGAGACCGTAGAGGCTGACGGCGACCCCGGCCACTCTTTTATTAGAGCCGCCATCGAACGACTTGGCGCGCGCGGGACAGACGATAAAACGCGCTTCGGCGAGAATCTCGAGGCTCGGATTGAGGACTCGATAAATGCGGAGCTGGTGATAGCCGGGGCGCAGCGCCGGCAGAGGGAGGCGCTTTCCGCCGTCGTCGAGATTCGCGAGTTCGGGAAGCCAGAACCAGTGATGCTCGACGTCGCCACCCTCCCAGGTGATTTCGAGTTTGATGGTGCCGGTTTCGTTGGAGGGAACACGGAGAGCGATGGAATCGTCGTGTTCCCGGACGACGACCGTGGAGGGGAGATAGCTTTCGTGCCGCGGCGGGAGACACGCCAGAATCGCGTCCAGAACATCGTCCGGAGTGTGGTGGGTGTGCCCCCAGATGTCTATGTATTCAAGCTCGATCCCGTGAGCGGCGGCGGCGATGGTCCGGAGTTCAGTCGATTGATCCAACCTTCTAATTAGAAACCATCCCTGGCAGGAGATGGGAAAAGGGATTGCAATGATCGCTTCCTGCGGTCGCGGCTCGGTGCGTAATTGGTTTTACGTATAGCCGATTCTGAGCCGCGACCGCAGGAAGCGATCCGCTGCAGGCTCTAATTGTGGATGCTGAGGGAAAATGCCGCCGAAAGACGCGTCCCGACGCCGAGGTAGAGCGGCACCGAGGTTCCTGTCGGGATCGACATGGGGAGCTGGATGGACACCTGCGGGTTGCTGACTTGAATGACAGGGACGGCGACGCCGCCTACATTGGCGAACAGGTTCGAAAGCGTCAATGCGGTAATACCGTCGGAGAGCCCGGCGACGTTCAGGATCAGGATATCCCCCGGGTGCGCGGGTTGGCTGGAGGTGATCAGCGAGCCGGAAACGCTGGTCACCGAGGTAATCAGTGGAGGAGGCGCGTCGATCTTCATCACGATCGGAGGGATGGTCGCGCCGCTGGGCGAGGTCAATTGCACGATCGCCGGTCCGACCGGCAGCCCGTTGGGGACGGCCACCTGCAATTGGCCGTTCAAGAATGCCGGGTTGACCTGCTGATTGCCAATGGTCAGCGTCCAGCCGGTCAGGTTCTGCGGGAGTCCCGTGGCGTTGATAATCGCGGTCCCTCCGGCCGGCACTCCGGCCAGACCGGTGAGGGCGTTGATGACCGGAGCATGCAGGCTGATCTGGTTCGGATTCGCGGCCAGAATCTGCACGTACAACGTCTGAGTCGCGGTTTGCAGGCCTGTGGTGACGGTGACTGTGGTGGCTGTGGGAGGCGCCTGCGGATTCACCGACACGTTCACTTGCAGCAATCCCGGGCCGATGACGAAAATCTGCTTGACGACGATATCGCTCGATCCGAATCCGACCACGGGCTGGCCATTTAAGAAGTTAGTGTTATTGCCGTTGATCTGGACCATAGTGTCGGTCCCGGGCAGCAGAGACGACGGGCTGACCTGGATCTGGGCCGGGTTGGCATAGTTGTATTGATATTGCGGCGGATTCCCGAACACGATCGCCTGCCCCGACGTCTGCCCGTCGGGATTGAGCGCTTCAATCGAGGAGCTGTAGGGACCGGGCGCGGGCGGCGCGGAGAGCGTAAACGATCCGTCGGAATTGGCGCTCAACACGGTGGCCACGGTGCCATCGAAGACGAACTGCGTCGCCGACGACAAACTGGCGCCGTTGACGGTGAGTGTCCCGTTGCCGAACTGATCGGTGCCCTGAATCAGATTCGTCAGCGTGGGAGGGCCGGAGGGAACCACATAAAACGCCGCCGGCAGCACGTACAGATCGTTAGCCACGGTCACAGCCAGAGCCACCGGAGTGGTCGACTGCACCGAACTGGTGTAAACGGCCATCGAGACGTAATTCTTCCCCTGATATTGCGTGTACCACTTGGTGTAGCCGGGAACCACCGAGGCGGCCGCCTGGCTCCCGATGACGCTCACGTTCAGCCCCGGCGCGAGTTGCGTGCCGACGGTGGTGCCGGGCGCGGTGAAGTCCAGGCTGAAGCTTCCGTTGCCTTCGAGCATCGGACTGGCCTCGACGGCATTGTTGACGCCTCCGGAAAGCTGCATCCCATAAATCACCGGCCCTGCGCTGCCTTGCACGTTGAAGTTCGCGAACTGCACGGTGTTCCCAGCGCTGACGTTCAGTAAATCGGCCTGCGTCCAATCGCGCGTGCCGGGGAAGAATTGCGAAACGAACCCAGTAAGTGCTTGAAAAGGCGTCTGGGTGGCGTCGAGCGGCAGCACGATAGCGTCGGGTCCGGCCTCGCCCTGCGCCGCCGGAGGAAGAGGATGCACGTACAGCAGATAATTGCCGGGAGGAACCGCGTCGATGCGGTAACTGCCATCGGGATTGGTCAGGTTGCTGATGGCAACGCCGGTGGTAGGCGAAATCGCCACCACGCTGGCCAGATTCACGCCTCCTCCGTTGAGCGTCACTTGTCCGGTAATGCTGCCCGTCCCGGCCAGATAACCGGGCGTCGGATAGAGCAGCGAAATTCCGGCAACGTCGTCGGCGGCGATGGGCATCGATTTGGTAGTCGACCGGGTGACATACGTCGACATCGTGGCCGAGGTCAACGTGTGTTGCAGCCCCAGCGAATGGCCGAACTCATGCACCATGGTGGTGAATGAGCTGTCGTAAAAACTGGCCTGCTGAGGACTCGTCACCGTCAGGTTCTTGCGGAACTGGATGGTCGCGCGCAGAATCGGCAGGAACGCGGTGTTGTTATTGATAAAGGAAACGTTGGCGTAGGTGGTGACCTTGGTCTGCGCCAGAATGCCTGTCGCGATGTTGTTGTCGTCGAACACCACGTCGATGCCCGGCGCCGATTGCTGCGTCGCGGAATTTTCGAGTCCGCCGTAAGCCAGCTTGATCTGCGAGCTGGAAACGCCGTTCCAGGCCTGCGCCGCCAGTTGCAGCTCGCTGATGACCGCGGTGAAGCTGTCGCCCTTCACGAATACGTTCGGTCCCTGATCGGAGATGAAGTAATAGACCGTGTTATTGGTGAGTTGCGTCAGGTCGAACTGAAGATTGATAGGGTTGAACGGCGCGTTGCGGTTGGAAAAATAAACGAAGTGATAATAGCCCGAAGCGATCGAGGAAAGCGCGGCCAAAGCCGCCGCCATGCTCAGAACTCGCTTCGGAAAGGTCATTGTTTGGCCGGTTTCTGAAGCGTCTTCACGATCAGCGCCCTAAGATCGCTCCACTTCATGGTCACGGCCGTGTCGGTAACCGGCTTGCCGGACTTGTCGAGCATCTGATCGGCAATTGCCGGCCGGTTCAGCACGGTGTCGCCGGAGGCGTCCTGCTTCAGGTTGAACATTCCCTGCGACAGCCCGATCACCTGCGTCATTCCGCTACGGCTGGTCCAGAGAAACAACACATATTCCTGCCCCTGGGTCAACAGCGGCGATCCGATGCCGATCTGCCGCAGGTTTCCGTAGACGCCTCCGGGAACCGCGACCTCGGCCGGCAGGATAGCGCCCTGCTTCAGCGTTTCCGAGACCTGCAACTGATAGTATGTGTAAATGTCCCGACCGATCGCCGCCGACCGCGAACCGGTGATGCGGGCGCGAACGATGGCGGTGGATTGCGTGATCAAATCGTTCATCGACATCTTCAGCAGCGTGGTCGCGCCAGCGGGCACAAGAAAGGCTACGCTCGCCAGAAGATGGAGCAAAATCCGCATTCGCCATCTCTTAAGCACTTCGTAGGCCGGATCTGGGCCTTTGATAATAAATGACTTAAGCTATAGTTCCGGGGGTAATTTGTGGAGCTTTGACACGCGATTGAGACACATCGACCCAGCCCCATGCGTAAGCTTGGGGCTAGCTTGATAAACGGAAAAGCCCCAAGCTCACGCATGGGGCTATTTGCACGCCAGCTGGAATATTTCAAACACCGGGCGTCCGTTGGAATCGGGGATGATACGGATATTTTCCTCGTGACAACCCGCGGCGGTGGCCGCTTCCAGGAATCGGCGATGCGTGCCGGGAAAATTCTCGCGTTTGTCGACGTGAGCGACGAACAGGGCATGCGGATCGGCAAAGATACGCCCGGCGATATCCTTCTCCCCGACAGTGGGCGTATCGGTCTGGAATGGATCGTGGGCGGGGTTCATTTTCAGCTGGCCGTTGTGCAGCACGTCTAGCGGAAACTGAATGCCCCAGTCGAGAATATAAACCGTCTGGCCGGGAATCTCGGAAAGCGCGCCGGACAAGGGGTAGATTGCGTCCGAATAGACATTCTCCGCGCCATTGCGTTCAAACTGCGCGATGTACTGGTTCACCACCAGCAGGTTCCCGACAACTAACAAGATGCAGATTGCCGCGACCACCCACTTCCAGCGGATCGCGGCGATCGCCACCGCTACAAAAAGCTGCGGAAAGGGCCATAGCAGCACAGTGTGATGCATGGAGGCACCCGCGTCGCGTGTCGAAGCCATGAAAAACCAGGCTACGGCCGTGAACACGAGCGCAAAGCGAGCGGCGCGCGATGGCCACCACAAAGGCACGGCGACCAGCGCCAGCAGCGCCGCGTAGGGCATGGCTCCCCTGCGGCGCTCCCCCAGGTGATCGCGAATAAACACGGCGGCGCGCCCGTGCAGGGACCGGGGAGGTTTCGGATTGTCCGTCCATTCTTCCGAGACGATATAACCGTAAAGCCCATCCCCCGCCAGCGCGCTGCGAAAATGGATGAATTTCGACGGAGCCAGGCGCGGTTGCAGATGGGCGTTGGTCCGGAACGTCTCTGCGCGGCGGTGTCCATTGTAGATGAGAAAGGGCAGCGCGCCGAGCGCAAATCCGGCGGCGGCCAGGGCCAGATGACGGCGATTCGTCATTTCGACGAGTTCCCGTCTAAATACTGACACGGCGGCCAAAGTTAGCCCGGCCAGGGCCCAAACGAAGATTGCCTTGTTCCACAGAGCCAGGCCGAAAAAGAAAAATCCCCAAATGAGATACCTTTCTCCCCGATCCTGCGCGTATTTCAGCAGGAAAAAACAGCCAGTCACAAGTAAAACGTGTTCGAGCGCAACTGGACCCCAGTCGAAGGTGTTGGTAATGAGGAACGTCGGGTCGGAGGCCAGCAGAAGGGCGGCTACCACGGCCGCCCGGCGGCTGCTGGATCGTTCCGTTAAGTAAAAGAAAATATAGACAGTTAGGGCTCCCACGAGGACGGTCGGGAGGCGGAAAACCCAGGCCGCCCAGCTCGGATGAGCCTGAAAACAGGACCGGAAAACGGCCATCAGGGGCCAGTAAAGGAGCGTTTTCAGGGTACCGATATAGGTCATTACCATCAAGGGAATGTTGTGATGGAACACACGGAGGCGAAATTCTCTTGCGGCGGGCTGGTAATATGGACCGGCGAATAACGCTTCATCCATTTGGATGCCGGCGTAGGGAAGCAGGGCGCATCCGGCAAGGATCGTCAGGCAACAGGAAAAGGCGAGAAGGAGCCGCGAGACGAGATTGTTCACAGGCGATACAAGGAAATGAGAGTTTTTACCGGTTCTCCAGACAGTATAAGGCATCAAGGCACATCGGGAAACTCCTGGCCGAACGTAATGCTTTTGGAGTTGGAGGCCGATATGAGTACGATATATGGCCAGGCACCAGGGCGCGGAGGCCGGAATCTGGGAGAACGGGAAGCGAATAAAAAGATTGGCACTTTAATTGCTTGCAGGAAGCGACAACAGTATGCTAAGCTGTGCGAAGCAGATTTGGATAGCGGTGATTGCACCGGGCGGGGGCCCGGCGGCAGGGCGGGGCGGAAGCTCTGTCGAAAGATCTCCGCGCGTGTTGGCCGTTCGGCCAACCATCCACGGTGGACCCTTCTCGCATGGAAGTGTTCACGATCAAAAAAGCAAATCCGTCGTCGAAACGGGTATCAAGATCTGAACCTTTTTGCTTGGACCAGCGTCTAAGGATGTGACGCGGACAAACGAAAACATAGAACGAACGAAAAAATAAAACAAAGAAGAGACAAGAGGCAGCCATGACAAAGAGCGAGTTAAACAAATTTAAAAATATTCTGGAGGCGAAGCAGGCAGAGCTGGTCGCGTTTGTGCGAAATCGCGAAGGAATTGCCATCGAGAAGAGCCCCGACGCCCTGGACGAAGTGCAGCACGCCGCCGAGCGCGAGCTGGCGATCCGCAATCTGGATCGGGAATCGCAACTGCTCCGCAACGTGCGGGCGGCGCTGCGGCGCATCGATGAAGGGACCTTCAGCGTGTGCCTGCATTGCGAAGAGGACATCAGTCCGAAGCGCCTGGCGGCGGTGCCGTGGACGCCGTTTTGTATCGGATGCCAGGAAATGGCCGATCGCAATCAGGCTGGCGATGCGTCGGAGAATTTCGACGAAATGCTGGTCAGCGCGGCTTAATAACCCTGACAAACGAAGTCATCCTGCCCGCTTTTTCCTTCTCCCGGCGGTAGGAAAAAAAGCGCTCGGCGTCGCAAAAAGTGCAGACGCCGAGCGCTTCGATATTCTGGGGTGCCACTCCCGCGGCCTCCAATTGCTTGCGGTTTTCAAACGCAAGGTCGAGGTGTGTCCGGCATTCGAATCCGAACTGGCGTGCTACCTCCTCTCCGATCTCGTAGCAGCAGACACCTATTCCCGGTCCGATAGCGGCATGCACGTCGGCAGGCGAAGTCCCGAACTCGGTCTTCATTTTTTCCAGGGTTATTTGAACGATATGGGCGGCCGTGCCTCGCCAGCCTGCGTGAATGGCAGCGACGGCCCGATTGCGCGCGTCAGCGAGAAAAATCGGGTAGCAATCCGCTGTGCGGACGGAAACAGCCAGCCCTGGGCGGTTCGTCACCAGGGCGTCGCCTTCACCGCACGGGCCTGGAGATTCCGCCACAAGTACAAGATTCGAATGGATTTGCTTAAGCGTCGCCAAACCGGAGGGGGTTGAGGTATGGTGGCGGGTCCCGAATCCGTGCTCGACCCACGAGAGGGACGCGAACGCGGACGAAGTGGTGAAATCCAATGGCACGGCTTCATTCTACACATCTTTACGCGTTGAACTTCGGCCTTACCGACCTCGCCACCGGGTATATCTTCTTATGACCGGGTTTTTCTAATTCCGGGCTATCATAAAAGAAGTTTTTTCGGTATCGGGGAAACGGAAGTGATCGCGTCCAGATCCAAGCGGACATTGCTGCTTCTCGGTTGCGCGCTGATGAGCGCGATGCAGGTTCGCGCGCAGTTTTCCCGCGCCAGCATCCTCGGCCAGGTCACCGACTCCACCAACGCTCCCGTCCCCAATGCGACAGTGACGATCACGCGCCTGGATACCAATGAGCGCCTGGAAGCATCTACCGACTCGAGCGGAGCCTTTTCTTTTGCCTTTCTCAATCCTGGCGTTTATCGGGTGCTGGCCGCGGCCCCCGGGTTCAAGTCGCTCGAGAGGAACCGGCTGCAACTGGCGAGCGACGATACGGTTGCGCTGCCACTCTCGCTCTCCGTCGGCGACGTTCACGAACAGGTCAGCGTCGACGCGGTCAGCGATCCTTTGGATACCTCGAGTGCGTCCCATTTCACGCGCCTCAATCCGCAGAAACTGGTGGAGCTTCCGATCATGGGGCGGCAGGCGTATTCGCTGGTCGCGCTGACGCCCGGAGTCATCTTCACACAGGAACAGTTCGGCACCACCGGATTCGCGGGCCTGCACGGATGGGATGCCGACGGGAAGTTCATCATTAACGGCGGCATCGTGGGGACGAATCAGTTTCTGCTGAATGGCGCGCCGGTGAGCTTGACTGGTTCCTGGCAGTTCTCGCCCAATCTCGACGGAGTGGAGGAGTTTCGGGTGCTGACGAACACCTACGACGCGCAATATGGGCGCACTGGCGGCGGCACTGTAATGACCACTCTCAAGAGCGGCACGAACGCCTGGCACGGCAATGTGTTCGAATATTTTCACAACTCCGTGCTGGACGCGAATACGACGCAGAATAATCAATCCGGCCAGCCGCGCGGCAAGCACAATACTCACGATTACGGAGGGACGGTGGGCGGGCCTTTGCGGCGCGACCACGATTTCATTTTTTTCAGCTATGAGGGATTTCGCGAGATCGTGCCGTTTCCGGTGGTGAGCGACACGCCTCCGGTGAGCTTGCGGACCGGATCGGGTTTTAAAACCGACAGCATACGGATTTACGATCCTCTCACCGCGCACGAGTGCGTGGTGGGGAAGGATACCAGCGGCACCAACGCCTGCCTGGCGTCGTATATCCGGACACCTTTTCCCAATTACGCGATTCCGTTGAGCCGCATCAGCCCGATCGGGAAAGTCATTCTGGATCTCTACCCGAATCCAACCGGGGCCGGGCTGACGCAGAATTACGTCGCCGGCGGCAACGTCGGCCGCTATCACTACGATCAGCCGATGGGACGCTGGGATCATCTATTCAACGATCGTGACCGGGTGAGCGCGGTGGTGACAGTAGAGCGCGGCCACGATTTCACCTCGACCAACGGCTTCGCGCCTCCAGCCGAGGTCGGCAACCAGACCGACTACCGCTTCGACCAGAATTACATCGCGGAGTATACCCACATCCAGTCACCGTCGACGGTGTTCAACGTACGGGCCTCGTTTGGCCGGTTCAGCGAATTTTTTCCCGATTCGTCGGGCGCATCGAACCTGACGGCGGCGCAACTGGGCATGATCAACATGATCCACGCGCCGACCGTGACCACCGACGCTCCGCCGAGCTTCGACCTTTCCACCTACAGCTCGATTATCGGCAACACGTATAGCTGGAGCACGCAGAACCAGTGGTCGCTGCAACCGGGCATGATACAAACGCGCGGCCGCCACGTGATTCACTACGGCATCGAGTTCAGCTATGCGGCGATCGGCAACGCCGGGCCTGGCCGCGCCAACGGCGAGTTCGCCTTCACGCCCGGATGGTCGCAGCAATATGTGAATCACAACCAGGGATCGAAGGACGGCAGCGGTATCGCGGATCTGCTGCTGGGCCTGGCCGACACCGGCTTCGTCGATTACAACGACAGCGCGTATCGCACCTGGCCGTACTTCGCGGCTTACGTGCAGGACACCTGGCGCGCCACGCCCAAGCTGACCATCACCCTGGGGCTGCGCTACGACGTGCAGATCCCGTTCATCGAGCGCTACAACCGGATCAACGCCGGGTTCAATTACAGCTCGATCAATCCTCTATCGAGCCAGGTGATCGCCAACTGGAGCGCCGACACCGCGACGTATAACGCCACCAATCCGAAATTCGGGTTCCCGGCTGCGCCGGTTTCCCTGACCGGCGCGCAACTGTTCGCCGCGCCGGGGAACCGCAGGCCGTACAACACCGATTGGACCGACGTCCAGCCGCGTTTCGGCATCGCGTTCAGTTTCGCGCCGAAGACGGTGCTGCGGTTGGGCTCGGGGATTTTCTACCGCACGGCGACACAGCTCAACGAGACGACGGGATTCAGCCAGCGCACGAATTACATCTCGTCGTTCGATGCCGGCGTGGCGCCTTCGGCCGGTCTGAGGGGTCCATACTCGCTCCAGCAGCCTTTCCCCAGCGGGATTCTGGCGCCCACAGGAGCGGGAGGCGGCGCGCTGACCAACGTCGGCGGGGACATTCAGTATGACGGCCGATCGCGACCGATTCCGAGGACCTATCAATATTCAGTGGGAGTGGAGCGCGAGCTGCCGTGGGCACTTCTCGTCGAAGCCTATTATTCCGGCAGCCAGACCGTCCATGATTCCGTCACCGCCGAGTACGACGCGCCGCCCGCAGTCGATTACACGAAATATCAGAGCAACGCGACCTTCTTCACGCGCAACGTACCGAATCCCTTCTATGGAATCCTGCCGGTGACCTCGGCGCTGGGCGCGTCCTCGCAGATCCAGGCGTACAACCTGATGCGGCCGTATCCTTTGTTCAATGGAATCGAAGAGCTGACGGACCCGCAGGCCAAGTATCGCTACGATTCATTCCAGTTGTTCGCGCAGAGAAAATTCTCGAGTCTTTCCGATGCAGGCGTGTTCACGTTCCTGCTGGCGTACACCTATTCGAAGTCGACGGCGGAAAATCATCGCATCGATCCCTGGAATTTGCGGGAGCCTTTGCTCAACGATTTGAGCATGCTCGATAAACCGAACGTCCTGGCGCTGACCGGCCTGTGGGATTTGCCCATCGGTTGGGACAAGCGCTGGTTCAGCGACGTCGGCCGATTCGGAGGCGCGATGCTGAACGGATGGGCCGTTGACTGGACGCTGACCTACGCGTCCGGTTATCCGGTGCCGCGGCCCGACGCGAATTTCACGTGCAGCAGTTTCGCCACGCCGGGCGGCCAGACGGCGTACGAATATTTCAACACCACTAAAGGATGTTGGAAAGCCTACGGCCCCTACGATCCGCGCCTGCTGCCGGATATTTTGCCGGGCATCCGCAACCCAGCCGCGCCGCAGTTGAACGTCAGCGTGGAGAAAACCTTCTGGCTGAACGAACGCTACACGCTGCAATTTCGGGGCGAGGCGTATAACGTGACCAACACACCCATTTTGCCGGCCCCAAACACGACGTTTGGAGATCCGACGTTCGGTCAACTGCCGATCCAGCAGAATAATTTTCCAAGGTTCATTCAGTTGGCGGCGAAGATCGTGTTTTGAAGGATGCTCGCCTCAGCGGTAGGCCTTGCTGCGGTGCTCGACCCGGACAATCTGGATAACATCGCCAAGTTTGCGGAAGCGAAGAAATCGAGGCCGGTTGGTTCTCCTTCGGCAAACATTTCCTCTCTTCCTACCTGCGGCCTAACTCGATCAAGAGCCCAACCACCGAGACGGCTCCACCATACAACGCCGCGTTGGCTGGGGCGAAGACCCAAGCAACCGAGCTGAATGAGGGATCAACCGTGAAACTCGCGAGGAGCGGGGGGCATAAGCCAAATACGATTAATGGTGACGATGGCCAAGTCGTCGGAGCAAAGTAGATGCCGATAGTGACAAGATATCCAAGTATGCCGCCTATGAGGGCATACCGGAAAAGGCGCTTCCTCAAGACGTCACTTCCCTCTACAGATGCTGACGAGTTGCTTCATCAATTGGTCGGGTAGAGGCGCGGCTGGGCCGGAATTCAATTCGGCAGCGGACATTATCCCTTGTGCCCAGGTTCCATAGTCGCAAGCAGGCCAAAATCGGCTAGGACGACCTCCATCGGCACACCACCGT
>Ga0210394_10005971_pt1 | contig 13407 bp, 10 predicted proteins | sample IncBWC12MmetaG_FD_160121 | JGI IMG/M metagenome (GOLD analysis project Ga0210394, IMG submission 160121) | Forest soil microbial communities from Barre Woods Harvard Forest LTER site, Petersham, Massachusetts, United States - Inc-BW-C-12-M | ecosystem: Environmental > Terrestrial > Soil >...
ATATGACGCGGACTCTCGACCAGCTTCTCCATGTACATATCGCCGCAGGAAAATGCCGCGGCGGCTTCGGACTGCGCTTGCGCCAGCAGGTGAGGCATCTCTTCGGCCGTCCGCACGACACGCATGCCGCGGCCTCCGCCCCCCGCCGATGCCTTCAGCATCACTGGATAACCGACCTGTTCGGCCAGCTCCAGCGCTTCTTCGAGACTCTTTAGAATCCCTTTGGAACCCGGCAGAATCGGCACGCCCGCTTCATCCATTACCGAGCGGGCAATCTGTTTCATCCCCATGCTGCGGATCACGTCGGGCGTGGGACCGATGAAGGTCAGGCCGCTGGTTTCGCACACTTCGGCGAAGTCGGCGTTCTCGCTTAGGAATCCATAGCCGGGATGGACCGCGTCCGCATTGGAGATTTCCGCGGCGCTGATCACCGACGGAATATCCAGATAGCTGCGCGCGCTCTTGGCCGGACCGATGCAAATCGCTTCGTCGGCGAAGCGGGTGTGCAGGCTGTGGCGGTCGGCTTCCGAATAGACGGCTACCGTGCGGATGCCGAGGTCTTTACAGGCGCAGATGACGCGAAGCGCAATTTCGCCGCGATTGGCGATGAGGATTTTTTGGAACATGGCTGGCTTTTTACGGCTACCTGGGGCGAATCGAGAACAGGGCCTCACCGTACTCCACCGGGCGTTTGTCTTCCACCAGCTTGGCGAGGATGGTGCCGCCTACTTCGGCCTCTATTTCGTTCATAAGCTTCATCGATTCGATGATGCAGAGAACCTGGCCGGGCTCGACCGTGTCACCCACCTTGACAAAAGAAGGCGCGTCGGGCGATGGAGCGTCGTAGTAGGTGCCGACGATGGGCGATTTCACCAGCATGCCGTCGGTTTCGGGCGCACGGGCAGGAGCAGCTCCCGCGCTCCCAGTGGACGGGACAGGTTGCGGAGCGGACCCGGACGATGCGGCCGGCGGCTGCGCCTGCGTGGGGGTCACCACGTATTCCTTGTTCATCCCGGCGCGCTTGATGCGCAGGCGATCCTCGCCGCGCTGCACTTCCAGTTCGCCTACGCCGCTTTCGTTGAAAATCTGGAGCAGCTCTTTAATTTCGTCGATAGTCATTTAAAGTTCGATGAAGTCTTTCGGGGTCGGGGTCAATACTTCGCAGCCATGCTCCGTCACAAGCACGGTGTCTTCGATCCGGATTCCGCCCACGCCATCGATATAAGCACCAGGCTCGATGGTAATCGCCATCCCGGCCTGGAGCTTGGTTTTGTCCTTTCTTGCGATCCTCGGCGGCTCGTGAATTTCGAGGCCCAGACCGTGACCGGTGGAATGCACAAACGCGCGGTCAAGCTCATGACGTTTTAACACGTTCCTGGCCGCGGCGTCCACTTCACCGGTGGTTACACCGGCCCTAACCGCGCTAACCGCGGTCAATTGCGCCTCTAAAACAGCCTTATACATCCTTACAATGCGCTTCGGAGGCGTCCCGGTATGGGCGACCCGGGTCATATCGCTCGCATAGCCTTCCTGGCTGGCGCCCATGTCAATTAATAATAGTTCATTTTCGCCGAGCCGATGGGTGGTCGGGTGAGCGTGCGGCAAAGCCGTACGCGGTCCAGATGCCACGATGGTCTCAAATGCGGCTTTTTCCGCGCCCAGCGCGCGCATCTGGTAATCGAGCTCGGCGGCGATATCCGATTCCCGTGCGCCGGCATGGACGCGGCGGATGGTTTTCGAATAAGCCTCGGAGTTGGTGGCCACACTGCGGCGGATCAGGTCGAGCTCGGCGGCCGATTTGACCATTCTCTGCTCTTCGATGACCCGTCCGATGGGATGGAGCGCGGCGGCGAGCGCCAGTTCTTCCTTGATCTTGAGATAATCCTCGTAGCGCGTCCAAGATGACTCAAACCCTATTTTTTTCAGCCGTTTACGTTTCACAATGGCGGCTGCGGCGACGAGCAAAGCCTTCTTTTCGACGTGGACTTTGCAGATGATCTCTCGCGAGGCTTCAAGGGCGTATCTTGGATCGGTGAAAAAATGCGATTCGGCCTTGGTCAACAACAGGATCCCGTTCGACCCTGCGAATCCGGTGAGGTAGCGGACGTTGGCGGGGGAGGAGACCAGCAGGCAATCGATCTTAAGTTCGGGCAAACGCGCGGACAGGGCGCGGCGACGCTGATCAATTTCAGTCAAACTAATAGTTTAGCAGGCGTGCAACCTCTACCGAGCCGCGGCCACAGGGAGCGGTTAACGCAGGTTTTTCAGCAATCTCAACAGCTCACTCGACCACGGCTTACTGCTTGTCGTACACCGACACGGCGCTCGTTGGCTGACCGTTGGCATCGGTCCCTTTCGTCGTGGTCGTCCTGACCTTCCCATCCTTGGAGACTACGCTTCGCCCCGTGTTGACTACTTTTCCACCTTTCTTCCAAGTGGTTTCGGTGGTGTTCGCGTTGATGCGCTTCAGGGCAACGGTGTCGGCCCCACCCGGTGCTCCCGTCCCTGAAACCGGATTGTCCTTGCCGTCGTAGTTTGCCGTATAGCTCCACGTGGTGTGGGTTCCATCCGCGGCAGTCTGGTCGGCGCTGGCTTTTACGCCCTTGCCTTGAGCTTCAATCGTCACCGTCCTGCTCTTTGGCACCGGCACAGGACTGGATTTCGACTTTGCGGCGTTCAGTTTCCAGGTGCCGACGGAGGAGTCGCTTTGAGCCAGCAGGACGCCTGACATAAACACAGCCAGGAAAACGATAGTGACAACTACCAAAATCCGCTTCATTGGTTCTCTCCTTTTGAGTTTTTGCCTAACCAGGATGTCCATTTGGGCTTCCCGGCCTTGGGTAGTATACAGCAATGGGATGTCATTCATGGCGCAAACTGTCCGTTGGATCGACACTTGCTGCGCGTCACTGGGGCAAGCCCATGCCTCGCATGATGTTTTTAAAACGCGGTTCGGTTCGAATCGGGTCGAGCCGCGGGTCCGGAAGAATCCATCCGTTCATGGAATGTTCCGAGTACGCTTTTTCGAACCAACGCAATGCCTGTTCCCGCTCGCCGAGGCCTTCGTAGACGATGGCGATGTATTCGGGCGGAATGTACCTGCGTTGCGACAGCATCTCCTCCAGCACCTTTTTCCCTTCGGCTCGGGCGCCCGTGACGCCCAAAGCGTGGCCTAGATACAGCAACTGCAAGGCGGCGCGATGCGATTCCGCAGCGTCCTTCTGAAACTCAGCGATAGCCTCCCGCGTGCGCCCCGTTTGCAGGTACAAAGAAGCCAGGGTGTATCCGCCGGTGAACCCGGGATTCAAAGCCAACAACCTCTGCCATTGCAATTCGGCTTCCTGATACTGGTGTGCGCAGTACAGTTTCCACGCGACATTTACGCCGAACTCCAAGGAAAGTGGTTCGACCTCAAGGGCGCGGCGCGCCTCAGCCACGGCCTCCCGTGTCCGGCCTACCTCGGCCAAATATGTCGCATAGGTGTGATGGGCGTTTCCGTACTTGGGGGCCAACTCGATCGCCCGCTTGCATAACCGCTCGGCGCCGGCCCAGTCCCACTCGTAACGCGCTTTCACGTCGGCGAGGGTGACCAGAGGTCCGACGAGGCTGTTGTCGAGCTCCAGCGCCTTTTCGGCGGCGGCCCGGCCGCGCGGAAGGGCATCCTGGCTCGGAAGTACGCCCCATGCGGACAAGTAGTTATAGGTATCCGCCAGCCCGGCCCACGCCAGCGCATAACCGGGGTCCTTTTCGATCGCCTGCTCGAAGTACTCCCGGCTCTTCGTCAGATTCGCTTCCCCTTTCAGGTCCCACAAATGGCGGCCCTTCAAGTAGAGTTCGTAAGCCGTGGGATCGACCGCGCGCGGCGTGGCAAGCAGAGTCCGCTCGCGCGGCGTCAAATTGATCTTGATCGAGCGTGCGACGTCTTGTGCGACGGTATCCTGCAAGGTCAACACCTCCTCCAGGTTCCCTTCGTATTTCTCGGCCCACAGGTGCTCTTCTGGCGACGCCCGGATCAACTGCGCGGTAATCCGAACCCGGTTTTGGGCGCGCAAGACGCTCCCCTCCACAACCGCGTCCACATTCAACTCCCGCGCAATTTCCGGGAGCGGCTTCTTCGTCCCCACGTACTGCATCACCGACGTTCGAGAAACCACCCGGAGCGCGCCGATTTTCGCGAGGGCGGTGATCAATTCATCCGTCATTCCCTCGGCGAAGTACTCCTGTTCCGGATCGTGCGAAAGGTTCGCAAGAGGAAGTACCGCTAAGGACTGGATTGGTCTGAAGACCGGCCGCCTGACGAACCGGTCCCGGACGCCGCCCGCATTGGACGCGAGCAACACGATCGCGGCCGCAACGGCCGAACTGACGCCCGCAAGCAACCACCATCGCAGCTGGAAGCGTCGTGATTCCGGCGCGGGCTTTAGCGCCTCCTCCGAGGCGATAAATCGATAGCCTTTCCGCGGGACGGTCTCTACATAACGCGGGCTGTGCGGATCGTCGCCTAGGGCCGCCCGGATCTGATTGATGCAGAAGTTGATGCTTCGGTCAAAATCCACGAACGTCTGGTTGTCCCAGAGCGCCTGGCGGATTTCTTCACGTGTAATGACTTCGCCGCGCCGCTCCACCAGCAGTACAAGGAGTTGGAACGGCTGCGATTGAAGCTTCACCAGCGATCCCGCCTTGCGTAATTCGTTGCTCGACGTGTCGAGTTCAAAGCTCTCGAAGCGCAAAAGCGTGCGATGGCTACGGTCCGGCATCGGAAGCTGCCTCGGAGATTCATTATACACCGTGATTCCACCCGTCTAAGACGGCTAACAAGGTACGAAAGTTGAAGATCCCGGGCGACTTAGCGGCAAACATCCAACTAACAACAACTAACGTGCGCGCCATTGATCTTCATTGCCGTGCCGGCGCAAGGTGTCACCACGGAAGCGGCCTTGAAGAGGGGCTTCCGAACAAAAATCAATTGAAGGAGATCGAACTATGCGGAAACTTGCGATTCTCGCGGGCATGTTGATCGCGATCGGCGCGCCCCAGGTTAAGGCTCAGAGTATATGCTTCGCCAGCCACTTACAGGGCACCTACAGCTTTGTGGCTTCCGGAACATTCGGCGGTGCGGGCTTTGCCGCGGCCGGATATGGTACCTATGATGGAAACGGCGGCGTCAATGGTGTGATCCAGGCCAGCGTGGGAGGAACGGTTACACCGGTCCTTCCCTGGACGGGGAGTTACGTTGTTAATACCGACTGCACAGCCACCAAGACGATCACGATTCCCGGCCTGGGTCCGAACGGAACCCCGTTGACGGTACATTTTTTCATTACGGCTGGAAGCGCTTTTAGCGAGTTACGCTTTATCGCCACCGATCCAACCACAGTGATTACCGGTACGGCGCGAAGGCGTTGATCGACATCGATCCGGGGCGTGCGGGAAGTGAATCGAAGTTCATTCGCTTCCGCGCTTTCTCTCAGGGTCAAGAACAGGCATCGACACGAGTGTCGACGCGGCACGCCGGGGGCGTGCGCCACAAATCATTCACTCCGCAGAACCTCCACGGGATCGACGTTGGCTGCGCGGCGCGCGGGGAGATAGGAAGCCGCTGTCGCGACCAGCAGCCAGAGCAAAGTGACGGCTGCGTACGTAACGAGATCGGTGGGGCTGACGCCGTACAGCAGCTTCGCCATCAATCGCGCGATGGCCGCGGAGATAACTAGCCCGATGGCGATGCCGATCAGCGTCACGCTGAGGCCCTGGCGCAGGATCAACCGGAACACGTCGGCGGAGCGCGCGCCGACGGCCATGCGGACGCCGATTTCGCGGCGTTTCAAGGTCACGCGATAGGAGATCATCCCGTAGAGCCCGACCGCGGACAACACCAGCGCCAGCGAGGCGAAGGCGCTGAGCACCGAGACTTCCCAGCGGATCTGCCAGTAGGACTGGTCGACCCAGCCGGCCAGGGATTTCACGGCGAAGACGCGCGCGCCGGCATTGGTCGCGACGATGGTTTTGCGGATGGTTTCCGGCAGCGCATGGCGCTGCCCCACATCTGTTTCCACGATGATGTTTTGGTAGCCGTCGTAGGATTGCGTAAACGAACGGTAGGCGTGCGGTTTCGGAGGTTCACCGAGCGACACGAACTGCGCGTCGCGGGCGATGCCGATGACTTCGGCACTCTCGCGCCTGCGGCAGCCGAGCTCGACTCGTTTGCCGATGGCGCTTTCGCGAGGCCACAGGCGCTTGGCAAGTGCTTCATTCACGATGACTACCGGCGGGCCCGATTCCACGGCTTGGAAATCGCGGCCGGCCAGGAGAGGCGTGCCCATGGTATTGAGAAAATCGGCACTGATAATGTTCGAGGTTGCGGGCACGGGATCGCCGCCGGGAAGCGATGCGCATTGTGCGGGCAGGGGGGTCAGCGGTAGAACGTTGGTGATCGCGACATTCCGTACACCGGGAAGCGCTCGCAGGCGATCGGTCACGGCGGAGTAGAAAGCGCGGCCGGACTCGGGAGTAAATTCGGGTGCGGAGACGTACGTGGTCACATAGAGGCGATTCGCCACGGCGAATCCCGGGTCAGCCTCGTAGAATTGCCCCAGCACCCGGAGGAACAAACCTGCGGTGAGTAGCAGGACGAGCGAGAGCGAGACTTGCGCAATCAACGACACTCGACGCAGGCCGAATCGCGTTTTCTCTTGCGCCGCGCCCTTCAATCCGGCGAGAACGTCCACCTTGCTGGCACGCCACGCCGGCGCGAGGCCGAAGAACAGCACCGTGGCCAGAGAGAGCAGCGCGGTGAAGAGGAGCACTCGCTGGTCCGCCGCAAGATCGAGACGTACGGAATCGTATGGCCCGGCGGCGAGCAGCAGTTCCAGCGCGCGATTGGTCCAGAAACCGAATAGGGCTCCGGCGAGTCCGCCGCCGATGGCGAGCAGCAGGCTTTCCGTCAGCAGTTGACGCAGCAGGCGGCCTCGTCCAGCGCCGAGCGCGACGCGCACGGCAATTTCGCGATGGCGCGCGGCGCCGCGGGCGATTAGCAGGTTGCCGACGTTGACGCAGGCGATCAGCAGAATCACGCCGACCACGGCCATCAGCATCGTCGCTACGGGCGTGGCGTTGCGGCGGGTGTTGGCGCCGGGGACTCCGCGTACCTGCTCGACAAGAATGGGAACTGGCCGTGCGTCGAAGTGTGGAAGCTCGATGGCGATCGAGTTAATCTCGGCCGACGCCTGCCGCGGAGCGATGCCGGGTTTCAGTCGCCCAAAAATAAAAACCGACGGCTGGCCCCGATCCTCCATCCGCGCCGGCGTGCCCGGATGCTGGTTCATCCAGCGGCGCAGAGGCACCCACAGGTCCATGCTCATGGGCAGATAGGTTCCCTCGAATTCCTTGGGCGCGACTCCCACCACTGTGTACCACAGCGTTTCCGAGCGGACGCGCTTGCCTAAGATATTCGGATCGCCATCGAAAAACCGCTGCCACGCTCGATAACTGATCACGCAGGACGCTTCCTCCTCGCTCTGAAACCAGCGGCCGAGGAACGGCCGGACGCCGACAACGGAGGGATAGTCGAGCGACACAGCCTCGGCCCCGGCGCTGTGCGCGATGCCATCGAAATCGAGGCTCGATTCGGTGGCGAGCGACGCGGCCATGCCTTCCAGGGTCACGGCGCGGTCGCGAAAATCGCGGAAGTCGGGATAGGAGAGCAAAGGGCCGCCGCCGCGGCTGAGGACCACCAGGCGATCCGGCGCGATCACCGGCATCGGCCGCAGAAACAGAGAATTGAGCACGCTGAAAATCGACGCATTGACGCCGATGCCAAGACCGAGGCAGAGCATGGCGAGAAGCGCGAATCCGGGAGACTTGGCGAACTGGCGGAGGGAGTACAGAACATCGCGCATGTCGGCGTTAGACACCGATTATCGCGATTTTGTTCCAATTTGTCCGTCTGTCCGCATGCGAGACGAAAACGCCGGCTGAAGCCGGCGCTGCACGCTAAAGCTCGCGCCACAGTATTATTCGTAGCGCAGAGCGATGGTCGGGTCGATGGTTGCGGCGCGGCGCGCGGGCAGGATTCCGGCGATGAGCGAAACCAGCAGCATGGTGCCGGCGGAAAATATCAGGGTCAGCAAGTCTGTCGGCGCGACGCCGTAGAGCTGCGATACGAGATACCGGCTGAGGCCAATCGCCAGAGGGACACCCAGGCCGACGCCGATCAGGCACATCCAAGAAACCTCATTCAATACCATCCGGACGACGCGTCCGCGGCCCGCGCCCAACGCCATGCGAATGCCGATTTCCCGGGTGCGGCGCGCCACCGAAAACGCCGTGACGCCGTAGAGGCCGATGGAGGCAAGCAGCGTCGCCAGCGCGCCGAAGCACGCGCAGAGCGTTGAGATCATGCGCTCGGCGAAGAGCGATTCGTTGAACCGCGCCTCCATCGTTTCGAGATCGAAGATGGCAAGGTTGGGATCGACTTTCGCCACCTCGCGGCGAAGGGAGGACATAACGGCTTCGGGACCCATGGTGGTGCGAATCTCGGCGGTGATGTATCCGGGAGCTTCCTCCTGCAAGTAGGGCATATAGACGAATTGCTGGCTCTTGCGACGCAGGCTGTCGTATTTGGCGTCCTTCGCGATGCCGATGATTTCGATGTCGTTAGTGCCTTCCCGGTTCAGCCCGAATCTCCTGCCCATCGGATTTTCGCCGTGAAAATAATGGGTCGCGAAAGTTTCATTCACAATGGCGACTTTGTGCGCGCCCCAACGATCGGCCGCGGTAAAATCGCGGCCCAGCAGCAGAGGCATGCCGACGGTTGAAAAATAGCCGGGAGAAATCGTTGAGAAAGTCGGCTGCATTTCATCATCCGGCTTGGGCTGATAGCCCTCGACGTGGATCCCGTGAAAGTTATTATCGCCGGTCAAAAGCATGATGTCGTTCAACGCGGCGGCCTTGACGCCCGGGACGGAATTCAGACGCTCCTGCAGCCGTTGATACGTCTCGCGGATTCTCTCCGGTGTGTATCCGTTGCGCGACGCGTCCAGGGCGAAGGTGACCATATTCGAAGTCTGGAAGCCGGGATCCAGCTTGCGGAGTTTCATTAAACTGCGGGTGAATAATCCAGCGCCGACCAGCAGGAGAAGCGACAATGCGACTTGGGCTACCACTAGCGCCTGGCGCGAGCGGATCTGGCCGAAGCCTCCGATCACGCTACTTCCCTGGTTCTTGAGAGTTGGATAAACGTTCGGGTGCGCCGCCTGGATGGCGGGCAGCAAGCCGAAGCCGACGCCAGTGATCAGGGCGAGGGCGAAGGTGAACACGATGGTTCGCGGATCGAGCGAGGCGTTCAAACTGGTGATGCCTCCGTCGCCGGGAATGGCGTCCACAAGGAGACTGGAGGTCCATGCGCTGACCAGTAATGCGGCACCCGCACCCAGCATGGCCAACACCAGGCTTTCAGCGAGGAGTTGCCGGATCACGTCACTGCGGGATGCGCCGAGAGCAAGACGAATCGCGACTTCTTTCTGCCGGCCGAGCCCGCGGGCGACAAGAAGATTGGCCACGTTCGCGCAGGCGATGAGCAGAACCAGGCCGACCATCGCCATCAAAACGTACAGGGGCGTGCTGGTGGATTCGCGAAACGTCGGTACGCCGTTGTGGGCGGACGTAAGCACCAGCGGCTTGGCGAGAAACCTTTCGCGAAACTTCTGCGTGATGTTGCCGGTGAGCGCCGCCAGATCGGCTTCGAGCATCGGCCTTAAAATCACTTGCAGCGAGGGCTTCGCACGGTCGATCGTCATACCTGGTTTCAGCCGGCCGATGATGTGGAGGAAGTGCGCGGTCCGGTCGTCATAGCGGTCCCAGGTGGGCGTGATCTCCGCCTTCATTGCCAGCGGAACATAGATATCCGGGTTGCGGCCGACGTTGACACCGAAGAATCCGCGAGGCGCGATGCCGATCACGGTCATCAGCGAGTTGTTCACGCGAACCGTTTTCCCAACGACACCCTCCTCGCCGCCGAAACGCCGCTGCCAGAACCCATATCCGAGAACAACCACGGGATGTCCGCCCTTGACGGCATCGTCGGCAAGCGAGAGCAGACGGCCGCGGAACGCAGGTACGCCCAGAACATCGAAGAAATTTCCAGACACGACTTCGGTATGCACGGATTCGCTCTGCCCCTGAAAAACAAGGTTGGTGGCGCTGGGGAAGCGAGCGGCGAGGCCTGAGAACACCTGATTGCGTTCCTTCAGTTCGAGGTACACAGGACGGGAGAAAAGTCGATCGCTGCTGTCGCCCTCGAACATGCCTCGGGCAGGGCCTGGCGTCGAGACGAGCACCAGTTCGTAGGGATTTTTCACCGGCAGAGGGCGCAGCAGGACCTGGTCCAAGATGCTGAAAATCGCGGTGTTCGCGCCCAGCCCAAGAGCAAGAGATGTGAGGGCAACGCAAGTGAACAGAGGGCTTTTTTTGAGCATTCGCAAGGAGTGCCGGAGGTCGGACAGAAATGCAACCATTACCCAACGAATAGCAAATCGCGTGCCACGTCTAAATCGTTGCTACAACGGCTGAGCGGGAACGCGGCCGGAGCGGATGCGGGACTCGGAGTCCCAACATCGGACAGTGTTTTATTTGCCCTTCAATTCATCGGAGATGATCGGGGCGATGGCCTTCACCTCGAATACGCCGTTGAATCTCTTGCCGTTGATGTAAAACGTCGGCGTTCCTTCCACACCCGCCACTTCACCTTCCTGCTCCTCAGTGTGTACGCGGGCTGCGTATTTATGAGCGTCCAGGTCGGCGCGAAAACGATTTATATCGAGGCCGACCTCGGTGGCCCACGCCAAAATCCGCACGCGGTTGATCTGCCGGAAATTGGCGTACATCTTCTCGTGCAATTCCCAGAACTTGCCCTGCGCCTGCGCAGCCAGCGACGCTTCGGCGGCCAGCGCGGCCTGCGAGTGATCCTCCAGCGGAAACTGTTTGAACACCAGCTTCACGTCCTTGGGGAATTTCTGCACCACGGCTGCTGCTTCGGTGGCTGCTTTCGCGCAATAAGGGCACTGAAAATCGGAGAACTCGACGATGGTGACCTTCGCGTCCGCGGGGCCTTTAAAGGGATCTCCCGCGATGGACAGCTTCACCGGCGCCTCCAGCACCGGAGGTGGCTCCTTGGCATATTTGTCCAGGTCGGCGCGAATGGCCGGTTCCTTCTTCCCGGCGGCAGCGTCGCGCACCGCGAACGCGGCCAGACGCCGGCTGAACCCGCACGCGGGGTCCTTCATGCGGCACTCGGCGACCTTCATCGCGCACCCGCAGGCGCATGGTTCCGTACGCAGCACCGACAGGACCGCGGCGACTTGCGGCTTGGTGATTCCCGAGAAATCGACCCCCGGCAGCGCTTCGGCCTTTTTCCAGTCAGTCTCCTGCGCCAGACACAGCAGGGCGACTGCGGTGAATAAAATGGTTCGTCGAATCATCTTCTTTATTGTCACCTATCATAGGTAGGTGGCGCGAGCTTTAGCTTGCGCCACCAAGCAGAAGACTAATGGCTCATCGCATAAATGATGTAGTTAATCCCGTACCGATACGCCAGCGCCGTCATCTGCTCCGGATAATACGGGACGTCGGCGAATTCCCAGGCATCGCCGATGTCGGTGTTGTAATTCACCGCCACCACCATCCGATTCCGGTCGTCCACCAGTGCGTGCCATTGCGGATTCGTCCCCGGCGGCTGAATCACTTGCACCGATCCGTCGCCGGCCCGCCGTAAGTGCCGGGACCCGGGAATGAACGTCCGATCCTTCTCGCGAATATCGTAGAGCACGTGCATTGAGGAATCCGATTCATCGATCTCCGTAATCTCCTTATCGGGAAACACGCGATTCATCGTACGGCGAAATACTTCCCACTGTTCGCCGCCGGGCCCCCAGAAATCGTCGGTCATCAAGAATCCCCCGCGCAGGAGATATTCGCGCAGACGATCGGTTTCCTTATCCGAAAGGTCCCACCAGCCGGTTTGCGTCGCGTAGATCCAGGGATAGTCGAAAATCTTGTCGTCGAGCAGCCGCAGGTGCCGGGGATCGCCGATATCGATGCGCGTCAGGCGCTGGATGCCGTACGTGAAATGATTGTCGGCCGCGGGCCAATCGACCAGCCACCAGCCCGTGCCGATGCCGTCGCGCGAAGTGTATCCCCAGCGCCGGTGATATTGGGGCAAATCCGTATATTCGAGGCGCAGAAAATGAAACTCGGCATTGCGAGGGGGCGCGAGCTTCTCATCGTCGTCGGGCTCCTGAAATCGCCCGCGTTGGGCGAAAACGGCGATTGCGAAGAGGGCTGCCGCGATTTTGAGAAGTCCGCGCTTCACAATGCGACGCCGTTCTCGGGAGATTTCGCCGGCGGCGGGTCGGCCCATCGAGGAGGGTGGGGCCGTGGGGGTGGCGGCAGATCCGTCCAGTGCTGATCGCCGTCCCTGACCGAGAACGAGCGTAGGTACGCTTTGTCGCCAACCAGGACCACGTTGATACCGACTTCGGTGGTCTGCCGTTCAAACTCGGCCGATCCCACAACGAAAACGACGACTTCAGGCTTACCGTATCTCGAAGTAAAGCTCACCTGGAAACGCTGCCACGGCCCTAACTCCCGCCGGAGGCGGTGACAATCATGCAACCAGTCTTCAGAATTCTGCGAACGAAAGTATGGAGAGGCCTGATCGTAGATCGGCTGGCAGGCGCCGGCGTTGAAGCCTGCTCGAAAATTATCTACTGCTTCGAGGGCACGCGCCTGTAGGCTCGCATCGACAGGCATTTCCTCTAAAAGATCCGCCGGCGCCGAATGTCGATGGCACGCGGCCAGCAGCAGGCAGGCGGCGAAGAGGCTGGCGACGCGCAGGATCACGGCAAACGCTCCTGAGAAAATTGTACTGCGGTTTGGAATATCATTTACTAATGATTGCTCCGCTCTTAGCACTTTTCCTCGTTCAACAAGGCCAGGCTCGACAGGCGCCGGCGCAAACTCCAGCGCCCGCGCAAACGACAACACCCGCGCCCGCTCCGCAAGCCGCTCCCGGCGGCGGACGTGGTCGAGGAGGAGGCGTGTCTGGTCCCGGACCGGCCGTCGGGGGCGATGTGGATGAGACGCCGGTAGTGACGCACCATTCGGTGACCGTCCACGGCAAGACCCTCAACTACACGGCGACCGTCGCGCAGATGCCGCTCAAGAATCCTTCGAATGGCGAGACGGAAGCACATATTTTCTACATGGCCTACACGCTGGACGGCCAGAGCGACATCACCAGACGTCCGCTGACGTTCTGCTTCAACGGCGGACCAGGATCGGCGTCGATGTGGGTGCATATGGGCGGCATGGGTCCGCGCAGTCCGAAGCTGATGCCGAACGGCAGCATGC
>Ga0210394_10005972_pt1 | contig 13403 bp, 11 predicted proteins | sample IncBWC12MmetaG_FD_160121 | JGI IMG/M metagenome (GOLD analysis project Ga0210394, IMG submission 160121) | Forest soil microbial communities from Barre Woods Harvard Forest LTER site, Petersham, Massachusetts, United States - Inc-BW-C-12-M | ecosystem: Environmental > Terrestrial > Soil >...
GCTCGTTCGCCGCTTTTTCCTTTTGACCGATTGACGCGTAGAAAAACCCCAGCGCTTGGTATGCCTCCGGATCGTCCGGCGCAATGCTCTTTAACGCCTTGAAAGTCTCCTCAGCGTCGTCTAGTTTACCGGTCTCGGCGTAGATCCGCCCCAGGAAGACCCTGGGCTGCACCGCGTGGGAATCCAGCTCGGACGCTATGCGCATCTCTGCGGCCGCTTCCGCGGTACGGCGTAGGGAGAAGTAAAATTGGCCCAGAGCGACGCGGGCCTGAACTGATTTCGGGTCGCGCGCGGTTGCGTTCTTGTAGGCAGCCTCGGCTTCCGAAGCGTTGCCCGAGGCCAGATCCAATGCGCCCAACGCAGAATAGTATTCTGGGCGGGGCTCGATCTCGATCGCCGCTTGGATTTCGCGAATGGCGTCGGGCAGATTCTTGGCTTCCGCGTATCTCCGCGCCAAAATCGCGCGGGCCTGCGAATTTCTCGGATCTTCCTTGAGCACTTCGCGGATCAGCGCCTCGGCTTTATCGTACTCCCGGCCGCCGATGAGCAAGGGGGCCAGTTCCAGTTTTGCTTCGCTGTTTTGAGGATCCAGGACGAGGACTTGCTGAAGCTCGCGAAAAGCCTCCTGCCGCGAGTTCAGATTCAGATACGCCCGCGCGAGTTCCAGATGTGCGGCCGCAAACTTGGGGTCAATGCCGATAGCATTGCGAAGTTGGACGACTGCTTCCTCGTATCTGCCGTGCGCGAAGAAGTCTTTGCCGCTCTTGAGATACTTTTCTTTTTGGACGTTTGGGTTAGAGCATCCGGCCAAAGCAAGAACTACAAGAACAGTTAGAACCGCACGCGGCCAACTAGATGAATACGGCATTTGCTCCAGCGTAAGTTAATCCAGGACGCTCCAAGCGTCCCGAAAGATCCATGCGGTATGGCAAACAAGGCCGGAAACCTGCCAAGAGTGTTCGCTGCTGGGAATGACGCGCGATCAATCCTTCACATCACCGAGCCAGCCGACCGCACCGACGAGCAACGAGGACCAGTCCAACGAGACCCAGGAGGTCCACGCCGAGAAGAGCCGGGGCAGGTGGCTCTGCCATGGCTGTGGCGGTGATGAATTCTTGCGGCGGCCCGCTACATCCCCCACAGTTCCATACGCCATTAGAAGGGTCGTAGGAGTAGATCGTGACGTCATAGCCGCTCAAATAGGAGCTTAGAGTTTGCGTGCCGACCATGTTACCGGTTACGTCGGTGACTGCCGCTCTCAAGTCAGCCTCTGCCGCGCTCTGGTTGCTGAGGCCGTTTAGCTGGCTGAAGGCAGGGCCGGGAGCAAAAAGCCCCCAAAGGGCATAACTTAGGTCCTGCTGCGTTACCGATCCCGTGTTGCCCTGTCCAAGAATTCCGATGGATAGAATCGCTGCTACGTCATACGCTTGAGCTTGGGTTAAGGTGGTGGTAGGCCCATCCACCGTAACAGTAGCTCCCGTCCACATCGCATGGGTCGTCCCCGAAGAAATGCTGGACAACGAGGCTACGTAAGCCGTCCAGTCCTCCGGGACATAGCTTTCGTCGGAAAAATCGTCGCAGATCACCGGAACGTTAGCAATCCCGCCGACTGTAGCCGTGTAAGGACTCGTATAGACGCCTGCCAAAACTGTATTCGAGCCTGCCCCGGTCAAATCAAAAGTCGTTGTCTGAGCAGCCGCTGGGCTGGTCGCAAAAAGTACAATAGCGAGTGCGGCTCCGATCACGTACCCCGATTTTTGCATTGCGTCCCTCATCCCCCGTCTCTTCCTCTTTGCCTTCCACGCGGCTTCATAACAGGACTCTTGATGCGCAACGGTCGGTTGCCGTAACGAATCAGCAGTCCGATGGGCACGCCAAGGGCCGTAATATAAGTATTTGAAAGTAAATGGCATACAACTTTTTCCACGGGAAACATCATGTTAACGTTTCCCAAACTTCTTCCCACAAGCCGAATTCTCCAGACTCGGCGCTGTAAAGAGCGATTCAAATCCCTCATCTGACACCAAACCGAATATGCTAGCTTAGCCGTGGTGGAGGAGGCTGTCAAGGCCCACAAGTGCTAAAACCCTCGGTCAAGTACTAGATTTAGCCCCGAAGCGGATGGAAGCCGCGAGACGGCCGGGCAGAGGGTCTTTAACGATGTTAGCCGCTTCGTCGACACGCTTCTCGCGGCTTGGATAGTTTGTCTCAAAGTTCAAATTCTAGTCATCTGTTCCCACATTCTGTCCCATTCTCATTACGGTTGGAGCTTAGGCAAGTCCTTATATAACAATACATAAGCCGGATAAGGGCTTTGGCACCGGAACTGCTATGTAGGTAAGCACACAGGCATTCCCCGACCGTTTCAAACGAAGCGCCGGTGTGACTAAAGGGGCGGTAGCTTGCCCAATTCGATCCATCTGCTTGACAGTGACGCACTTGCGAGTCTAGCGTGGACATGACGCCACGCTGGTTTGCCCTTCGCGTCCGGTCGCGATGCGAAAAAATGGTGGCTGTGGCTGTCCGCAGCAAGGGCTTTGAGGATTTCCTGCCCCTGCATCGGCACAGGCAGCGCTGGTCTGATCGCTCCAAATGGGTGGAACTTCCGCTATTTCCCGGCTACCTCTTCTGCCGCCTGAATCCTGAAGACCGTTTTTCCCTGCTGACCATCCGCGGCGTGATGCACATTGTCGGCGTAGGCAGGACCCCGGAGCCGATGGACGAGCAGGAAATCCTGGCGATTCAGCATGCGGTCGGCCTGGACGCACAAGTTGAGCCTTGGCCCTTTCTGGAGAGCGGACAGCGCATCCGTCTATCAAGCGGACCATTGGCCGGCCTCGAAGGAATTCTGGTTGAGACGGATGAGCAACGGCGGGTCGTGGTCAGCCTAACCTTCTTAAAGCGATCGATTGCGGTAAATATTGAACGCGACTGGTTAGAGCCGGCAGCCTATTCGGCTGAGTCGGCCGCCTGCTAGCCGAGAAATTCTAACCCAGCGTAAAGCATAGCAGCAATGGCACCCAAGTCAACTCCGGATTCCGTGTTGCTCACCGAAGAGGCTTTCGTCCGCAGGCTTCATTTGGAGCAAAGAAGAACGGAGCGATCACGGCGACCCTTTGTCTTTCTGCTCCTCGAGGCCGGGAGTCTCCTCAAGGCCGGGCAGAAGCTAGCGGTCTGCGAACGGGTTGCGGAGGCGTTATCGGCTTCGATCCGAGAGACGGACATCAGAGGATGGTACGACGACGGATCGGCTATCGGAGTGATTTTCACGGAGCTTGGCTCGGCGGATGGCGCCTTAATCGGGGACTCCCTCGCCGCCAAAGTCCATCGCTTGCTCTCATGTAAGTTGACCGCGCACCAAATGCGGCAGATAACCGTCTCCTATTATGTTTTCCCGGAGGACTGGGACAGAGGAAGCCAAGACAGGTCGGCGGCGGCGATCCTGTATCAGGACTCGGCGCGAGCCAAGAAGGCTTCGCAGGTCATGAAGCGGTGCGTGGACATTGCCGGGAGCCTTTCGGCTCTTGTCGTCGCAGCGCCCGCGTTTCTAGCGATCGCAGCCTTCATCAAGCTGACCTCGAAAGGTCCGGTGCTCTTTCGGCAGGAGCGAGTGGGTCAATATGGCCGCAAATTCACGTTCCTGAAGTTTCGTTCCATGTACGTGAACAACGATCACGCCGTTCACCGCGAGTATGTGAAGAATTTGATCGCGGGCTCAGCGGATTCAGCGGATATCCCCGACCAGCAGCAGAAAATCTACAAGCTTACGAACGACCCGCGCATCACCTGGATTGGCGGATTCCTGCGGAAAAGCAGCTTCGATGAGATCCCTCAGTTCCTCAACGTCCTGTGGGGAGAGATGTCCCTGGTTGGGCCAAGGCCGCCGATCGCCTACGAGGTTGAAAACTACGACATCTGGCACAGGCGGCGCTTGCTTGGCGTGAAGCCAGGCATTACCGGGCTGTGGCAGGTTACCGGCAGAAGCCGGACCACCTTCGACGAGATGGTTCGGTTGGACCTGCAATATGCCAAGTCATGGTCGCTATGGCTGGATCTGAAGATTTTGGTACAGACACCACGTGCGGTGGTTGCCGGTGACGGCGCTTATTAATTTCGATGAGAGGATAACGGCATGATTCGATTCGGCATTATCGGTTACGGATACTGGGGCCCAAACATTGTCCGTAATTTGCATAGTCTTGATTCAACGCAAGTGGTCGCGATCTGCGACCAGAACGAGGGCGCCCTGCGCCGGGCCAAGCAGGCTTACCCGGGCATTCGCGTCACCACAGACTGTTCGGAACTGCTATCTGCGCCGGATATTGACGCGATTGCAGTAGTCACCCCGGTCTGGACTCATTTTGAGCTGGCCAAGGGCGCGCTTAACAACGGGAAGCACGTTTTCGTTGAGAAGCCCTTCACGTCCACATCCGCTCAGGCTGAGGAGCTGATCGACCTGGCGGAGCAAAAACATCTTCAAATTATGGTGGATCACACCTTCCTGTTCACAGGCGCTGTGAAAAAGATCCGCCAGCTGATGGATGAGAATACGCTGGGCAAGCTCTACTACTATGATTCCACCCGCGTGAATCTCGGCCTTTTTCAGCACGACGTGAACGTGTTGTGGGATCTTGCTCCTCACGATTTGTCCATCGTCGACCACCTGATTGGGGAGCGGCCCGACGCGATCATCGCCACAGGCGAGAAACACCTGAACGGGCACGCCGATGTCGCTTACATCACGGCCTACTTCCCGGACAACGTCATTGCGCACATCAACGTCAACTGGCTCTCCCCGGTCAAAGTTCGGACCACCCTGATCGGAGGAGAAAAGAAGATGCTGGTGTGGAACGATCTCGAGGCCGATGAGAAGATCAAGGTCTACGACCGCGGCGTCAACATGACCAACCGTGAGGGAGTGTACAACCTCTTGGTAAGCTACCGCTCCGGCGACATGTGGTCGCCCAAGATCGAGTCGATTGAGGCGCTCAAGGCTGAGCTGGCCTACTTCGTTGAGTGCATCCATACCGGCGTGCCGCCCATCAACGACGGACTAGCGGGGTTGCGGATCGTACGAATGCTCGAAGCAGCCGATGAATCCTTGAAGCGCAAGGGAGAGGCGGTGTACGCGTGAACGACTTCAGGTGCGTCGCGGCCGACGTCAAACTAGGGAAGGACGTCAAACTGGCGCAGTTCGTAAATCTCTACGGCTGCGAGATCGGGGATGAGACTAAGCTCGGCGCGTTCGTTGAGATCCAGAAGAACGTGCGAGTGGGGGCCAGGTGCAAAATCTCCAGTCACACCTTCGTCTGTGAAGGCGTCACTATCGAAGACAACGTTTTCATCGGACATAACGTGGCCTTCATCAACGATACTTACCCGCGCGCCACCTCGGGAGGGGAGTTGCAGACCGAGAAGGACTGGAAAGTGGAAACCACATTGGTAAGGAAGGGCGCTTCCATCGGATCAGGGGCCACGATTCTGGCCAAAGTGACCATCGGCGAAAATGCGATGGTCGGCGCCGGAAGCGTCGTCACCAAGGACGTGCCAGCCAATACGGTGGTCGCCGGCAATCCGGCTCGGGTGTTGCGAAGTGTGGCTGCGGCCGCCGGGAGCGAGAGATGAGCGGAGCGAGCAAGATTCCATTCCTTGACCTCGTCACTCCTCACGCGGAGCTGAAGGATGAATTATGCGAGGTATTCACTACGGCTCTTGAAACCGCTGGGTTCATTGGCGGTCCCATGGTCCAAGGCTTCGAACAGGATTTCGCGCAGTTCTGCGAGGCCGCGCATTGCGTAGGCGTCGGCAGCGGTACCGACGCGCTGAGATTTGCCCTGATCGCGGCTGGCGTGGGTTCTGGCGACGCGGTTGTCACGGTTCCGAACACCTTCATCGCGACGACTGAGGCGATCTCGCAGGCGGGTGCGCGAATTGTATTCGTGGATATCGACGAGGCCACGTACAATATGGATCCTGAAAAGCTTCGAGAATACATCGAGAAGGAATGCGACTTTAATGGAAAGATCCTGATCGACAAGAAAACGAAATCCCAGGTGAGGGCGATCGTCCCGGTCCACCTCTACGGCCAGATGGCCGACATGGACGCGATCCTGGAACTGGCTCAGAAATACGGCCTGATCGTCATCGAAGACGCATGCCAGGCGCATGGGGCAGAGTACTTCTCGAGGAAACAGAACCGCTGGTTCAAGGCCGGATCGATGGGCCGCGCCGCCGCCTTTAGCTTCTATCCTGGCAAAAACCTGGGCGCGTGCGGCGAGGCCGGCGCGGTGACCACGAACGACGCGGAACTGGCGCAGAAAATCCGGATGCTCCGCGATCACGGCCAAGCGCAAAAGTATTATCACGACATGGAAGGTTACAACGGAAGACTGGATTCGATCCAAGCGGGGTTCTTGCGAGTAAAGCTTGCACACCTTCCAGAGTGGACAGAAGGACGTCGCCAGGCGGCGGCCCGGTATCGGGAGTTGTTTTGCGCGGCGGATGCCACGGTTAACTTGCCGTACGAGCCGGAATGGAGCAAGGCAGTCTATCACCTGTTCGTAGTGAGGGCGCAAGATCGGGATGCGCTTATGAAGAATCTGGCGGCGGCGGGCATCGGCACGGGAATCCACTATCCGATCCCGCTACACCTCCAGAAGGCCTACGAGACGCTGGGCTATTGGAAGGGCGATTTCCCGATTGCGGAGAGAGTGGCTGCCGAGATTGTGTCGCTGCCGATGTTCCCGGGGCTGCTAGCTGATCAACAGGAAAGAATCGTAAGCGAAGTGATGAACTTTGCCTCAGTCGCCAGGGTCTGATTGATGCAAGGCTGCGGGCGAACGCCTTTGCAACGTTGTACTTCTTTTCACCCGCTCCTGTAATTCTCTGAGGATAGTACTTTGCCCGAGACCAACAGCAATCCGACCGAGCCCGAGAGCAGTCTAAACGACACTATCGACAGCGTTTTGGGCATCCTAACGCGGCGCCGTTGGTGGATCCTGACTGCCGCTTGCTGCATCCCCGTGGCCGTCGTCGCCGTCGCACTGAAGCTGCCGGATCGTTACGTCTCGCAAGCGACGCTCCTGGTGGTGCAACAACAGGTCTCGCAACGCTACGTAGAGCCAGATAACACTACGACGACTGCGGCCGCCGTCGAAGCCATGAAATTGGAGGTCCTGTCTCGCAGCCAGTTGGTCAAGATTATTGACGACTTAGGCTTGTATGCAAGTGAGGGATCACACCCGGCTCCGGACTCACTCGTCGAAAGAATGCTAAGAGATGTCGATATCAAGCCTTTGGAAACGGCTCCTGGCCAGAGCACTTTCGAAGCTTTTACGATTTCCTTCACGGCTGGAAGCTCACCTTTGGCCCAAGAAGTAACCAGTCGGTTGACCTCCCTGTTCATTGAACAGAACCAGAAGACCCGAGGGGAGCAGGCTGCGAACACTACTAGATTCTTGAGCGAGCGGCTTGATACTGCTAAGCAAAGGCTCACGGAACAGGAGCAGCGCCTGCAAGCCTTCAAAACCGCCAACCTTGGCGAACTGCCTGACCAGCAACAGGCGAATCTGTCTGCCTTGAGCAATGCGAGAGAGCAACTTTCTGCCACAACCATCAGCTTATTTCAAGCCCAACAGCAAAGCGCCTCCATTAAATCGGCAATAGAATCGTTGCTAAACGATCGGCTCGCGCGTCTGCAATCGGAAAAGGCTATTCTGTTGACACGTTACACGTCGCGGTACCCCGAAGTGGTTAAGAAAGATAAGGAAATTGCGCAGATTCAAGCTTTGCGCGACCGCGTTAATAAACGTGGTCCGGAAACAGGAAACGCGCAGGATCCGGATTCTCCGGATGACACAGCGCTCGTAGGACTCATACGGCAAGCCGAAGCCAGTGCTGCCGAGGTGGAGACACTCTCCAACCAGCAAAAGAAGCTAAAAGAGGATAGTGAGCAATACCAGGCGCGTCTCAATCTCACTCCGGTCAGGGAGCAGCAACTCGCCGAAATCCTTCGCGATTACGATCTCTTCAGACAAGACTACACGAGCTTGCTCAACAAGAAGCTGCAGTCGCAGTTGACAACTAGCCTGGAGGAGAACCAGGAAGGCCAGCAATTCCGCCTCGTGGATCCGCCCACTTTACCCGCCGCACCTTCAGGTCCGAATCGTTTGAAGATTTGCCTTGGTGGAATGGCCGGGGGTATCCTGTTCGGCGCGGTGCTGGGATTCTTGATCGACACTCGAGATGGGTCGTTTCATAATGAGAAGGCGCTCGGTCAACGCTTCGCACTCCCCCTGGTGTTAGGCATGCCGTTGGTACTCACACCCGCCGAACGCCGCGCACGTTGGTGGAAGACAAGCTTCGAATGGCTAGCTGGAGGTATGATGACCCTAGTAATGTTCGCCGCTGAATTCTATGTTTTTCGGCACAGTTAAGTATCATGGCTGTCATTCCTTGGAAGTAGACAAAGAAGCGGGTCATGATCAATTTTTCGAACCTTCTTTGGAAATCAGGTAGGGCAAGAGAACAAGGGGCTGGAGCTGGTGCTGTTGTTGCGTCCGGCGAGATCCCAGTCGTCTCCGGGCTCGACCAGACAACGGTTGAGAAAGCGCAACTCCATCCCGGGAGTAGAGTCGCATTGCTCACTGATTCTCGTGGCGCCGGCGCAGATCGCCTCCGGGTTCTGAGAATGCGCCTTCTTGAACTCAGGCAAATGGCGAAACTCCGGAGCATTGTGATCACCAGTCCCATGCCCGAGGACGGCAAATCCACCATCGCTATGAGTCTCGCGACCAGCCTTTCGGAGCAGGGGCAACGTACCGTTCTATTGATAGAAGCTGATCTCCATAAGCCGACTCTGGCTAAGACCCTGGGCCTTCGCCCGAAGCCGGGATTGGCCGAGTGTCTGGAAGATGGCTTGGATCCACTGTCACAGCTCAGGAAGGTGGAACCCCTCGGTTGGTATTCGCTACAGGCGGGGACTTCGCGAGGCAATCCGACGGAACTGATTCAATCGGATGGGTTGAAGGCGGTGATGGAAAGACTGACCCCGTATTTTGAATGGATCCTGATGGACACCCCCCCAGTACTCCCCCTGACCGATGCCCTGTTACTCTCCAGACAGGTTGATGCCACGCTGCTCGTCGCCCGGGCAGACCGCACACCCCGTGACGCAATTGAGCAAGCCCTCACGGTAATCGGACGAAAGCATGTGCTCGGCATCGTACTGAACGGTACCGAGGGCCTCGGCCGACTCTATTCACAGTACTACAGGTATTACGGAAAGAAATGAGCATTGCCGTTCATAGCCTCTCTCCATTCTCAAGCTGGGCGTTACCGTGCCAAAACCCGACTTGAGACCGGTCTTCCGGTATGGCCCTTTGCCCGGCCGGTTATGCGGTGGGACCTCAATCTCGCTGTGTCGTCGGTCTAGCTCCGCCGGCGTGAATGCGGAATCTCGTGGAGGGGCGCGCGAATGCAAGAAGACAACGGCGTAATCGCTAGCGATAGCGAACTCTCTTGTGGTGAGGTTTTCAGGCAATCGGGAACCGCCGATCACAGGAAGATCTGGATCGATCTCGACAACTCACCCCACGTCCCGTTTTTTGCGCCGATCATCGAAGAGCTTGAGCAGCGAGGCTATTCGACATTTGTTACCGCAAGGGATGCCTATCAGGTGTGGGAGTTGGCTGACTTCTTTCATTTAAATTACACGCGGATTGGACGTCACTATGGGAAGCACAGGCTTCTCAAGGTGCTTGGGACCTGCTTTCGGGCTCTGCAACTGATGATACTGGTTCGGAGGAAACGACCGGATCTGGCAGTTGCCCACGGATCTCGCTCGCAGACCCTCGCCTCCCTACTGCTCGGAATACCATCAGTCGCGATATTCGATTACGAGTTCGTCAATGCTTCGGCTCTGTTCAAGGCCACCTGGTTAATTGTTCCGGAGATAGTTGCCAAGTCAACTCAATTCAATCAGGATAAGGTTCTGAAGTATCCTGGAATCAAAGAGGATGTTTACGCCCCGGGGTTCAAGCCGGACCCTTCGATTCAATCCGTGCTGGGGTTGAAGGGAAATGATGTGGTCGTGACGGTGCGGCCACCAGCGACTGAGGCTCACTACCATAACCCGGAAAGTGACACGCTCTTTGAGGCGGTCATGGAGCTTCTTGGTCAGGCGTCCGGTGTTAAGGTAATCCTGCTTCCGCGGAATTCTAGGCAGGCTCTTTCTCTGCGTAAGTCCTGGCCGAACTTGTTCGATACGGGGAAGGTCACTGTTCCTGAGCGAGCTCTCGATGGTCTCAACCTCATCTGGTATTCCGATCTGGTCATTAGCGGCGGCGGGACAATGAATCGTGAGGCAGCCGCATTAGGCGTGCCCGTCTATAGCATCTTTCGCGGCAAGATTGGCGCGGTGGATCGATACCTGGCGGACTCCGGTCGTCTGGTGCTGTTAAAGAGTATCGACGATGTGCGAGGCAAGATCGCGCTAGATCGACGAAGTCGATCAATCGAACCCCAAGGCAAGAGCAGCATCGCGCTGAAAACGATAGTCGATGACGTCGTGGCAATCCTGAATCACCGGAGCACTGCACGATGACAAATCGCGGTTCGGCTCCGATTGTAATCACGGGTCCAACCAGAACGGACATCGGCGGGCTCATTGAGGGAGCACTCAAGGGACTGGTGCCGATGTTCGATGTCGAAAACCAGCTCTTCTGCTTCCGGCTTAAGCAAAGCGGAACCAAATTCGTTCGGGAAGGATTGTCTCGCCGCTACACGATTATGACGCTGCTGGGCCTTCAGCGGAGCGAGAATGCGGGCCTGAAGTCGCCCGTTGAGATTCTACCTGTTCTGGACGGCCTTCTTCGGGACACAGCTTGGGTCACGAACATTGGTGACCTTGGATTGCTTCTGTGGATTTGTGCGGAGAGCTCGCCGCAGCGATTGAGAGAAGTCTGCTCAAGGGTCGACTTGCAAGGCACTTTCAACCAATCTCGAGTAGTTCGCGAAGGGAGAACCATGGAATTGGCTTGGCTCCTCTCCGGCCTGGTTCACGCGAGCTTGGCTTACCCCGATGAGTTCCACCGTATCGGGGACTTGGCTCATAGAACTTATAAGCTACTGTGCCAAAACCAAGGCGACCACGGCTTCTTTGGGCACCTAGGGAGAGGTGGTACTATTACCGGTCTTCTGCGGGGAAGAATTGGCAGTTTCGCCGACCAGGTTTATCCCATCTATGCGCTTAGCAAGTTCGCTCAGATGTACGGAGTGCGGGAGGCGTTGGAAACAGCACGGAACTGCGCGGACGAGATCTGCCGAGTGCAGGGCCCTATGGGCCAGTGGTGGTGGCACTACAACGCCGCAACCGGCAGGGTTGCAGAACGATATCCTGTCTATTCCGTTCATCAGGAGGGTATGGCGCCGATGGCGCTGTTCGCGCTCCAGGAAGCTGCTGGCTTGGATTACGGCGAGGCAATCCATAAGGGACTGAGTTGGATCTCCGGAAGTAACGAGCTCGCTTGCGACTTGCGGGATGCGTCAGGTGTTGTTTGGAGGTGCATCTATCACGGGAGAAGACACAAGGTGTATCTGGACAGAATTCTGAGCATTCTTGGTTCGGACGCCAACGGCTCCACTAACGGTAAAAGCCTTTTGCCAGAATGCCGTCCGTACGAATTGGGCTGGCTCCTCTATGCCTTAGCGGGCCGCCAATTCGCGACGAAGTAGATAGGGAAAATCGACCCTCGTCCGCTGGGGAAAGCCAGGACATCCAATGAAAATCATGATCGTAGTCGGTGCGCGGCCAAATTTCATGAAGGTAGCACCCATTGTGGCCGCGATAGACCGGCACAACGAGAACGCATTTAGACATTCGTCGGACTCAACCGAAGGAGGCCCCCCTGAGGTCATCCGGCAAATTCTGGTGCACACCGGCCAACATTACGGCGAGTCGATGTCAAATGCGTTCTTCGAAGACTTGAACCTCCCAACTCCGGATATTCATTTGGGTGTCGGTTCGGGATCCCACGCGGCGCAGACGGCAGAGATCATGAGGCAGTTTGAAGGCGTGTTGATACGCGAGTCCCCCGACGTCGTGGTGGTGGTCGGCGACGTGAACTCAACTGTTGCGTGTGCGCTGGTGGCTTCCAAGATCTCTTTTGATTCTAACGGAGCTAGGCCACTGATCGCCCATGTGGAGGCGGGCCTTCGCTCCTTCGATCGGGGCATGCCAGAGGAAATCAACAGGATCCTCACGGACCATTTATCCGATTTGCTTTTTGTAACTGAGGGAAGTGGGACGCGTAATCTTGCTCAAGAGGGTATGCCCGCCGAACGTGTTCACTTTGTCGGCAACACCATGATCGATTCGCTGCTGGCCTGCAGGGCCAAGGCAGCGGCATCCACCATCCTGGATGACCTTGGCCTTCGCCACACGCCCGAGAACGGCTACGGCCACGCCGTTACGCGCTACGCTTTGCTTACACTTCACCGCCCCTCCAACGTTGATAATCGTGATACCTTCATGACAATCCTGGAAGGCCTTGAGGAGTTGTCTAAAGAATGTCCTATCGTCTTCCCTGTTCATCCTCGGACCCTCAACCGGATCCTGGAATTTGGACTTGAGCACTTTTTTGATCGACGTTATCTGCGGCCCGAACGTGCCGGATTGCCTCCTATCAATCGCTCGGGTGCCATTCGCATTACCGAGCCGCTGGGATATCTGGATTTTCTCTGTCTGATGAGCAATGCTGCGTTGGTCGTTACAGACTCCGGCGGTATCCAGGAAGAAACTACCTGCCTCGGCGTTCGGTGTGTGACGGTTCGCGAAAATACGGAGCGTCCCGTTACGATCACAGTTGGCACCAACGCCTTGGCGGGAGTGACGAAGGACGGCATTCTAAAAACCATTCGACGACAACTCGCGTCGAATTTGCTCAAGAAGGTTCCGGAAAAATGGGATGGTCAAACGGCCGATCGGATTCTTGAGGTGATCTGCTCGAAGTGCAATAAAGAGAAGTCGCTGGCTCTTGAGCTGAACAGCGCTTCACGATAGACCCGAGCATTGAGGCGCCGATCTGCCAGCAGTTGACTTGATGTCGCCACGGGCAAAGCGAACTGGAGAACAGATGGAGATCAGGATTGAAACGAGACAATTAGGTGATCTTGTAGTGCTGGCACCCGAAGTTTTCCAGGACACTCGAGGCTTTTTTATGGAAACCTTTCGGGAGGACCAATTTCATTCACTCGGGTTACCAAGTCGGTTCGTACAGGATAATCACTCCCGCTCAGTGAAGGGGGTTGTACGTGGGCTGCACTTTCAGTGGGAGCCCCCAATGGGCAAGCTGATGCGCGTTTCAGTAGGAAGCGCGTTTCTGGTCGGCGTAGATATCAGAAAA
>Ga0210394_10005975_pt1 | contig 13392 bp, 11 predicted proteins | sample IncBWC12MmetaG_FD_160121 | JGI IMG/M metagenome (GOLD analysis project Ga0210394, IMG submission 160121) | Forest soil microbial communities from Barre Woods Harvard Forest LTER site, Petersham, Massachusetts, United States - Inc-BW-C-12-M | ecosystem: Environmental > Terrestrial > Soil >...
CTGCAACAGGACGGCTTCGACCTGACGCAGTTCTACACGGTTTTCTTCGAGGAAGCCCGCGAGAACCTGGCCAACATGGAGTCGATGCTGCTTGACATCGACATCGAGCGCCCGACCGACGAGGAGCTGAACGCGATCTTCCGGGTCGCGCACTCGATCAAGGGGGGTGCCGCCACGTTCGGGTTCGCCGATGTGTCCGCGCTGACGCACGAGCTGGAGACGCTGCTCGACCGGCTGCGTCGGCACGAGCTGTCGTTGAAGCGGGCCATGGTCGATCTGCTGCTCGAAGCAGGCGACGTGGTCAAGGGCCAGTTGGCGTGCCACCAGGGCAGCGCCGACCGCACCCCGCCGAGCGATGGGCTGATCAGGCGCATCCGCGCAATGGCGGCCGGCGAGGCTGCCAAGGCCGATGTGGCCGGCCGTGCGCGTTGCCTGGATGTCCGGATCGGCCCGCTCACGAGTGGGGCCGCGGCAGACGGCCTGGTGGAGCTGTTTCGCGACATTCCTTCGCTTGGGACGATCGAAGCGCTCGACCAGGGACAATTGTCGGCGGACGGCATGCGCACCTTCAAGGTGACGACGCCGTCGCCGGATTCGGAGTTGCTGGAGCTCTTTTCGTTTCACGTTTCGCGTGAGCAGGTTCGGATCGCGACGTTTGGCGCAGCCGCTGGCGCGCCCCCGGCGCCGGCTGGCGCGACGGCGACCGCCGCGCACGCCCCGGCACCCGACGGCGAAGGCTACGGCTTCTTCGTCGATCCGAAGACGCTGGCGGCGCAGTCGCCCAGCAAGGACGCAGCACCGCAGTTCGAAGGCGATGCCGAGCGTCGCGCGGAAGGTCGTGGCCGCTCGGAGAAGCCGGCGGCCGGTGCGCTCGAGTCGACCACGCTGCGGGTGGCGGTCGAAAAGGTCGATCAGCTGATCAACCTGGTCGGTGAGCTGGTGATCACGCAGGCGATGCTTACTCAGCGGGCCAAGGATCTGGATCCTGTCCAGTTCAGCTCGCTGCTCGGCGGAATCACGGACCTGGAGCGCAGTTCGCGACATCTGCAGGAAACGGTGATGTCGATCCGGATGATCCCGATGTCGTTCGTGTTCAGTCGCTTTCCGCGGATGATCCGCGACCTGGCCTCCAAGCTGGACAAGCAGATCGAGCTGAAGATGGTCGGGGAAGCCACCGAACTCGACAAAGGGCTGATCGAGAAGATCATCGACCCGCTGACGCATCTGGTGCGCAACAGCGCCGATCACGGCATCGAAACCCCCGCCATGAGGCTGGCCGCGGGCAAGCTGCCGCACGGCACGATCACGCTGTCGGCCTCGCACCAGGGCGGTTCGATCCTGATCGAGGTGCGTGACGACGGTCAGGGGCTGCGGCGCGAACGAATCCTGAACAAGGCGCGCGAGCGCGGCCTGGCGGTGCGCGACGACATGACCGACCAGGAGGTCTGGGCATTGATCTGGGAGCCGGGATTCTCTACGGCAGACCAGATCAGCGACGTGTCCGGGCGCGGCGTCGGCATGGACGTGGTGCGCAGGAACATCACGGCGCTCAATGGCACCGTCGAGCTGGATGCCGCCGAAGGCTACGGCACTCGAGTCACGGTCCGGCTGCCGCTCACGCTGGCGATCATGGACGGCATGTCGATCGGCATCGGAGGTGAGACCTACATCCTGCCGCTCGCCTCCGTGGTCGAGTCGTTCCAGGTGACCCAGGGCATGGTGCAGACGGTGGGGGCCACCGGCCGCGTCGTCAAGGTGCGCGAGGAGTTCATGCCGGTCATCTCGCTGGACGACGTGTTCCGCGTTCCACGCCAGGACGGCGACCGCGCTGCCGAGATCATGATGATCGTGGAAGCCGAGGGCCGGCGTGCTGCGGTGCTGGTCGACGAGTTGCTCGGGCAGCACCAGGTCGTGGTGAAGAACCTGGAAACGAATTATCGGCGCGTGTCAGACATCTCCGGCGCAACCATTCTCGGCGACGGGCGCGTGGCGCTGATCGTCGACACGGCCAGCCTGGTGAAGCGGGCCCGCCACTGAACTGGCGAAGAGTATGCACCTGACATTTGGAGCGACGCTTGTGAAGGCCGCGGGGGGCGGTGGCGGGGTTTCGCGAAGCACTGCTTCGCGCCGCCGGAGCCGGCGCGCCTTGCAAGGCGCGGCGTGGAGGCCGAGAGGGGGGTCGCAGACCCCACTCGAAGCTGATCCTCCTGCCTTTCCGCGGTGTGCTCCGAACAGAATCGAAGCTAATGCAAGTCGCAATCTACGGAGCGCGCTATGGGAATGATGGAACGTATCGGGACCGGAACCGCCAGCGCGGTGCGGGTCAATGAGTTTCTGACCTTCAGGCTGGGCGGCGAAGAGTACGGGATCGATATCCTGAAGGTGCAGGAGATCCGCGGCTACGAACAGGTGACCCGGATCGCGAACTCGCCCGCCTTCATCAAGGGGGTGGTCAATCTGCGCGGGGTGATCGTTCCGATCGTGGATCTACGGGTCAAGTTCGAGCTGGGCGAGGCCCGCTACGACGCCTTCACGGTGGTGATCATCCTGAACGTGGCGGGCCGGGTCGTGGGAGCCGTCGTGGATTCGGTCAGCGACGTGCTGGAACTGGATGAGAAGCAGATCAAGCCGGCGCCGGAGTTCAATTCGCTGCTTGACGCGGGGTACATCACCGGCCTGGGTAGCGTGGAGTCCGGAGATGGCGAGCGCCTGCTGATCCTGGTCGACATCGAGCGGCTGATGAGCAGCCCGGACATGGGCCTGCTGGAGCGCGCGGCTGCCTGAGAGTCGGTGCGCCGGCGCTTGGCCGGGGCTGCCGGAAAGGCTTGATTCTCCAATGGGCGCGCGCGACCACCCTTCGGATGCGACGACCGCGTTGGCGGTCAACAACGACGCCCGCCTGTTCGAGCTGAGCGTGCGCGATTTCGATCGCGTGCGCCGCATCATCCACGGGCTGGCGGGGATCGACCTGAATCCCAGCAAGCAGAACATGGTGTACAGCCGCCTGTCGCGGCGCCTGCGCGTGCTCGGCATGGATTCGTTCGAGCGCTATCTGGATCGGCTGGAGGGCGACCCGCAGTTCACGCAGGCCGAGCGCCAGGAGTTCGTCAACTCGCTGACCACCAATCTGACCTCGTTTTTCCGGGAGCAGCACCATTTTCCGGTGTTCGCGGACTTCCTCATGCGAGGCCTCGCCGGGAAGCCGCCCCGCGTCTGGTGCGCGGCCGCCTCCACCGGCGAAGAACCGTACTCGATTGCGATGACGGTTGTCGAGGCGCTCGGAGAGGGCGCCGCCGCGCGGATACTGGCGACCGACATCGACACCCAGGTGCTGGCCAGCGCCAGCCGCGGCGTTTATCGCGAACAGGCTGCCCAGGTGTGCGGACCTCAGCGGATGCGGCGCTTCTTCCTGCGCGGAACCGGCTCCAACGCCGGCAACGTGAGGTTGCGCCCCGAAGTGGCGCGGATGATCGAGTTCGGGCAGCTGAATCTGCTTGAGCCGGACTGGCCGCTGCTGACGCGCTTCGGCATGCCGCTGGATGCGGTCTTCTGCCGCAACGTGATGATTTACTTCAACCGGGCCACGCAACGCAACGTGCTGCAGCGGATCGCCGGGGTGCTCAGGCCTGGGGGCCTGCTGTTCGCCGGTCACTCGGAGAATTTCACCGACTGCCGCGAGTGGTTCGCGCTGCGCGGAAAGACCGTCTACGAAAGGCTGTGACGCGATGGGCAAGACACCGGAGTCGTTAGCGGCGCCGCGCCTGTCCGGCGCCGTCGGCGAGGCTCGCACGGTCTACTTCGAACGCGAGTTCGACCGGCAGGCGGTCAAGCTGCTGCCTGGAGAATTTTTTGTTTCGGGCGACGACATCGTGCTGGCGACCGTGCTCGGCTCGTGCGTGGCGGCCTGTATGTGGGACCGTAGCGCGAAGGTCGGCGGCATGAACCATTTCATGCTGCCGGGCGAAAGCGGTGGCGCAACCTCGGGCAACGACCCGATCGGCCTGGCCGGCCGATACGGTGTGTTCGCGATGGAGCAGTTGATCAACGAGCTGATCAAGCGTGGCGCTCGTAAAGCGAACCTGGAAGCCAAGGTCTTTGGCGGCGGGGCAGTGATCAAGAGTTTCACCGCGCTCAACGTCGGCCAGCACAACGCGGACTTTGTCCTGGACTTCCTGCGCACGGAAGGAATTCGGGTCATCTCCCAGGATCTGATGGATGTGTTCGCGCGCCGTGTCGCCTTCTTCCCGGTCAGCGGGCGAGCCCTGTGCCGCAAGCTGCCGCAGGTCGATGCGGCGGTGGTCCGAGCCGAAGAGCAGTACGACGCTCGCCTGAACAACACGGCAAAGGCCGGCGGCGACGTCGAGCTGTTCTGAGGGATCATCGAAATGACAAAGACCCGCGTGCTGATCATCGACGATTCGGCCCTCGTGCGCAGCTTGCTGACCGAGATCGTGAACCGGGAGCCCGACCTGGAGGCCATCGGGGCGGCCCCCGATCCGCTGGTGGCGCGCGAAATGATCCGCGCGATGAACCCGGACGTCCTGACGCTCGACATCGAGATGCCCAGGATGGACGGCCTGGATTTCCTGGAGCGGCTGATGCGCCTGCGACCGACACCGGTCGTGATGGTATCGACGCTCACGGAGCGGGGCGCCGACGCCACCTTCAAGGCTCTGGAGCTCGGGGCGATCGACTTCGTTTCGAAGCCGCGCCTGGGCATTGCGGCCGGTCTGAACGAGCTCGCGCATGACATTTGCGAAAAGATCCGCGCCGCATCGAAAGTGCGGATGCACCGGCACGTGCAGCCAGGCGCGCCGCGCGCCGACGGCGTGCACCCGCAGGTCAAGCGTGCTCCCGTTCAGTACTCGCGCATCTCGACCGAGAAATTGATCGCCATCGGCGCCTCCACCGGCGGAACTGAGGCGATCCGGGAAGTGATCACGGCGCTGCCTGCCGATTCGCCGGCGGTGCTGATCACCCAGCACATGCCGCCCGGCTTCACGCGCAGCTTCGCCGCGCGCCTCGATGGCCTGTGCAAGATGACGGTCACCGAAGCCAGGGACGGCGAACGGGTTCTTCCGGGGCACGTGTATGTCGCCCCGGGCGACCGGCACATGAAGCTGATACGCAGCGGCGCCAACTACGTGATCGCCCTGGACGACGGGGCGCCCGTGAACCGCCACCGGCCCTCGGTCGATGTGCTGTTCCGCTCGGTGGCCGAGGTGGCAGGGCAAAACGCGCTGGGCGTGATGCTCACCGGAATGGGCCGCGACGGAGCGGCCGCGATGCTCGAGATGAAGCAGGCCGGCGCTTTCAATATCGCGCAGGACGAAGCGACCTGCGTCGTGTTCGGGATGCCGCGCGAGGCGATTTCCTGCGGCGGAGTCGACGAGGTGTTGCCGATCACCGGCATCGCCGAGCGACTGCAGTCGCGCCTGACCGAAATGGGCGCGGCGCATCGCGTCTGAGCAATTCTGCCTCGCTCCCCTAAAATGGGACCTGCAAAGTCCGCCGGGCGGTCGCCGGCAGGTTCGCCTGCGGGAGGAACGTCCGGACTCCACAGAGCGGCGTAGCAGGTAACACCTGTCCACCGTAAGGTGAGGATTAGAGCAACAGAGACGAGTCCTCCGGAGCGCGAAAGCGCAAGGGAGGGGTGAAACGGGCAATCTCTACGCGGAGCAACACCGAATAGGCAGCCGAGGATCCGGCTCGGGGAGGCTGCGGGTAGGTGGCTTGAGCCGCCGCGCGAGCGGCGGCCTAGAGGAATGACCGCTACGGCACGGCAACGTGCTGCACAGAATCCGGCGTACAGGCGGACTTTGCTTTTCGACCGATATTTTTTTGCGACTCGAACGCTCTTCACGATGAGCCGTTCGTCCACGCATCATGCCCTTTTACCGCTTCCAGCTCATTTCGCCTTTGTCTGAATCCTCGGTGATGGAGCGCTTGCAATTTCTGACCCGGCCGAAGCGCACTTTTTGGGAGTCAATTCGACACGCTTTTCGTCGCGCAGGTACGGCGTGGCCGCCGTTTATCGGAACCGTCGATAGAAACCGCTTTCGCGTGTATCGAGACATCCGCTATCGCAATTCCTTCCTCCCCGTCGTTTCTGGGCGAGTCGAGCCAACGTCCGATGGGGCACGAATCAGCGTCGTCATGTATCTGCATCCCCTCGTTGCACTGTTCATGCTGTTTTGGCTTTCTGCCGTAGCGATTGGAGGAAGCGCGGCGTATGCGAAGCAGGGCCTGGCAGCAGCTGGTTTTTCGGCCGCTATGTTCGCCTTCGGTGTCGCTCTTACTTGCGGGGGTTTTTTCCCAGAGGCATTTAAGGCTAAGAAGCTGCTTCAAGACGGAATCAACGGCGACCTTGCACCCAATGGACAGCCAGCATCATCTTTCGATGCGCCCGCGGCTTGAATGAACCATCAGAAAACGGCCATGTTTGCAAGCAGCCGTTCGGACCGTCCAGATGCGGGATAAATGCGCGGCCGTTGCTTGCCGAATTCCGGAGAAAATGTCCGCTGATGGTCTGCCCTGTTTAAGGCAGAGCGGCCCTTCCTGGTTCCAATCCTCAAAAGGAGCGTGTGTGATGAGCAATGACATCGAAGCCTGGGTTCAGCGGTTCAGAGCTCTGGATGCTCAGAACGAGGACGTTGACGAGGGCGCCAACTACCGCGCGCTGGTCGGGCACGCAAGCGAGGAACGGGTCCGTCCGACCGCAACCCAGGCCGAGACCAAGGCGCGCAAGCAAGCCGCGCCAACCGCGCTGAGAACACCAAGCTGAAATGTTACAAATCTTGCTCACTCACCGAGCAAAGCCCCTTCCGAGTGAGCGGTTGGCTATCGGGTAGAGCGCAATCATCTTCGGGTCATTCCGCCCTTTTTTTAAGGAAGCCGCGTACGGGCTCGGCCCTATCCTCGTGATGCCGTGCCCACCGAACGACCCTTCGCCAACGCCGCCAAGCAGCCGCTGGCCAGCCACTGTGCGCTGGTCGGCCTGGTTGCGCGCAAGCATGTCGAGACTCACAGTCCGCGCCGCGCGGACTGGGCCCTCGGAGCGTTGATCGCGGGATTCCTGCACGACATCGGAAAGCTGGATCCGGCGTTCCAGGACCAGCTCGTCGCCGGCGGGCCGCCCGATTCTCCGTTCGGTGCGGGACCCCGCATCCACGAAATGAGTTGGGCATTGACGCATCTGGCATTCGATCCAGCCAAGATGCGGCGTCACCTGCCTTCGACGCTGCCCTGGCCCGTCATTCAGTACGCGGTCTACTGGCGCCAGCACTCGCCGATCAATTCGTGGGAAACCAAGCGCTTCGCGTCGCTGTCGCAGGTCCACAGAAAGGGCGGCGAGTGGATGTCCGCGTATCAGGAGGCACTGACCCAGCTTCTGGCGGATATCAAGCTGGTGGCACAGGTCGAGCTTTTCGAAGTCGAACCGGATCCGCGCGTAACGGGTGAAGTGCAGACGCCGGCCTACGACCGCGCGGTGGACCTGGCGCCTTTAGGTGCTGCGATGACGCCGGCTCAGCGTACCCTGGACAAGTCGATGTGCGCCGCCATCCGCGCCGCGCTGCTGTTCGCCGACCGCATGATTTCCACCATGGGTCCCGGAGAAGTGAACGACTGGTTGCACGCCTGGCGCACTCACAAGAGGCTGCCGGATCTGGTGCAGGCCGTCCAGGAGGTCGACGACTACACGACGATTCCGGGGGACCACCGCTTCAATCAGGGCGGTCTGCGGATCTAGGTCCCTTTCGGCCGGACGCGCGCGGCTCGAAAATATTCTGGCGCGCCGATCGTCTTCAGATCGGGTGCCTTTGGCGAAAGCGTCCCTCAATGCCCCAACGTGCAGCGTACGCCGCGCTCGGCCATTTCGATGCGGCTCACCAGGTCTGAAAGCGGCTCGTCGATATCGCAGCTGACACCGAAGCAGGTGAAGACGTGGTCGCGCACGCGGATGCGCCATCCCATGGGGGTGAGCGGCCCGGTCATTCCAGGCAGATTGCAGCCTTCGAAGTCGGCGAGCGTCCAGGCTTCGTCGATGCTCGCCGGATTGATTTCGAAGAGTTGCTGCAGGACTCGGCGCGCAGTGCCGGGATGCGCTTCGTCTTCGCGCAGCGCCCAGTTCGACGCAACCACTTGCTGATGCATGAAAATCTTCCTTTGCCAACCCGACCAGCGGGGATTTCATCCGGGCACGCGGAGTACGTGGGCCTCGGTTTTGCACGATCACGTTTTAGCGGAGCCGCGAGGGTGACAGTCAACGAAAATGAAGCAGCTAGCCGCTCGAATCTTCGCGCTGTAACTTCAGGTTGAAGGCGAACCCGCACAGCAAGGGTCTTGTTCGCCGTCGCGCCCATCCTTTGCCTTAACAAGAACGCGAGGTATCAGAAATGGTTGACGGGACCGCCGAATGAAATCCCTCGGAAGAAGGCCGCAGGGCGCGCGCCTCGAACGCATCAAGGCCTCGCCGCTGTGGACGGGCGAGCGATTCGGCAATGTGCAGCCGATCATTGCGGGCCTGCGCGACCCGAACGCCTCGATGCCGACGCTCGGTGAATTTCTATGCGGAGGCGAGCGCCGCGTTCCCAGTGCGCCACTGCCATCGATGAACCCCCTGGAGGCGTGGACGCGACCGCCCGCCAGCCGGTTGCGCGCGACCTGGCTGGGGCACTCGACCGTGCTGATCGAAATCGATGGCCTGCGCCTGCTGACCGACCCCGTTTGGGGACCGCGTGCTTCGCCCTCGCGGCTGGCCGGCCCCAAGCGGTTTCAGCCGGTGCCGGTGCGGCTGCGCGAGATGCCGCCGATCGACCTCGTGGTCGTGTCGCACGATCATTACGATCACCTTGACTATCCGACCATCCGCGAGCTGGCCAGCCACGATGTCCCGTTCGTGACCTCGCTTGGAGTGGGCGCGCACCTGGAATTCTGGGGCGTGCCGCCCGAGCGCATCGTCGAGCTCGACTGGTGGGAATCGCACGCGCTGCCCAATTCCGGCCTCACGGTGACGGCCGCTCCTTCGCAGCACTTTTCCGGCCGTGGGCTGAGCGACCGCAACAGCACCTTGTGGTCCGCGATGGTGATCCGCTCGGGCCGGCACGCGGTGTTCTTCAGTGGCGATACCGGCCTGACGACGCAGTATTCGACGATCCGCGAGCGACTTGGCCCGTTCGATCTGGTGATGCTGGAGGTGGGCGCGTTCCACCCCGCGTGGGGCGATGTGCACCTGGGTCCCGAGAACGCGCTGAAGGCGCTGGCGTTGCTGGGCGGAGGATGCTTCCTGCCGGTGCACTGGGGTACGTTCAGCCTCGCGATGCACGCCTGGGATCAGCCGGCCGAGACGCTGTTGGAGCTGGCCCCGAAGGTGGGTGGGCACCTCGTGATGCCGCGACTGGGCGAGCCGGTCGAGCCGGCGCACGCGCAATCCGTGCAGCCCTGGTGGCGCGCGGTCGACGCCACCGTGCACCCGCTGAAGACCGAGGCCGCGGCGGCCACGATGCCTAAGGAGATGCCCTGGCCGATCGACTAGGTGAGATCCGTGAGGCAGATGCCCTGGCCGATAGACTGGAGATCGGTGTGGATTCTCGGCAGGGCGCTGCTCAATGAGCCAGCGTGCAGCGCACTCCGCACTCCGCCAGTTCGATGCGCGCCAGCAGTGTGGAGATCGGCTCATCGAGCTCGCAGTTGACGCCAAAGCATGAAAAGATGCGGTCCTTCACGCGGATGCGCCAGCCCATCCGCGTCAAGGGCTCGGCGACTCCTGGGAGGCTGCAATGCTCGAAGTCGGCGAGCGAGCCGGTTTCGTCGATCGACTCGAGGTCGACGTCGAACAGCTGTTGGAGGACTCGGCGCGCGATGCCGGATCGATCCGCATCGGCTTGCTTGATCTGGCCCATCGCGTGACGCATTTGGACGACTCCCTCGACAACCATGGCGTCACTGTGCCGCAGGGTGTCTGTGCCGGACAGTGCCCTTGGTCACACGGGCGAATTTGCGACTGATGCGCGTCGCCGCGGCGAGCCTGGCGCTGGTGATGCTCCTCGGGTTGCCGGCCGGGGGTCGGGCCGATTCGCCTGCCCCATCCGCGCAGCAGCGTCGCATCGAAGCAGCCTGCGCGGGCGGCTCGGGTTTCGACGTGACGGGAGCGCGCATCGTCACCGAGGTCGACCAGGGCAGCTACAGCGTGGGCACGGCGGCGCTATGCCACTGGATGGCACGCGCAGCGCTGGCCGTGATCGGCTACTACGGGCGCTTTCCGGTCGACGATGTGCGGATCGTGCTGCGGGCGGTAGACGGGGCCGGAGTCGGCAGCGGCACCACGTACGGACATTCCCGCGACGGCCGCCCGCTGATCGTGATCCGCCTCGGCCGCGACACCACCGAGTTGCAACTGACGAACGATTGGAAGCTGACGCACGAGATGGTGCACCTGTCGGTGCCCTCGGTTCCCAGGAGCAGCCACTGGCTGGAGGAGGGCATCGCCACCTATGTCGAGCCGATCGCCCGTGGCCAGCGTGGCGAGTTGGGCGACGAGCGAATCTGGGCCGACATGCTGCACGGGATGCCGAAGGGGCTGCCCGCGCCGGACGACCGTGGCCTGGACAACACGCACACGTGGGGTCGCACGTACTGGGGCGGAGCCTTGTTCTGCCTGCTCGCCGACGTCCAGATCCGCTCGAGCACCCAGAACCACAAAGGCCTGCAGGACGCGCTGCGCGGCGTGCTCGAGGCGAGGGGCGACATCCGCGTCGACTGGCCGGTGGAGCGGGTTCTCGCGGCGGGCGACGCAGCCACCGGCACCACCGTGCTGCTCGATCTATACCACCGGGTCGCGAGCTCGCCCGAGCCAACCAGCGCCGAGTTGGATGCGCTGTGGCCGGCGCTCGGGGTGCGGGCCGAGGACCGTGGCGTGCGTTTCGACGACTCTGCGCCGCTCGCGGCGACCCGGCTCGCGATCACGGCGGCGCACAGCCCCTTGGCGTTTACTAAGGCAAAGCCTTCGACCTAGGTCGCATTTACAAGGGATCCCTCGGGGCGTACTTTTTGCCGACAAGGAGGGGTTCCCATGAAAACGAGTTCGCCGGGGTTGCTCAAGTCGATGCTGCTGTTCGTCATTTCAGCGTCGGCGGTCGTGGCATTCGTCGCGCCGGCCGCCGAGGACGAGGACTCGTCCGATGGCTCGCGGACCGTACCGCGCGCGGTATGCGGCCCGGAAGATCATCCGGAAACGGGGTTGCAGGGCCAGGTGCCTGCCGCGTTGCGTGCAGCAGGGTTCCAGGGCTTCAACTGCAACCTGAAATTGATCGGTCAGAGCAAGAACGACGGCGGCAACTGGCAGTCGGCCGAGTTCAAGGAAAGAAGGCAGGCGGACAGCGAGGATGACGACGCCAAGGCGCTTCACACCTGCGGCTATTACGGCTCGCAGTCGCCGGCACTGAGCCCCACGACCCGTGACCCGGCGACCTACGGAGTACGAGTGGTCGACCTCACCCATGCGAGCAAACCGGCGCTGACCGGCTACCTGCAGACCACCTCGATGCTCGATCCATGGGAATCGCTGAAGGTCAACGAGCGTCGCCAGCTGCTGGCAGCCGATCAAGGCACGAACGGCGGCGGCGGCCCGGCGGTGGACATCTACGATGTGTCCCAGGACTGCCGCTCCCCCCAACTGCTGGCCACCATTGCAGTGGGCACCGGCACCGACGGCGGGCCCGTGGCGGCGGTCACGCCGATCGGACACGAAGGCGCGTTCGCGCCGGACGGATTGACGTACTACATCGGGGATACGACGCACCGCGAATACCACGCCATCGATGTGTCCGATCCGACGCATCCGAAATACATCACGACATTCGACATGAAAACTCTGGGCCTGGCGGCCCACGGCCTGTCGGTCAGCAACGATGGCAACCGCCTCTACGGGGTATCTCCTGGCATTCCAGCTTCGGCCGCGGACCTGACCAATCCGAACGTGGCGGCGAACAATGGCTTCGTGATCCTGGATACGAGCGAGGTGCAGGCGCGGCTTCCCAACCCGCAGATCAAGGTGATCAGCAAGTTCCTGTTCAAGGACGGTTCGGTTGCGCAGCACACGATCCCGGTGAGCATCCGGGGCAAGCCGTACATCATTCACGTCGATGAGGGCGGCAGCGGTGGGATCTTCTACGCAGGGTGGGCGGGCTCGTGCGCGGCGGGCTTTCCGCCATTCCCGATGGCCCGCATCGTCGACATCAGCGACGAAACGAACCCGAGACAGGTTTCCGAGCTTCGGATGGAGGTCAACGATCCTGCCAAGTGCGCGAGCGTGCTGCCCGACCTGGTCGGCCTGTCGATCTTCACCTACGGCACGCACTACTGCAGCGTCGACAACCGCAACAACGCGACCACGCTGGCCTGCGGCATGTTCAACTCCGGGCTTCGCGTGTTCGACATCCGCAATCCGCGCCGCCCGAAGGAGATTGCCTACTTCTATCCTGCCGGCGCAACGACCGTCAGCGGAGGCTCCAATCACGCGCTGGGGGGCAACTTTGTCCCTGGGGGACCCGATTGGTGCTCGGCGCAAGTCCACCTGGATGTCGAGCGCGGAACCCTCTGGTCGACCTGTCAGGACAACGGCTTGCTGATGTTGAAGTTCGAACGGGGCGTATGGCCCTTCGAGGACTCCACCACGCCAGCTGGCCAGCAGAATTAGTCAGCACGCCGTTCGGCTTGCTGCACGCACGGCCCTGCGACATTCCGCAGGGCCGTTTTTCTATCTGCGGCGCCTCGTCGGTCGAGCGCCGTTGCCGACCCGAGTTGAGAAGTCACTTTCACTGTGCGGGCTATCTGGCTAATTCCGTGTGCGTTTACGCGGTGTTCGTTAATTCACGAAGTCACAATCCTAAGTGCTTGTAGAGATTGGGAAAACCGGTGCTTTTCACCTTGACCGGGCGTATCCGATGTTCTAGAGTCCCGCATTCGTGTTAAAAAGTGGGATGCGGTGGATTAGTGAGTGGTTGCTATCGTTGGCTGCTAATGGCCAGCGGCAGGGGGTCCGCTCAACGTCCACCCGGAAACGGCCGTGTTCCAGGGTGCATCGCAGCTGACATTGGACGAAAAAGGCCGCGTGTCGATTCCAACCCGACACCGCGACATGCTGACCGCGCAGTGTGAAGGCCGCCTGACGCTGACGCGCCATCCAGACGGCTGTTTGCTGGTGTATCCGCGCCCGGTGTGGGAGTCGCGGCGCGAGACGATCGCGACTTTGCCCTACTCGGCGCGGTCGCTGCAGCGGTTGCTGCTCGGAAGTGCGGCCGATACCGAGATCGACAGCGCCGGCCGGGTGCTGGTGCCTTCCGAGCTGCGCGCTGCGGCCGGTTTCGAGCGCGAGGTGATGTTGATGGGGAT
>Ga0210394_10005977_pt1 | contig 13391 bp, 13 predicted proteins | sample IncBWC12MmetaG_FD_160121 | JGI IMG/M metagenome (GOLD analysis project Ga0210394, IMG submission 160121) | Forest soil microbial communities from Barre Woods Harvard Forest LTER site, Petersham, Massachusetts, United States - Inc-BW-C-12-M | ecosystem: Environmental > Terrestrial > Soil >...
CACCGAGCCGAACTGGATTCGGGTGCGCTCGGCCTGCTCGCGGTTGATCCGGCGGGTGTGCTCATTGGCGAATTGGTGGCGCGGCTGCCAGTTTTCGAGGCCGGCGCCCTTCACCATCTCCTCGGCTTCTGGCGTCAGGACGTGGCAATGGATGTCGATCGTGAACCATTTGCCGCGGGCATGCATGGGCCCCGGAAACCGGCCCGGGATCTGGGCTCCCTCCGGCAGGCATGTGAACAGCATCGGCGCGGTCCTCCTCGGTTTTCTCGTGCCAGGCGAGTTCGGCCCCATCGGGTGAGCGGGTTGCCGTGGGCGGGCGTTTCGGCCGCTCCGGTCATGTTCGAGATACCAGGCCTCGCCGGGGCAATCCACGGTATACTACGATCCACGGTATACTGACGGTATACTACACAATGTAGCTTGCGCGGCCCGACGACGATCCGATACGCTTGGCAGGCTGGGAATCGTGAGGGATGAGGTGGCATCCAAGCCGGAGTTGTCGCGCCGTGGTATGCGAATGAGGGCTTCTCGATGAGTTCATTCGAGTGGATGGAGCTGCAAACCCTTACCGACGATATCGAACTCTCGCGATCGCGTCTGGTTGAGGCGAGAAGGAGCGGCGACCAAGGTCGAGTCGGCGCGCTCGAAGAGGAGATCACCCGAGCGGAAAAGCGCCGCTTGCAGCTCCTGCATCATATCTCCACCAATATTGTCACCATCCCTGACGCTGCCCCGGCCGCCAAAGCGAAAGACAGCGACGGCTCCCGTCAGGCTGCGCCCCCCGCGACGGCAGACCTCGAGAAGAAGGCCGGCGCGGAAAAACCGCCGGGCGCGGCTGCCAGCGCCCCGGAGCCTGCCTCGCCCGCCAAGGCGAGAGGCGGCCCCGCCTCGCGTCAGCCGCCAGCCCCCGCCGCCAAGTCGGTGCCGGATGAGGCCGAAGAGGAACCGGCGCCTGGCGAAACTGCCGTCGCCCCGGAACCTGCCCCAGCGTCCAAGGCGCGCGAGGGCGCGGGCGCGCGTCAGGCCGCCGCAGAGCCGCCCGTCGAGACTGCCAGCGCCCCGGAACCTGCCCCGCCGCCCAAGGCGCGCGACGGCGCCGGCGCCCGCCCTGCTCCGGCAGAAGCCGGGCCAGCCGAGGCCGCCGCAGAGCCACCGCCCGTCGAGACTGCGAGCGCCCGGGAACCTGCTCCGCCGCCCAAGGCGCGCGACGGCGTTGGCGCCCGTCCGGCTTCCGCTCCTGCGGCAGAAGCCGCGCAGGATAAGGCCGCCGCAGAGCCACCGCCCGTCGAGATTGCCAGCGCCCCGGAACCTGCTCCGCCGCCCAAGGCGAGAGAAGGCGCCGGCGCCCGCCCGGCTTCCGCTAAGGCCGACAGCACACAAGGAGGCACCGCTGTGTGGGATCAACTGAAACCGAGCGACATCGAGCGCGTCAAGGCTGAGCTTGGCACGAGGCGCACAGAGATGCTGGCGAGGCACGCCGAAGAGCTGAAGGAGTTGGATGCCGAACAGGGCCAACTCGAAACCCTGGAGCAGGCGATCGACATGTTCCTTCGCAAGGCCAATCGCTCGCAGAACGCCGCCGCATAGATCGAGCTCAAACCCTCTCCCGCACCGCGGGGGATGGGTCATCAGGCGCCGGCAGGAATTATTCCAAGAGGCGTCCCAAGCCGGAGAGGCGGTCGGCGCTGTCGAGCCGGCGCAGCACGGTCCATAGCGCGGCCTGATTGGTGGTGACGACCGGCTTCTTGAATTCGCGCTCCCAGTCGGCGATCGAGGCCATTGTCGGGAAATTGCCGCCGGGCACGATAAATGCCTCGATCTCCGGGCGGTCGATGCGGGCAAAAGCGTCGCGCGCATTTTCCGGGCCGAGCTGACCGATCGCATAGGAATCGGTCGCGGCAAAGCCTTCGAGGGCGACCACCGACAATCCGTACTTCCCTTCGAAATAGCGCTTTGCGCTGGCATTGACCGGTACGGAATAGGGCGACACGAGCGCCACTCTCTTAACGCCGAGCGCGCCCATTGCCTCGCCGATTGCCATGGCGGAGGTAAACCCCGGCACTCCGGCGGCGGCGCTGATGCGCCGCGTGACATCGGCGCAGTAATCATCGGCGAAGAGGCTCGCCGAGGTCTGCAAGAGGAAAATCGCCTCGACCCGGGCGGTGCCGAGGAGCCTGGCCTGATAATCGACATCCTCGTCCTTCGGCGGCGAGAACGGCGTCTTGTTGACGCTGCTCGTCGCCATGCGGGCGTAATGCGCCTGCCATTCCGGCGGCAAGAGGCGGCTGTATTCAAATTCGGCCGTGGTGTTGGTCGACGGGATGAGGACGCCGAAATGGCGGGTCATGGCGGGCATCATAGGGCCTTTCGCGAAATAATGGGCGCTTCAGGAAGTCTCGGCGAGCGCGGCGACAAAGCCGTCGATGATCTCGGCGATCGGGCTGTGAAGGATCGTCTCGTTGGTGTGCAGGGTGAATTCGGCGCCGGTCGGCGACACGAGCCGCGCCGCGCGGATCGCGATGCCACGCGCGAGGAGACGCGTCGGCAGCGTCGCGGCCGCCGTGCCCTCAACCCGCAGCACCGTGACATTGGTCGCGGCGGTCGGACGATCGATCGTGACCCGGGGATGCTCGCCCAGCGCCGTCAAAAATCGCTCGGCGGCAGCCACCGCCCGCGCGAAGCGCTCGGCGAACCCGTCGAGGAAATAGAGCGCCACCGCGGCATAGGGCCAGGCATGCGGCAGGCTGCCGCCGAACATGCGGCGCTCGTGGTGGAGATCGTCGATGAAGGCGCGAGGTCCGGCGAGGATCGCGCCACTCGCCGCGTTCAGGTATTTCCATAAGGATACATAGACCGTGTCGAACAGCGCGGCGGTGTCCGAGGGCGCGATGCCGGTATAGGCCGCCTCGAGCAGCAACCGCGCGCCGTCGAGATGCAGGCCGATCCCACGCCCTCGGGCGAACGCCGAGATCGCCCGCATCTCGGAGGGGTCGAAGGCTTCGCCAAGGGCGCGGCGCACCGGCGTCTCGATCGAGATCGCGCCGACCGGCACAAGGACCCGCATCTCCGGGGCACCTTCCACCGCCTCTTGGACCTCGGCCAGTGTGAAGGTCGCGCGGCCGCGCGCCAGCGGTATCAGACTGAGGCCGCTCAAATGCTGTGCGCAATCGCCCTCGTCGTTCCACAGATGGCTTTCGTGCTGCACCAATATCCGCCGGCCGCGCCGCGCCAAGAGGCGCACCGCGAGATGGTTGGCCAGGGTGCCGGTCGGCAGGAATATCGCGGCCTCTTTGCCAAAGAGCGCCGCCATCCGCTCCTCAAGCTCGGCGACGACGCCACCCCGCGAATAATCGTCGGGGGCGATGCCATGTGTTTCGGCGATTTCCGCCAGCAGCCGGGCATAAGCGGCCGGCGACAGGCCGAGCCCGTCCGAGCGGAACTGCACGATCTGCTCGCCACCGGCCTGCTCGCCACCGGCCCGGGCCGTCTGCTCGACTATCGTTGCGCTGTCCGGCATTGGTTAGGCCGCTGCTCCTCATTCCGCATCGGTGCAAACTGATCTAGCATAACCGCAATTCGGCCAACTTGGAGAACCCACGATGACAGCGCTGCCGCTCACCGGCTTTACCGTAATCGATCTGACCGCCCATCGCGCCGGGCCGACCGCGGTGCGCCAGCTCGCCGATTGGGGCGCAAACGTCATCAAGATCGAGGCTCCGGGCGAGCACACCGACGCGACCGGCAGTCGCCGCGACGGTCCCGATTTCCAGAATCTGCACCGCAACAAGCGCTCGCTGACGCTCGATTTGAAGACCGCGCAGGGCAAGAAAATCTTCTTCCAGCTGGCCGAAAAGGCCGATGTCGTCGTCGAGAATTTCCGCTCGACGGTCAAGCATCGGCTTGGCGTCGATTACGAGGCGGTGAAACGGGTCAACCCGCGCATCGTCTATGGCTCGATCTCCGGGTTCGGCCAGGACGGCCCCTATGAGGGCCGCCCCGGGGTCGACCAGATCGCCCAGGGCATGGGGGGCCTTATGTCAGTCACGGGCCTACCCGGCCAGGGGCCGGTCAGGGTCGGCATCGCGATCAACGACACCTCGGCGGGGATATTGCTGGCCAACGGCATCGTCCTGGCATTGTTGGAGCGCGAGCGCTCCGGCGCGGGCCAGTGGGTCCACACCTCGCTCATCGAGGCGCAGCTCTTCATGCTCGATTTCCAGGCGGCGCGCTGGCTGATGAAGGGTGAAGTTGCCGGCCAAGAGGGCAATTTCCACCCGACCTCGCCCGGCACCGGCATGTTCCAGACCGCCGACGGCTACATCAACATCGCCGCCTCGGGCGACAATCTGTGGAAGCGCTTCTGCGAGGTGGCCGGCGACAAGGAGCTCGCCGGCAACCCCGATTTCGCGACCGTGCCGCTGCGCGCCAAGAACCGCCCGGCGCTGATTGCCCACCTCAACGACATCGTGCGCTCGAAGCCAAGCGCCTATTGGGTCGAGGCCCTGAACAAGGCTGGCGTCCCGTGCGGCCCGATCAACACGATCGACAAGGCCTGGGAAGACCCGCAAGTGAAGCACCTCGGCATGGCACGGCCGGTCGAGCACCCGACGCTCGGCCGATTTCAAGTGGTCGGGCAGCCGATCCACATGAGTCGCTATCCGCAGCCCGAAACGCTGCGCCCGACTCCCGACCAGGGCCAGCATACCGACGAGGTCTTGCGCGAACTCGGTTATGATAGCGCCGCGATCGCGGAGCTCCGCGCGAGCGGGGTGGTTTAGACGCTCGATCAGCGCGGCGGGAGCCTGGACCGCCATGACCAGCGCCGAGCCCAATCCGAGCGACGCCGTTCGAGGACCGGAGCGTATCGGTCTGGTTCTCGTCCACGGGATCGGCGAGCAGCGGCGGTTCCAGCACCTTGACGGCCAGCTGCGCGATCTGATCCGCGCGCTGCACGGGCTTCAACTCCTCGGGCGGATCGACCGTGTCAGCGTCGATATCAGCCCCGGCGCCACCGCCGCCTTCGAAGCCGAACAGGACACCTGGAACGCCGGCCCCGGAGCCAGCGTCAGCGTTGTCGTCGAGCACGCGCTGAACGGCACGCGGGAGGAAACCCGGTTATTGGTCCATGAAGTCTGGTGGGCCGACGTCAACGAGCCCTATTCGCTCGCCAAGCAGTTCCGCTTCTGGCTGTGGGGCTTGGCTGTCTGGTCCCACCCCGGCAAGCAAGAGACCACTCTCGGCACCGCGGATATGGTAGAGCCGCCGGTCGTACCGGGCCAACAAGCCCTGTGGGACCGCTGTCGCCTGTTCATGATCGGCGTCTTTTTCACCCTGGTCGGGTATTCGATCGGCACGTTCACCTTCCTCGCCAACCGGCTGCTCAACTGGCATACGCCGGACGTGCTGCGGGTGCTGGCGAATTACATTTCGTCGGTCAAACTTTACAACCAGCGCCGACGTTTTGGTCCGGGGCTCTTCTGGCTGCGCGACGAATTCCTCGATTCGGTGGGCGAGCCGCCGCGGGTTTCGGTGCGCCGGCGGATGATCCGCACGATCGCCGACGTCGCCGGCAACGATTACGACCGTTGGTACGTCTTGGCCCACAGCCAAGGGTCGGTCGTGGCCTTCAACGGGTTGATGGAGACGAGCTACGCCTGGCCCGGCTATCTGAACGAAGAGCGTTGGGTTCGACTATGCGGCAAGGGTTTGGCCGGGCCCGGAGATCCCAATATGAGCCCGCCGAGCGGCACGATCATGCCGCGCCGGCCCGGTTGGGCGCAAGCGACCGACATCGCTTATCGCCGTCTTATATTTGCGCGGTTCCACGGCTTTCTGACCTATGGGTCGCCATTGGAGAAATTTGCCGGGATTTGGCCGGCGCTGGTGCCGATCTCCCGTGAAGTCACCTTTGCCGAAGGCATCCCGTGGCTCAACATCTACGATCCCGTAGACCCGGTCTCAGGACGCCTCTTGGCTTTCCAGAAGCAGGCGGTGGCATGCTGTCCGCGGCCGCAAGATCTGGGCTATGCGGCGAGCTGGTGGCTGCTTCTCGCCCATCTGAAATACCTGACCCGACGTAACGACGGGGCCGATTTGGCGACCGCCGCGGTCGAATGGTTCCTGACCGACACGACGGCGGCTTTCTCGCGGCGGAATACGGGGGGATGGCGTCTGGGCACATGGTTTCGGCCGCTAGGGGCAGCTGTTGCCGGTTCGACCGCCCAGGAGCGGGTGCGCAGGGCTATCGCCTGGGCCAGCTGGCTCGCCGCTTCTGGCATTCTGGTCATGCTCGGCGCGATTGTCCTACCGATGATGCTTGACGCGGCGGGTGCGCTGATCATGGTGGCAGGGAACGAGGCGGTGGTGCTCGCGCCGATGTTGCGGGCACCGGCGCACGGTTTGATAACCTTGGCGCGGCCGGTGATCCAATGGGTTGCCGGACTGGGCGACACATTCTGCTGGCGTTGCGCGCTCCTGGTGGGGGTTGCGGCGGGTCTGACCGCGATCGCCGGCATTGTCGCGCGAGCGCTGCCAATTTTCTTCCAACGCGACGACGACGATATCGAGCAACAAGAATACCGGCAACGCCTGTGCGCGACCGCCGTCAAGCGGCGCGCGCTGGGGATTTGACGCGCCGCGATGCCGCGGTGCGCTCGGCGTCTCCGGTGGTGAATACGCCATGAGGTCACCCTCTAGCCGCACCCTGTTCGACCTCTTGCGCGAAGAGGCGGAGAATTATCCGGACTGCACCGCCGTCATTTGCGGCGGGCGCGCCGCGACCTACCGCGATCTGGCCGATGGCGCCGGGCGCATCGGTGGGGCGCTGCGGACCCGCGGCATCGGCCGCGGCGACCGGGTCGGGATCCTCGTCAACAACCGCCTGGAATGGCTCGAGGCGTGCTTTGGCGCCACCGCGCTCGGTGCCGTCGCGGTGCCGTTCAGCACCTGGTCGAAACCGGGCGAGCTGGCGTATCTGCTTGGAGATTCGGCGGTCCAGGCACTGTTCGCGGTCGCTTCCTTCGGGGCCGAGGATTTTGCCGCTTCGCTGGCGGCGCTGGCGCCGGATTTTCCGCAGCTGCGCCTCATCGTCCTGCTCGGCGGGGATCCCCGGGGACGGCCGGGGTGGATCGGCTACGACGAGTTCCGCGCCGCCGCCACGCCGCTCGAGATGCCAGCCCCGGACGAGAGCGCGAGCGCCGACGACGATGCCCTCATCCTCTACACCTCGGGGTCGAGCGCCCGGCCGAAGGCGGTGCGTCTGCAGCACTACGCGATCATCGAGAATGGCTTCGCGATTGGCGAGCGCATGCGCCTCTCCCCGGACGACCGTGTATTGCTGACGCCGCCTCTGTTCTGGGCCTACGGCGCCTCTAATGCATTGCCGGCGACCTTGTCGCATGGCGCGTCATTGGTGCTGCAGGGCCGGTTCGACGCCGGCGAATGGGTTACTCTCGTCGAGCGCCACCGCTGCACCGCGGTCTACACGCTGCCGAGCATCACCGGCGCGGTGTTGCGGCATCCCGAATTCCGCGCCGATCGGGTGGCGAGCCTCAGGACCGGGCTGATGATCGGCAGCGCCGAGGAGGTGCGCATCGCCGCCGAAGAGCTCGGCGCGGCAGAGATCTGCAACATCTACGGCGCGACCGAAATTTACGGGAATTCCTGCGTCACGCCCTGCGAGTGGCCGCTGGAACGCCGCATGGCGGGCCAGGGCCCGCCGCTCCCCGGCGTCCGCCTACGCATCCTCGACCCCGAAACCGGCGGCGTCCTAGGGGTGGGCGCCACCGGCGCGCTCGAGGTCGCCGGGTACGTGACCCCGGGCTACTCTGGCGCCAGCGCCGAAGTTAATGAGGCCGCCTTCACCGGGGACGGCTATTTCCGCACCGGTGATCTCGGTTTTGTCGATGAGGCGGGCGGCTTCCACTTCGTCGCGCGGAATAGCGACATCATCAAGCGCGCCGGGATCAACATCTCGCCGGCCGAAATCGAGAGCCTCCTCTCAACCCATCCCTCGGTCGCGCAGGCGGCGGTGGTCGGGGCCGCGTCCGGCGAGCAGGGCGAAGCGATCGTCGCATTCGTCGTGGCGACACCGGATGCCGAGATCAGCGCCGAGGCATTGCGCGCCCATTGCCGCGCCCTCGCCTCGAATTACAAGGTCCCCGACCATATCGAGATCCGCGCCGCGCTCCCGGTAACCGAGACGGGCAAGCTGTTCCGCCGCGCGTTGCGGGAAGAGGCGCAGAAGCTGGTGGCGCACCGCGACTGAGGCGCCTCAGAACAGTGCCGTCCGCACGCCGAGCGTCGATCCGGCCTCGCTTTGCCGACGATCGAGGGTGCAGAGGGTGGCGCCATGATCGGCAGAGATCGCAAGGTGGAGGGCGTCGCCGGCGCGCAGACCGAGAGCATGCTGATCGGCGAAACGGGCTGCGGTGCGGAAATGAAGGCCCGAAATGGGCAGAATGGCAAGGCTCTCCGCGCACCATACGGCGAACCTTGCCAGAGCGTCCGCCCGGTCGTCCGCTTCGACCTGTTGTGTCCGCAGCTTGATCGACAGGGCCGCCGAGAATTCCGTCACGACCCACTCGCTGATCGCGAGCTCATCCGGCTCCTGATTACCAAGCCAGGCTTGTACCCGTGCGGTTTTCATCTCGCTTGTAAGCGCCGCGACGAGCAGCGAGGTGTCGAGATAGAGCATCAATAACGATCTTCATCACGCATCCGTCGAATGAACTCGCCAGCAGATTCCTGCTGCATCGGCATGGAGTCCGTCATGGCGCGCAGCGCGGCGACATCGATCCGCTTGCGCGGGATTGCAACCGCGCTGATCTGGGCAACCGGCTTGCCGCGCCGCGTAATGCAGACGGGTTCGCCTGCCGCGGCTCGCTCCACCAGATCACTCAAATGCGCCTTGGCTTGGGCCAGACTGACTTGTCTCATCGCCATCTCCTGACCATCTATCTAGTCATTTATACCATGAGCCGTAAGGGCTGACAAAGCCGGCGAATGCCTGCGCCCCGGCCTTGGCGCGGCGGCTCGGATCGGCCACATAAGGCGGGGCACATAAGCGGAGCTGATGCGAATGAGTGCGGTCGAGGCGCCGGTGGCAGGAGAACCCGGGCGCGATTTCATCCGCGACATCATCGCGGCCGACCTTGCCGCCGGGCGCTGCAGCGAGGTCGTCACCCGCTTTCCGCCGGAGCCCAACGGCTATCTGCATATCGGCCACGCCAAGGCGATCTGCCTCAATTTCGGAGTGGCCGAGGAGTTTGGCGGGCGCTGCCACCTGCGCTTCGACGATACCAATCCGACAAAGGAGGAGCAGGAATACATCGACGCGATCGAGCGTGATGTGCGCTGGCTCGGCTTCGATTGGGGCCGCCACCTCCATCACGCCTCGGACTATTTCGGGCAGCTCTACGCGTGGGCCGAGCACCTCATCGAACACGGCCTCGCTTATGTCGATGATCAATCGCCCGAGGAGATGCGCGCCAGCCGCGGCACCCTCACCGAGCCCGGCCGCAACAGCCCCTACCGCGAGCGCAGCCCCAGGGAAAATCTCGACCTTTTCCGCCGCATGCGGGCCGGCGAATTCCCCAATGGCGCGCGGGTATTGCGCGCCAAGATCAACATGGAATCGGGCAACATCAACCTGCGCGACCCGACGCTTTACCGCATCCTCCATATCGACCATCCGCGCACCGGGGCGACGTGGTGCATCTACCCGACCTATGATTTCGCGCATGGCCAGTCCGATGCGATCGAGGGCATCACGCACTCCCTATGCACCCTCGAATTCGAGGACCACCGCCCGCTCTACGATTGGCTGCTCGATCATCTCCCGGTGCCGTCGCGGCCGCGGCAATATGAATCCGCCCGGCTCAACCTCGCCTACACGGTGCTGTCGAAGCGGTTTCTGACCCGGCTGGTGCAGGAGGGTCATGTCGCCGGCTGGGACGACCCGCGCATGCCGACCCTCGCGGGCCTGCGCCGGCGCGGCGTACCGCCCGAGGCAATCCGCGAATTCATCCGCCGGATCGGCGTCGCGCGCGCCAACAGCCTGGTTGACGTCGCGATCTTCGAGAGCGCGGTGCGCGATACCTTGAACCGCAGCGCCCTGCGCCGCATGGCGGTGCTGAGGCCGCTGAAGCTGGTCATCGAAAATTACCCGGCGGGCCGGATTGAGGAACTCGAAGCGATCAACCATCCCGATGATCCCGCCGCCGGCACAAGGCGCATCCCGTTCGGGCGCGAATTGTTCATCGAGCGCGAGGATTTCGCCCTGGACCCGCCGCGGAATTTCCATCGCCTCGCGCCGGGCCGCGAGGTGCGGCTGCGCTATGCCTATTTCGTCACCTGCCGCGAGGTGGTGAAGGATGCCGCCGGCGAGGTGGTCGAACTGCGTTGCACCTACGATCCGGCGACCAGAGGCGGCAACGCGCCGGACGGGCGCAAGGTGCGCGGCACGATCCATTGGGTCTCTGCCGTCCAGGCGCTCCCCGCCGAGATCCGGCTCTACCACCCGCTCTTCACTCGCCCCGTTCCGGGGGCGGACGGCGATCTCTTCTCCGATCTCAACCCCCATTCGCTCGAGGTGCTGGAGGACGCCATTGTCGAGCCCGGCCTCGCCGGCACAAATTCCGCCGCGGCGGTCCAATTCGAGCGCCAGGGCTACTTCGTTCGCGACCCCGACGCGGGCGCGGGCCGGCTCGTCTTCAACCGCACGGTCGGGCTGCGCGACACCTGGGCCAAGGCGCAGGCGAGCGGCGGATCTTAAGGCGGATCTTGATCCGCCGTTGCAGCATTGGCGGCTCGCGACCCGCCCTACGCTCGCTAACCCGCCAGAAGGCTTTCGGCGGGTATGCGCCATTCCCGGTGCAGCTTGCGCGCTTGTTCCATCGTCAATGACCGGCGGCGGTTGAGGATCTCGGAGGCGCGGGAGCGAGAGCCTAAAAGGGTCGCGAGATCGGATTGCGTGTAGTGCCTGAGCGCCATTATTTCCCGGATCGCGCTGATCGCATCGGGGGGCTCGATCGGCCAGTGCTCTTGTTCGTAAGCGCCGATCAGAGCGGCAAGAATGTCAAAGCGGTCGGCCTCGGGCGAACCGGGTTTCGGCTCCTGGTCGAAATATTGCTCGATCTCCTTCAAGGCCGCATCATAATCGGCCTCGCTGCGGATCGGTCGAACTTCCATGGTCAGCCCGTCCTATGCTCGCGTCCCGGTCGTCGCGGGATCTATCCGGTCGTACTCGGCATGGGTCCCGATAAACTTCACGAGGACGCGCTGGAACCGGTACGCGACGTGAACGACCAGCCGGAATCTGTTGCCGCCAATGTCAAAAATCTGTCGGTTATCGGCGATGAAGTCCACCGACGCCCCAAATTGCTGTTTGACGTCGGCCGGACCCTCCCACGCCGCACTCGCGGCCATCGCATACCACGTGCGGAGCGACATCTCCGCCTGCGGGTGTCCTTCCCAGAAGCGTCGCAGCGTGCGAGGCGCGATGATCTGCACGGGGAAATATATAGCGCGTTCCAAAAATGGGAACAAGCGATACGCGCGGTGCGCCCGCCGCCGCAAAACGCCGCCCCGCCTTGCATTTCGCGAGCGCCCGAGAGGGATTACGGGGGGCGCGCACTCTGCTAAGCTGTCGGGCACGCTTCGCCACCGGGAGAACCTGCGATGAACGATACGATGACCTTGAGCCAGCGGGCCGATGCGCTCGAGCAAAAGATGAGCGACGAGCTCGACTACATCGTCATCAAGTCGCGGCTCTACAGCATGGCCGACGCGGATCTGAGCCCGGCGCCGAACGCCGCGGCGATCATGGCAAAGAACCCGCGGGCGCGGGTCCTGATGGGCGACGATCCGCGCCTTCCGGAGATGCCGGCAAAGCCGACCCTCGTCGATTTCTTCAAATACCGCTTCGGGCCGGCCGCGCATCTGCTGCAAAGCGCTCGCCACGCGGTCAAGGGCGGGCTCAGCGAGAAGATGGTGCTCGCGTGCCTCTTGCATGACATCTCGACGATCGGCTTCATCCGCGGCGACCACGGCTATTGGGGCGCGCAGCTGGTCGAGCCCTATGTCGAGGAGGAAGTGACCTGGGCGATCCGCGCCCATCAGGTGCTGCGCTTCTATCCCGACGAATCGGTCGGCTACGAGTATCCGGCCTCCTACGTCAAGACGTTCGGCGCCGATTACCGCCCGGATGCCTATGTCGAGGAAGACTATAAGCGGATGCGCGACCACAAATGGTACATGTCAGGCCGGATGATCACGGTCCATGACATCTACTCGTTCGACCCCGACGTGCGGGTCGAGCTGGAGGAGTTCACCGACGTGATCGGCCGCAATTTCCGCCAGCCCAAGGAGGGGCTCGGCTTCGACAACAGCCCGGTCGCCCATATGTGGCGCGCGATGATCCGGCCGGCGAAGTATCTGTAGCCGCCGGGCCTCCTCGCCTAAAGGTCGGGATAGCGGACGGCATCCGCGCCGTCCGCCTTTCGCTATCCCGGCTTAGCAGGCGTAATAGTTCCGGTAATACGGGTTCCAGCAGCTCCGCGGCGCGGGATAATACGGCGCCGGTGCCGGCGGGTAGTAGGCGGGCGCCGGATATCCATACCCGTACGCCGGGGCATAGTACGGATAGCCATACGCCCCTCCCGCGCCGAGCGCGCTGCCGAGCGCGAAGGCGCCGAGCCCGAGGCCCACCGCGGCCCCAGTGCCGATGCCGCCCGCATTGGCGGTGGTCGGCGCCGCGGTCAGCGACAGCGCCGCGACCAGCGCGACCGCCGCAGCGAGCCCGCGCCCGCTTCGTTTCGCTATTTCCATGATGGCCATATCGGTCCTCCAATCGTGAACTCGCGCCGGGTATTATAGCCCGAAAACCGTTTATAATCAGAAAACGGTCGTGGGCGCGCGGCATTCCCCATAACGGCACTGGGCGGAGAACGTCAGGTTCAGCGATTGGTTCCCGAATAATCCAACTCAAACGCGATTCGGGACGAGCGGCCGTCGAGGGGCGCCTTCAGGCGCTCCTCGCGGTTGTTGGCGATCGCCGGCCCGGCTCAATACCCGTAAGGCGATTGGTAATACGGCTGGCCGTAAGAGGATCCATAGTACGGCGTCGGCGAGGCGTGCGACGATGCCGACGGCGGCGAATAGTAAGGCGCCGGCGGATAATACGAATAGGCCGGCGCCGGTGGGTAATACGAATAGGTCGGCGCGTAGCCGTATCCGTACCCATAAGGCGAAGGGGCGTAATAGGCGCCCGCGCCGAGCGCGCTGCCGAGCGCGAACGCGCCCAAACCAAGGCCCACTGCGGCGCCGGTGCCGATCCCGCCGCCTCCATGATGGTGCTGTGCGTAGGCGGTGCTCGGCGCCGCGGTCAAGGA
>Ga0210394_10005978_pt1 | contig 13390 bp, 4 predicted proteins | sample IncBWC12MmetaG_FD_160121 | JGI IMG/M metagenome (GOLD analysis project Ga0210394, IMG submission 160121) | Forest soil microbial communities from Barre Woods Harvard Forest LTER site, Petersham, Massachusetts, United States - Inc-BW-C-12-M | ecosystem: Environmental > Terrestrial > Soil >...
GACTTCGAAGTCGCCATCCGGAACGAACTTTGGCGCAAAAGCGTCCAGAGCTTTCATAACAGCCCTGAGCTTTGGCTTGCGAGTGCTGCCAACGGCGACGATGATCTTCTTCATGAAGGCAACAATGGGACGCGCTGATTCTAACGGGAATGAGGCGAGCATACCACGCGGAATACGCAAGGCTGAGGAAAACTTCGAGCGCGAGCGGCGCCCTGCGGGAACGGAACTCTACAGCTAATTTCCCGGGCAAAACGAGTTGGCAAGGCTCCTCTTCGAGGCCCGATACCATTCAGGAAAATTGACAAAATAGAAGCATCGCTGCTCTCGCGTGGGGCTACAGGAACACAGAAACCCTTTGCCTGTTTGAATTCGCTCGCAAAGGCTACATAATAAACGCGTTCGCGCAGCCAAGGCGCGACAAGCATGGTCTGCCCAGCGTGTAGTTACGAAAACCCGGAAACCTCGGTGCAGTGCGCAAAGTGCACGACGCCGCTGCCGCTCACTGACCAGACACTGGCCACGAGCGGGCAGGGCTGGTCTGTCCCTGCAGCGGAAGGGGTCATCTCCGCCACCGCACTAGTTCAGCTGAGCCCAGGCACTTCCATTGGCAGCCGGTACGAAATTGTCCGCCTGCTGGGACAAGGCGGAATGGGAGCTGTTTATCAAGCCCACGATAAAGAGTTGGAACGCCAGGTGGCCATAAAGGTCATTCGCGCCGATATGGCGGCCAATCCCGAAATTCTCCAACGCTTTAAGCAGGAACTGATCCTCGCTCGGCAAATCACGCACAAAAACGTGATCCGCATTTTTGATTTGGGCCAGGCTGACGGGATCAAGTTCATCACCATGGAGTACATCGAAGGCGAGAACCTGCAGGGCGTTCTTCGCCGTAAAAAGAAACTCGAGCCGGCAGAAGCGGCAAACATCCTTGCACAGGTGTGCCGGGCGCTGGAAGCAGCGCACAACGAAGGCGTGATCCATCGCGACCTGAAGCCGCAGAACATCATGTTGGACAAGAGCGGCCGAGCTTACGTGATGGACTTTGGCATTGCGCGCTCAATGCTCGGTGCCGGCATGACACAGACGGGCGCTTTAATCGGCACGCCGGATTATATGTCCCCCGAGCAGGCAAAAGGCCAGACTCTGGATGCGCGCTCGGACCTCTTCAGCATCGGAATTATTTTCTACGAAATGTTGAGCGGGCAGGTGCCCTTCGACGCGGACACCACCATGGGGAAGCTCTGGAAAAGAACCAATGAGCCCGCCAGGCCGCTCGACGAACTCGACAAAACCATTCCGCGGCCGCTGAGCGACATTGTGCGGAAATGTCTGGAAATCGATCCGCAGAAGCGCTTTGCCAACGCAGGGGAATTGCTGCACCAGATTGAAAAATGGCAAGGCCCTGCTGCCGGGACGCGCGTCGTTTCGCTGCCGGTCACCGTTCTGCCTGGTTCCGGAAAATGGCTGGCCACCGCGGCGCTCGGGGCCTTGGTAATTGCAGGTATCTTTTTCTTCCGTTCGAGAATTACTCCGCATGCTACCGCTCCTCATTCGCCGGTGACGCTGCTGATCGCCGATTTCGAGAACAAAACTGGAGATTCGGTGTTTGATGGCACGCTCGAGCCCATGCTTGGCATTGCGCTCGAGGGGGCGCCCTTCATTTCCTCCATTAATCGCTTGCAAGCAAAGAAGGACGCCGCGCGCCTTCAGCCGGGAGCCGCGCACCTCGACGCTTCGTTGGCGCAACTCGTGGCCAGGAGTGAAGGCGTCAACGCGGTAGTGACGGGCTCGATCGCGCAGGAAGGAAGCGGCTACAAGGTCTACGTGACCACTCTGGACCCTGCGACGGGCAAAACTATTCTGAAGGAACAGCGGGACGCCTCGAATAAACAGGACGTGCTCGCCGCCGCGGGAAAACTCGCCGAAAGTATCCGCAAGGGGCTCGGCGACACTTCGCCCGAGTCTGCGCAGCAAGCCGCCGCGGAAACCTTCAGCGCTGGCTCCCTGGAAGCCGCCCATGCTTACGCCGTCGGGCAAGATTTTCAAATGGCCGCCAAATGGGACGACGCCTTGAAGGCTTACGCTCAGGCGGAGGAGCTGGACCCGAATTTGGGTCGCGCGTATGCCGGCACAGCGGCCATCTATTACGATCTCGGAAAGCGCAAGGAGGCGGAGAAGTATTACGGACTGGCGTTGTCGCATATCGACCGCATGACCGATCGCGAGAAGTACCGCACGCGTAGCGGCTACTACTTACTCATGCGCAACGAACCGAAAGCCATGGAGGAATTGTCCGCGCTAGTCAGCCAATTTCCAGCCGACACGGCGGGGCACGCAAACCTGGCCTTCGCGTACTTCCTCAGCAGGGATATGAACAAAGCTCTCGCAGAGCAGAAGCGTGCTCTGGTGATTTCTCCACACAGCATTCTGCAACGAAACAACTATTCGATGTATGCCCTGTATGACGGGGATTTCGATACCGCTCTCCGGGAAGCACAATCAATTCTGCAGGAAAATCCTAAGTTTGAGCAGGCTTTGCGCACCTCGGCGCTAGCGGAATTGGGTCTCGGGAACACGCAGGCGGCCCAAGCGGACTACGAGAAGCTTCAAGCAGTAAGCCCTTACGGTGCTTCCATCGCGGCCACCGGTCTCGCGGACCTGGATCTTTACCGCGGCAAACTAGTGGACGCGTCAAGCATTTTGGAAAAAGCCGTCTCTGCTGATTACGCGGCAAAGAATACGGAATCCGCGGCGGGCAACTTGGCCATCCTTGCTCTGTTGCAAACCACACTGGGAAAATCGAAGGAATCCGTTTCTTCCGCGAGCAAGGCCGTCGAGGAAAGCAAAGATGTAAGCGTACTTTATCGTGCAGCGCAGGTTTACATCGCCGCGGGGCAGGAAGAAAAGGCGCTGCAATTGGTGGCGCCGCTAGCCCAAAAACTCGAAGCGGAGCCCCAGGTTTATGCGAAATTAATCGCCGGCGAAGCGCAGCTCAAAAAAGGCAACGCGCGCGACGCGCTGAATTCCTTCGAGGAAGCGCAAAAGCTTGCCGATACCTGGCTCGGCCATTTCGACATGGGCCGCGCCTATCTCGATGCCGGAGCCTTCACGGAAGCCTCTTCGGAGTTTGACGTCTGCCTGAAGCGCCGCGGCGAAGCTACTTCCCTGTTCCTCGACGATGTCCCTAGCTACCACGTCCTGCCCACCGTTTATTACTACCAAGGCCGCGCCCGCGAAGGTCTCAACAGCCCCGGCGCCGCCGAGTCCTACAAAACATTCCTCGCCATCAAAGAAAAAGGCGCCGGTGATCCGCTCGTCGCGGACGCCCAGCGCCGTCTTGCTGCCCATTAGTCTCGTTCAAATCAACAGGTGTCAGGGGATAGTGACGGGCGCCACGTTTGAGACCACGCTCTCTACGCCGCCAGTTGCGACCGCAGTCACCTCGTAGTAGTACGTGGCGACCGCGACGGTCGAGTCGATAAACCCAGTCGCGGCTGCTCCCGCGGTACCCACCAGTGTAAAAGGTCCGCTCGGAGTACTCGCCCTGTAGATGTTATAGCCGGTCAACCCATTGGAAACACTGGGGGTCCAAACGAGAGACGCCAGCACCGCCCCCGGCACTTGCGATGCCGACAAGTTCGTAGGCGGCTGCGGAGCAATGTTCAACGTTACGTTCTCAACGTACTGCTGGGCTGGCGTCGAGCTGTCCGTTGCTTGAAACACGAAAGCAAAGCTTCCCGCGCTGGTCGGCGTCCCGCTCAGTAACCCGGCCGCTCCCGGCGTTGTAATGTTCAGCCCCGGCGGCAAAGTCCCGGATGAAAACTGATAAGTAATGGGTGGGGTCCCACCGACGGAATTCAAGCTCTGCGAATACGCAACACCCGCGGTTCCGGCAGGTAACGTGTTCGGTGTCTGTCCTGCCATAAGCACAACCACCGTCAGCGTGAACGCCTGCGTCGCAGTCGATGACGGCGGCCCGGCGCTCACTGCCTGGATTGTGAAGTTGTAAGGTCCCGCTGGATCAGTAACTGAACTCGAAGTCAGCGCCCCGGTCGCCGGATTCAGAGTGATGCTGGAAGGCAGCGCACCAGACACCACAGAGAAAGTCAGCGCTCCCCCCTCCCCGCCCGTAGTCTGAATCTGCGCGGAGTACTGAATAGGAGGCGCAGTGCCAGGGAAGCCGTTCACCGTCACGGCGTTAGGCAAAGTCGTTGCGACGATTTGAATGGGCGCGGCGCCGGGATAGTAGATTTCGGCGTTGGTGATGGATGACGGAGCGTCGAAACCGCCGGTGATCAGCAGAGTACCGTCGCTTAGCGTAACGACTGGGAAATCGGCTCGCGGCGAGACCATCCCGAGGATGGTCGAGAAAGTACCGGAAACGGGATTGTACATCTGGGCCTGATTGTCTTGGCCGGCAGAACCGGTGCCACCAAGGACGAGCACCTGGCCGTTGGCGAGAAGAACAGCCGCTGGGCTGCTTTGCGCAAACGCGAGAGAGCTTGTGAAGCTAAAGGTTTGCGCAACCGGATCGTAAAGTTCCGCGCTTACCTCGGCTTGATTGCTGCCGTTGACGCCGCCGGCGATGAGCACTTTGCCGTTGGGAAGCAGAACCGCGACGTGATTGGACCGGGCCACGTTCAGAGGGCCTGTCGCTGTAAATGTATTAGCAACGGGATCGTAAAGCTCCGCCACATTCGTGGGAACGTTGGTGCTCTCGCCAAAAACGTCTCCGCCAACGACGAGAACCTTTCCCTGCAGCGGTCCGCTCGTGAAGAGCGTGGCGGTATGAGCCACGTGAGCGCTGGTCATCGTGACAGGTGCGGAGAAGGTGCCGTCCGCGGCATGGTAAATTTCCGCCGTGTTCAGATTGTTACCGAAGCCGTTCTCACCGCCCGCGATCAGTACATTACCGTTCGGCAGCAGAGTAGCTGTGTGGGAGTCGCGCGCAGTGCTCATGCCGTTGGGATCGAGGCTGAAGGCTCCGTTGAGGTAGGTCTCCACCGAACTGACACTGTTCCCCCCGGCATTCAAGCCGCCCGCAACCAGCACCGAGCCGTTGCCGAGGAGCGTGCCGCTGAAACTGGTGCGTGACGTTTCCATAGGAGCGGTCAGAAGCGTGAACGTGCCGGCGGAATAGAGTTCCGCGGTATTCAGGGCAGGGGACGTGCTGTTGTTACCCCCGGCGACTAGGACGTTGCCGTTGGGAAGAGTTGCGGCCACATGGTTGGAGCGGGCCGTATTGAGATTGCTCGTGGCGCAGAATCCGGAAACATTGAAGGCGTTGGAAGAGGCCGTCTGGTTTACGACGGTCGCCAGCAGTGCGTAGCCGGTCTGGCCATGGTCAACGGTGAGATTCGTGAATGACGCGTTGCCGGTGTTATCCGTCTGCAGGACATTGGTGCCGCCGAGTGACGCAGAGGCGCACGGCTGATTGGCGAAGGCCAGGACTACGGTCGCTCCGGCAATAGGTGCAGCAGTGTTGTCCTGGACGTGCACCACGATCGGACTTCCGCTGATGACCTGGCCGCCGACGGAGTTCGTGGGCTGCGTCGCAAACGTTACATTAGCAGTAAGCTGCCCGGTGAACAGGATCGTGTAGTTGGCGCTCACGAACTGAAAGCCGGGCGTGGTTCCCAAATTCGACTGGTCATGGACAGAAACGCTGAAACTGATCGTGGACGATTGCGGATCCGCGATCGTCAGCACGCCGCTGCTGCCCAGCGTAACACCCGCTGCCGGCGACGCCGGTCCAAACGTAAGTCCGCCGATACCTCCCGTCGCGCTCAGCTGAAACGTATAGGGAGTGCCGATGGTGCCAGCTGGCAGCGTCAGCGGTGTTATCACAATGGGACTCCCCACGCGAATCGTCGTCGTATAAGGCACGGATTCCGGCGGCATCGCTGAGTCCGTTGCCTTGATCGTCACGCTCGAACCAGCTGGATTAGCCGTTGTCGGCGTCCCCGTGATCTGTCCCGAAGTCGGATTAATGGCCAGCCCTGGGGGAAGACCCGTTGCAGTCCAGCTGTACGGCCCAGTTCCGCCGGTCACTGTAAGCGTCGTTGCGGTGTAGCCCTGGCCAACAACTCCATCTGGCGCAGGCATTACAGTCTGTTCCATCAGCGGCGTGACGCTCACGTTTAGCGTGTAGCTCTGCGTCCCAATGTTTTGCGGCGAAGCGCTATCTGCCGCCTGAATCGTAACTTGATAACTTCCGGGCGTTGTCGCTGTCCCGGAAACCAATCCCGACGCGCTCAAACCGATTCCCGGTGGCAATGCGCCCGATGCGATGGACCAGGTATCAGCGCCCGGTTTGCCGCCCACCGTTTGCAACTGCACGGAGTACCCCGCGTCGAGGCGATCGGTTGCAGGAAGCGCGTTCGTCACGATGGTAACCGGAGGATAGACAGCCGGCGCCGTGAGGTTCGGGTTTCCCGGATTCGCGAGCACCGTCGTTGTGTTCACCGCCTGTGGCACTGTCACCGGAGTGATCACGTTCAGCGGATTGAACGAAATTGTCGCTGGACTTGGATTTACCACCCGCAGCGTAATGTACGCCGTTTCGCCAGGAGCCAGTGTTACCGACCCCTCGTTTGGCGTTGCATTCGTGATGTCGGGATTAGTGATACCCGGATTCGATGTTGTGAATAGCATTGGATTCGTGATGTTCGCAACCGTCACCCAATGTGTCTGCACGCCAAGCACGCATTTCACTGCTACCGGCGTCTGATAAAGCTTATTAATCAGCAGCTGCAATACGATCCCGCTCGGGATCGTGCCATTCGTCGCGGTCTTAACTGTGTAAGACGCCGTGGTGTTCCCGTTGTTGGTGATGGGATACGTCACATCTTGAATCGAGCCGTTCGCAACATCCGCATTCGTGATACCTGGATTCGTGATACCCGGATTCGTGATACCCGGGTTCGTGATGCCCGGATTCGTGATGCTCGGGTTGGTCGCGCTGACGTTTTCCACGTTCGAATTAGTGATGCCCGGATTCGTGATGCCGGGGTTGAGATACGAAGAGTTCGTGATATCCGGATTGGTGATACCCAGGTTTGTGATACTCGGATTCGTGATGCCTGGATTCGTGATGCCCGGATTCGTGACTTCGTCATTCGTAATACTTGGATTCGTAATGCCGGGATTCGTGATGCCGGGATTGGTGATCCCCGGATTCGTGATGTCCGGATTGAGAACGGCTGTCGATGTAAGCCCGTTGCTTACCACAGATCCGCCGATCGCCGAAATCTGCGCTACATCCACCGTGATGCTGGCCGCCGCGTTCGTCGAAGTCGCAAACACGCTCCGCGACACCGAAGAGTACGGCGGAATCGTGATATCCAGCGTGGTCAAAAGTGAAAACTGCAAAAACGACGCCGTGCCCCCAGTTGGCTGGTTGGCGATTGTGAACCGCACATTCAGCGGCCCAGCCGTCGTGTTCTGCGCTTCCACAGGAAACGCGCGCTGGAACGGCACGGTCTGCCCATTGAACGTGGTGGTGCCAAGCGGTTTGGCATTTCCCGGCGCTGCCGCAACCAGTCCGCCGGTAATCTGTGACGTATAAATGTTTTGATTGCGCATGCCTTCTTGCCCCGGCAGGCAAGCCGGCAACGGATTGCCGTTCTCAACGCTTATCGCGCCCGCGACCACAGGCGCCGTGTAGTTTTCCCAGCTCCCGCCAGCCGGAGGCGGTACCACGTCGCGATTGTCCGTCCACGTCGCATGGAAAAGAGGGTTCACGCTGGGCATAAAGTTGTACGCCCACGAATTGCCGCTCGGAACGAACGCCGGCGATGGCACGATGTCGATGTAGTCGCCCAGGAAGGCTTCTTGCCCCGAATCAAAGAGCGGCAAGTTCGGCACGTTGAACTTGAACTGCTCAATATCCTGCGTTTCCGGATTGACGCAGCACCCAAACTCATACTGCGAGACGAGCACTGACGGCCCTAAAACCAAGGTCGGAAATATGCCCAGCTCGAGAACGCGCAAGTCCAGCGTGTGGCGGCGCAGCGTCAGCCCCTCGTCATCAATATTTAGAGTGAAAACCTCATTGGGCATCGGGCTCGGCGGAGCAAGTTCCCCTTGCGGCGTCAGCACTGCTGTGTAGTTCCCGAGGCTCGCAGGGTTTGGCGTGTAAAAGTCTGCGTAGTGATCTAGCCGCAGATCGTAATAGAGGAGCGTCAATCGGCCATTCGCAAATGTCATCGCCGGCATAATCTGGTGCCCGCGCCCGGATGGATTCGTGGCACTCTGCGGCGGGTTGTCCACCATGAAGGCCGGGGTCCAGTGCGTGCCATCGATGGACCCTGCCGCAACGATTCGCGCATCGCCGCTCGATGAAACCCCGCGCGCCGAATACGCCACATACACAAATCCGAACATGTCCGAGGTCAGTGCGGGATAGGCGTTCGTCCGGAACATCGTTGTTGAGGTCGGTTGGTCGAATGGCTGAAACGTGGAAATCTGTACTGGCTTACTGAAAGTTTTTCCCGCGTTGGTCGACTGTGCGATCATGATCGCGTCGGGAGTTACTCCCGTCGTGGCGAATTGCCGCCATGCCACATAGACAGCTCCCGTGATCGGATTGACTGCTATCGTGCTACCCTGGCTCGTCGTCGTTCCTGTATTGATTTGAATCGGTGTGCTCCACGTCACCCCGCAATCCGTTGAATGCGTGATCATGAGGTGCGTTGGCGTGGCGTTGCTCTTTGTTCCCGCGAGAAAATCGGTATACGCCAAATAAATATTTCCTGCCGGGAAGGACTGCCTAACCGCGAGCGTCCCGCCATTCGGTCCCACACCCGGCTCGTGCGCCGTAAACGAACAGGTAGCCGCTCCGGCGCGCGGAATGTCCACCGCCATCGACGGCTTATCCAAAAACTGCGAACTGTTGCCGGACGCCACGATGTGCGTGTCAATGTACGTGATGGGATCAAGTTGTTCGTTGTTGTTCAAATCGTTGTAGCGCGCCACAAAGATCGTGCTGATCGAACTCGCGCTGGTCGCCGTGGCCCGGTCAAACGCCAGCCCGGCGTAATAAAACATCCCATTCGTCCCCGCGCGCACCACCGGGTCTGACGCCGCTTGATAGTTGCCTAAACTCAACGCTCCGCTGTCCTTGCACTGCCCAATGGCGTAAGGGCACCCCGGCAGCAGCGTGCTCTGCCACGTATATCCGCCGTCGAACGACTTGAATAGTCCCAGCCACGCGTCGCCCGTCTCCGCTCCGCCGGTCAGTACCTGCTCCAAATCCACCGACCGGTAATCATTCGCGCCCGCCAAAATGTGCAGCGGATTGCGCGTCGAGACTGCCATGGATGGCTCGTTCTGCCGCTGTAGGAAAGGATCGCCCGTGGGCCACTTCGTTCCCGAAACCATGTTGACGTTCTGCCCAGCCACCTGCGCTCTCGCTGGCGGCACCGCCAAAAAGCCTGCCACACACACCAATCCGATAACGGCGCACAACACGCGAACAGACAATCTCATCGTATGACTCCTGGGGTCGCTGGTGATTCGGGGCCTGGTTGCTGCTTTGTGTGAGCGCGCACCTCTGCGGTGTGCGCCAATCAACCGATTAAGTAGGTCAGAGTGAAGAGGGACGTAGTGGGGGGACTGCCCACGTGCTGACCGACCGAGACGAAATTTTGTCTTGCCTCACTTCTAAAGTCAAGAAAAGATTCGTCCACTCCTCCTTCTTTCGTGAATTTAAAGTGCTCTTCGCTTCTCAAACCGCCACGGCACTGCGGTGTCCTGAATATCTGCTCCGAGTTTTTGAAATTGGTATTCACGGTGATATAATTGTTTCAGGTAGTTTTGTAGATTCTCAGCGCAGCAATAAGTTGCCGCCCTTTTTATTTCAGGGTTAGATTAGTAGCTCGGCCGCTCTTGCCTGTGCGCTTGCTATCTCTTTCGGATCTGCAGATCGAGCCCTCAATGTAGCGTAAGATCGAGCCCTGGAGCATTTTCCTTTCGCAAATGGCCAGCGTCCATCGTTCACTCAAATTGCATCCCGATGGAGGCCTGAAAAGGAATCCTGACGAAGTGTCCTGTTTGTCTGCAAGCCCTGTAGAATCAACACTTACAGAACTGCCCCTAAATATTGCTTTTAATCGACTTACAGGAAGGCTAAGCCATTTAGAATCAACGTTTACAAAACCAGGGGAGGGGGTGGGGTTACAAAACCTAGCTGCTTCGACTTCCATCCATCAGCGAAACGGCCTGGTAGCTCGATCGAACCAGTGGCGCCTCGCGACCGCGTGCTGACACTTTTTCCACGTATTCGATCGCGCCATTCCGCACCAGCAGGGCCTCGTCGAAATTGTTCACTGTCGGGCAAACGTGCCGCGGCAGGAGGTAAAGTGCTTCGCCGACCTGTGGACCGTCTGCGCCTCCCTCCACTTCCAGGGGCAGATGCTCTTCGCTGGGTGGCAGCGGTGTCAGCTCGGGATGTCCCAAGACGACACAGGTTGGAACCCCGGCGTCCGCTGAGACGGCCTTGTGCCCGGCATCGCAGGTGATAATTCCTGCGCGTGGATGGCTGACCACGCGAGTCAGTACCAGCACCGCCGGCCGGTAGCCGTATCGTTCGGAAAGCTGTGCCAGGCTCGAGGCATCGGAATAAACAACCGTGCCGGGCGAAATGCGGTGAATAAACCCAGACTTGCGAAAGCCTTCGTAGGAAGCCGAGCATGGCAATGTCGGCGTTCCTGCCGTGATCACTTCCGGTACGCGCACTCCGCTGCGCGCGATCTCGTTCACAATTTCCAGCAAGCGATCGTAGCCGGCGTGAGCCGCCGCAGTCCGTTCGCGCTCGTCGGGCGCCCGAAGATGGCCGTCGTAGTAGTGCAGTCCCCGGAACTCTAAGCCGCTGGTTCCGATCGCGCGCACCAAGCCGACGACCTCTGCGCCGTGGCCTTGCTCGATGCCCGTACGGTTCATCCCTGGATTTATGTCGAGAAAAACTCCCAGACGACTGCCCTGCCATTGCACCACTTGTTCTGCGTTCTCGGCCAAGACGGAAAGGCGCACGGCCGGAAACTGCTCCGCGATTTCCCTTACCCGGCGCGCATTTGCACCCATCGTTGGAAAGGCCAGGAGAACATCGGCCGCGCCGCACTGGCATGCCACCAGTAATTCGAGCGTGGTCGCGCATTTGAAGTTGCGGATGCCGCGCTCGACCATCATTCCGATCGTATAGCCCAGCTTGGCTGTCTTGATGTGCACGCGCCAGCGATCCGGATCGCCACCCAGCAGTTCTAGCGTCCGTTCTATGTTGGAGGAGATGATTTCGGGATAGACCACCAGCGCTGGCGTCATCACGTCTTCGATGCCGGACACTTTATAACGCGGGTCCCAGGCGTATTCGCTCAGCATGGATTTTTGCGCAGCCATGGCGGCTTCGATGATAACGCGTAAACGCAAACCGCAGAAACGGGATCGACGAATTCCCTATCGTCTTGGGAAAGCTCGCAGGAGCTCGAATCGACGATCATGTAAGGGCACAGGTTGACCACCTCAAGTCTCAATAGTAGGCTCTCCAAACTGCCATGCCTACAAAGGGTCCCGACCCCACCGCGCGTCCTCAATCCTCCGATCTGATTCGTGGTCTCGGCGTGTGGTCGGCGGTCGCGATTGTCATCGGCGACACCATCGGAACAGGAATCTTTCTCGTCAGCAGCGACATGGCTCGCGCGGTCGGCTCGGTTAGCTTGGTTTTTGCCGCGTGGCTCATCGGCGGCCTCATCGTACTTTTCGGCGCCTTCTGTTATGCCGAACTGGGCGCGGCGTTCCCCAAAGCAGGCGGGCCTTACGTTTATCTCAATCGCGGCCTGGGCCCTCTCTGGGGATTTCTTTTCGGCTGGATGAGCTCGTTTCTCGAGCGCCCCGTCGCCATGGCTACACTCGCCGCCGGATTTCTGCGCTTCCTCGGATTCATTTTCCCAGTAGTAGCAACGCCTTTCTTCACAAGCCATATAGGGCGATACGAGTTTACCTTTACCGCGGCACAACCGCTCGCCGCGCTGGTCGTGGCAGCAGTCACCGCGATCAATTATTTGAGTGTGCGTTTGGGCGGCAACATTCAGGTGCTGCTGACATCTCTAAAAATCGGCGCAATCCTAGTGATTGTCGTCGCAGGCGTACTTTTCGGAAAGCCGCATGCGATCGCGGCCGCGTCGCTTGGAACTCCCGCTGGTTCGGGCCCTCTTGGCTTTGGCCCGATCAGTTGGAGAACGATCGGCGCCGTGCTCACCGCCCTGGTTCCCGCCATGTGGGCCTACAACGGCTTCAACGACCTCGGGGATCTGGGGGAAGAAATTCAGCATCCCGAAAAAAACATTCCCCGAGCCATCATCCTTGGATTGCTAACTGTCGGAGGCCTTTACCTGCTAGCGAATGTGGTTTATTTTCGCATCCTGCCGTTCGCGGCCCTGGCGCAATCGCAACACGTCGCTTCGGATGTCGTGCAGTCCTTCGCTGGTTCTCGCGGCGCGGCCTGGCTGACGATCGCCATGGCCATCTCCGCGCTCGGAGCGCTCCACGTAGTCGTCCTAACTGGAGCACGCATCCCTTACGCTATGGCACGCGATGGCGTCTTCTTTCAATTCGCTACGCGCCTCCACCCTACTTTTCGCACTCCCAGCAGCTCGCTGGTTTTCCTGGGCTCCATCGCCGCGCTGCTCGCGCTCAGCGGAACTTACGAAGAGCTCTATTCCCTCTTCGTTTTTGCGGTCTGGATTTTCTTTACGTTAACGGCGATTGCTCTGCTGCGTTTGCGCAAAATCGAGCCCCATCTTTCCCGTCCCTACCGCGCCTGGGGATATCCGTTGACGCCTTTAATTTTTTTGGTCGCCGCGATTGCCCTCACCGCGAATTTGTGGATGGTAAGGCCCGTGCGCTCCTCGCTTGGCCTGCTGGTAATCCTCGCCGCCATCCCATTTTTCTACCACTGGCGAAAATCGCCTCGCGCTTCCGCCTCGACCGACGGGCACAGCTAAGCCCAACTCACCAGTGAATCGCGCATGATGAGTTGAGCTGACTCGACTGGTTACAAACAAGACCCGTAATTACTTTCCGTGCCCTTCTGGTGCGCTCCACCTTCTCCGCTCGCCTCAGAACAGCAGCTTGATCGTGAACTGAGCCGATCGTGGACCGCCGACCGCATACAGCGCGCTCTGTCCGTTTGAGCCGCCCCCGCCGTCGATGTTCATGGTGGACGTACCAGGACAAACTTTGCCAAAGGATGGGACTGCCGTGTCACCCTGGATTCCCCAGAAACCACTTGGATTGCATTGCGAGCCCGGGATTCCGAACATTGGATGGTTGAACACATTAAAGTATTCTGCGCGGACGTAGAGCTTGACCCGTTCGGTCAGGTTAAAACGCCGGC
>Ga0210394_10005979_pt1 | contig 13386 bp, 7 predicted proteins | sample IncBWC12MmetaG_FD_160121 | JGI IMG/M metagenome (GOLD analysis project Ga0210394, IMG submission 160121) | Forest soil microbial communities from Barre Woods Harvard Forest LTER site, Petersham, Massachusetts, United States - Inc-BW-C-12-M | ecosystem: Environmental > Terrestrial > Soil >...
AGTCGTAGTCGGCGGAGGTGGGATCGTTCTCGGCGTCGCCGCTGCCAACCGTGCCGTCAAAAGAGCCCTTCACGCCCGCGTTGAAGAGCGCCTGCGTTTCCTGGTCCGTCAGAAACTCGCGGTTGCCGTACTTGGCGGGGCGCTCCATGGGCGTATAGCTCAGGCTGGTCCAATATCCGTGGAGGTCAGGATGGCCGTCCGGCGTGCGCGGCATGACCCAGGCGCTTTTAGCCGCCGGCGCCTTTGCGTCCGCTTTCGTTGGCGCTGTTTGCGCCGCGACGAATGCCGGTGCACACACCACCGCCGCCATCGCTACTGCCAGAGAGCCCAATGAGAACCGGAACCGATTTCTCATCCGAACCTCCTCAATTTGTCTTTCGCGTCTACCGCGGACCCGTGACCCTTGCAGCGACTATAAACCTTTTTCGCCGCGAACTCCACTGCGGCCATCTTCTTTGGCATCCGACATCTAAAGCGAAGCCGCATGTCGGAGAGATTCTTCGACTGCGCGTCGCGACGAAAATCGTAAAGCCGATTTTCGGAAAACTACATCGCGACGCTTCGCTCAGAATGACAACGTCGTGGGTGGGATCACGGTTTTACGTAGCGCCGGTTCACCCTGAGTCTCGAAGGGCTTGCGCTGAGCCCGAAGCTGCTTGAGCCCGGCATCCCGCGAGGGCGGCAGGCAGCGCTGTCATCACGAGCGCCGGACCGGGGTCTCTAACGCGCGTCGGGTTTGCGCGCGGTGGGGTGGGGAGCGCGAGGGATCTGTAGTTGCTTTTTGAGGCTGCGCGTACCGACGGATATCTAAAGCGAAGCCGCATGTCGGAGAGATTCTTCGACTGCGCGTCGCGCCGAAAATCGTAAAGCCGATTTTCGGAAAACTACATCGCGACGCTTCGCTCAGAATGACAACGTTGTGGGCTTTGTGGACGCGAGACCTGAGGCTTTTGGCTGGTTCGCGGCGATGGCGCTTCGTGCTACCATCCACGACCAACCGGTCGCGGACGGAGGTGATTATGAATTCGAGAATAAATCTGGTACGCAGGACGATGATGTTGCTGCTGGGGGTGACGCTGACGGCGTCGGCCGCGCTGGCGCAGAGCGAGGCGCGCAAGACGCTCGACGTCTACGTAATCGACGTCGAAGGCGGCAACGCGACGCTTTTCGTCTCGCCTTCCGGCGAATCATTGCTGATGGATACCGGCAACGTGCCTCCGGGCGCCGTGCGCGACGCCGGGCGCATTATGGCGGCGGTCAAAGACGCGCACCTGAAGCAGATCGATCACCTGATCATCACGCATTGGCACGGCGACCACTTCGGCGGGCTGGCCGAGCTCGCGCCGCAAATCCCCATCAAGGAATTCATCGACCACGGCCCAAACGTGCAGCCCGGCCAGGCCGCCGACGATTTTCTGGCGAAGACTTATCCGCAGATCATCGCCAACGCCAAGCACACTCTGGCGAAGCCCGGCGACAAGATTCGCATGGGCGGCGCGGATGTGACGGTGGTGACTTCGGCGGGCGAAGTGATCAAGACGCCGCTGCCCGGCGGCGGGCCCAATCCTTATTGCTCCGAATACAAGCCGGGCGACAACAACGCCGAAGATCCGATGTCGGTGGGGGTTTTCGTCACTTACGGCAAATTCCGCACCGTTCACCTGGGCGATATCACTAAGAACAAGGAGTTCGAGCTGATGTGCCCGACGAACCGGCTGGGCACGGCGGACGTGCTGCTGGGACTCCACCACGGACAATCCAGCTCGAATTCGCCGGTGCTGGTGCACGCGCTGCATCCGCTGGTGGCCATCATGAACGACGGCACGCGCAAAGGCGGCGAACCGGAGACGATGCAGACGGTGCACACTTCGCCGGGGCTCATCGATCTCTGGCAGATGCATTTCTCGCTGCTCAGCGGCCAGGAGTACACGCAGCCGGGAATGTTCATCGCCAATACGACGGACGATCCGCAGCCCATGCCGATTGCTCCGATTGCCGCGCCGCAGCCCGGACCAAACACGCCTCCGCCGCCGCAGCACAATGGCACGGCTTACTGGATCAAGTTGTCGGCGCAGACAGACGGCACGTTTACCGTGACGAACACGCGCAACAGCTTCAGCAAGACCTACAACAACAAGAAGGCAGGCTCGAAGGCCGACTGAGGGTTGAGGGACGACGCCCTCATCGGCTTGTTTGGCCGCAAAATTATCCACGCTAACCCTGATGCCGCCTGAGCCATCTAACTGTACGTAGATGTCGCACATTCCCGAATCGCAGTGCCTTCCCCCGCCTGGCACTCCTGTTAGCCGTCGACGTGGTCCGCATCGCCGGGCTCGTGTGGTGGCGCTCGCCCTGGCGGCGTTCCTATTGTTCAGCTCGACGGCGGGATACGCCTATTCCGTGCTTGCGCACGAAGCCATCATCGATTCCGCATGGGACAAGATTCGGTCGTTGCTGCTCGCGCGCTATCCGAATGCCACCCCCGACGACATGCGCATGGCGCACGCCTACGCATATGGCGGATCGCTGATCCAGGACCTTGGCTATTATCCCCACGGCAGCCATTACTTCAGCGATTTGACGCACTACGTGCGCAGCGGCGAGTTTGTGCGCGCGCTGATTCGGGATTCGCAAGACATGAATGAGTACGCGTTCGCGCTTGGGGCGCTGGCGCATTATGCCGCGGACGACGATGGCCATCGCGCGGTGAACCGGGCCGTTCCGCTGCTGTATCCGAAGCTGGGCAAGAAATATGGTCCGATCGTCACGTATGAAGACGATCCGGCCGCGCACCTGAAGACGGAGTTTGGATTCGACGTGCTGGAAGTGGCCAAGGGGCAATACGCCCCGGACGCCTATCGCGATTTTATCGGGTTCGAGGTTTCCAAGCCGGTTCTCGAACGCGCGTTTCAGGATACGTACTCGATCCCGCTGGATTCAGTTTTTGGCGATCTGGACAGAGCCATCGGCTCGTACCGTTATACGGTGCACTCGACCATCCCCAAGGCGGTGCGAGTTGCGTGGGTGCTGAAAAAGGATGAGATCCAGAAGGGCACGCCGGGAATGACGCGGAAGAAGTTTCTCTACAACATGTCAAAGGCGAGTTATCGCAAGCAGTGGGGAAAAGATTACGAGAAGCCGGGACCCGGGACGCGAGTGTTGGCGCATATTATTGCGCTGGTGCCGAAGATCGGTCCGCTAAGGGCGCTGAGCTTGAAGATGCCAACGCCACAAGCCGAAGCCATGTTCCAAGACAGCTTCAATAAGGCGCTCGATCAGTATCAGCACCTGCTGGACGATCAGAAAGCCGGGCACCTGAACCTGCGGGACCGCAACTTCGATACGGGCGCGCCTACCAAGGCGGGCGCTTACTTCATGGCCGACCGGGCCTATGCGCGACTGGTGGACGATCTGGCGAAGGAGCACTTCAAGATCCTTTCGCCCGACGTGAAGTCGGATATTCTCGCTTACTACAAGGATCCCAACGCGCCGATCATCACCAAAAAAGACACCAAGGCCTGGGGCAAGCTCAATCAGGAACTCGACGAACTCAAATCGGCGGGGTCTTCGGAGTCAGTGGAATCCACGGTACCTCCTGCGAAGTAGTTCCGCCGCGAAATAATTCTCTCGCCAGAAAATTCGGTTTTGCCGAGATCTTCAACCTTCGGGACGCTCCGCTCGGAATGACGACATTTGCCAAGACCAAAACTCCGTGGCCGCGCGGCCAACTTTGTTAACGCGCGAAAGCTCTGATGCCCATGACTTTCGCGCGAAGAGCGGCCGAGAACACATCGCGGCCACTACGCTCAGATAACGATTACTGCGGCGTCAGCGCGGGAAATCGTAGAGAGCCGCGGGGTTTTCGACCAAGAGCTTTTGCCTGAGTTCTTCGCTGGGCGCGATCAGCGGCAGCAGATCGACCAGATCGCCGTCGTTCGGCATGTGGCGGCCGACGTTTGGATGCGGCCAATCCGTGCCCCACAGCACTCGGCTGGGAGCGGCACTGACGAGCGCCTGAGCGAATGGAATCGCGTCCAGAAAAGGCGGCCCGGCTGTGGAGACGCGTTCCGATCCGCAAACCTTGACCCAGCAGTTCTCGAGTTTGAGCAGATCGAGGACCGCTCGAAACGGCTTTTGGTCGAGGCCGGCACTCGCTTTGACGCGGCCCATGTGGTCGATGACGAATGGAAGCGAAAGCTTGCGGAACGTCGCGGAGAGTTCGGGAATGTCCACGGCGTCCAGGTGCACGACGAGGTGCCACCCGAACGGCTGGATGCGCTCGACAACACCGCGGAAGACGTTCATATCGGGCATGCCGCCCAGGTGTTTGACGAAATTGAAGCGCACGCCGCGAATGCCGCCCTCCTGCAAAGCGGCGTAATCGCGATCGGTGAAAGTTTCATCGACGACGGCGATGCCGCGATAACGTCCGCCGCTCGAGGCAATGGCGTCGAGCATCGCGCGATTATCCGTGCCGTGACAGCTCGCCTGAACGATTACGGCTCGGTCGATGCCGAGAATTTTGTGCAAGGCCGCGAGGCGCTCCTTGGGAGCGTCGGGTGGCGTATAGGCGCGATCGGCCGCGTACGGAAATTTCGCGGCGGGACCAAAGACGTGGCAATGCGCGTCGCACGCCAATGGAGGCATCTTGAATCCCGGGACTTTTGTATTCCGATCGGGTGTATTCGGATCGGGGGCAGGAGGGTCAGGCGTGTGAGCGTGGGGCGTGTGAGCATCGGGCGCGCGTCCGGAATTCACATAGCCTCCTGCTTGACGACGGGCTGTTGGTGACGGCGAGGCATTAGCTGAATCCGCCAAAAAACCGCCGAGAGAATGTAGAATCCGGACGCGAGCGCCGTCAATGATCTTCCCCGCAAAACATGCTATGGCCGAGCGAGACATATTGGAAGCGCGAACGATGCGGCAGGTGGCGCTGCGTATCGTTCCCTTCCTGACGATCTGTTACTTCGTTTCGTTCGTGGACCGCGTCAATCTCGGCTTTGCGGCGCTGCAGATGGTGGGAGACCTTCGCCTGTCATCCACAGTATTCGGCCTGGGCGGCGGACTTTTCTTCGTTTCGTATTTCTTGTGCGAAGTGCCCAGCAATCTGCTGCTCGAAAAATTCGGCGCGCGCCGCTGGATCGCGCGAATCATGATCACGTGGGGATTTCTGGCTGCGGCGATGGCGCTGGTAAAGGGTCCAGACTCGTTCTACGCGATCCGGCTGCTGCTGGGCGCGGCGGAGGCCGGCTTCTTTCCCGGAGTGATTCTCTACCTGAGTTACTGGTTTCCAGCCGAGTATCGGGCGCGAATCATTGGGTGGTTTACGGTGGCCATTCCGGTGTCGAGTTTCCTGGGCTCGCCGATCTCGGCGGCGTTACTCGGGACCGATGGATGGCTTGGACTGCGCGGATGGCGGTGGATGTTCATCCTCGAGGGCGCTCCAGCGGTGCTGTTGGGGTTGGCGTGCCTGGCCGTATTGAGCGACCGGCCGGCCGACGCGAAATGGCTCGCCGCCGATCGGCGAAACTGGCTCGTAAGCAAGCTCGATGCAGAGGCGCGCCACGCGCGGCCCGTCGGGCGCCTGAGTGTCTGGCAGATTTTGTGGAACAAGCAGGTTCTCGCACTCAGCGTGGTGCTGGCGGGAAGCACGGCCGTAAGCAGCGGGCTTCAGTTGTGGCAGCCGCAAATTATCAAATCGTACGGGCTCACGAACCTGCAGACCGGACTGCTCAATTCCATTCCTTTTGCGCTGGCTGCGGTGATTATGGTGTGGTGGGGCGCGCGTTCGGACCAGAGCGGCGAGCGAATCTGGCACGCCTCATTGCCGCTGATGCTGACGGCATTCAGTCTTGCAGCAACGCTTCTGTTTAATTCGCTCTTCTCGACGATTGTCATCCTCTGCCTCGCCGTGATCGGCATTTACGCGGGCAAAGGACCTGTCTGGGCGGTGTCGACGGAGTTCCTTTCGACAAGCACAGCGGCCGCCGGTCTTGCGCAAATCAATGCGCTCAGCAATCTGGCGGGTTTCGGCACGATCTACCTGGTGGGATTTATCAAGGATGCGACCGGAAGATTTTCGCTGGCGCTTCTGCCGCTGGTGGCGCTGGCAGCGGCGGCAGCTCTCACGATGCTGCTGATCGGACGCGCGGAGATGGCACGGGCAATCCCGGACGACAAAGCCGCCGTTGCCAGCCGGTAAGGCAACCGCAATTGGTCCTTTCCGATACCGCAAAAGCATCTGATACCGCAAAAGGCGACGGGCCGAATTATCTGCCATATTTGTAAATACCCGATTCCATGTATGGCCCCTCGGGGTTACCGGGAGATACGATTTCCGTACTTGGATCGGAGGCTAAGTATTTACAGGTAAAGAACTTTTCGGCGGGAGCGATTCGTTTGCGAAAAAAGAAGGCGGCGGGCGAGCGCAAGGTCAAAGCCGGGCGAACCGGCGGTGACAAAGCCGTCGCTCGCAAATCGTCCGCACTGGAAACCCAAGTTCAGAAGCGTTTTGGCGTATTGCCTAACTTCTTCCGGCTTACTCCGGAAAATCCTCAGATCACCGCGAACCTATGGGGATTCGCCCGTTTTGCGTACTTAGATAATCCTCTCCCTTCGCTTTTCAAGGAGCGGCTTTTTGTTTATCTCTCGCGCTTTTGCGAAGTGCGGTATTGCATTGCGCGGCATGTAGGTTTCCTGGCCGGGCTGGGACGCGCATCCGGCGACAAGCAAAGCCCTCCCCAAACTATTGACCAAATCGTGAGACTCTTGCGGCGCCCTTTACCTGGCGGACGGGAGCTGGAATACCATCTTTCCCGGTGCAAAGAGGACCCTTCGCTGGTTGCTTTAGTCGACCCCGATTCCAACGCGAGGCGCGCAAAATCGGGACGCGTTGAATACGACGAAGAAGCGGAAGAAGTTCTCTTTGGGCTGGCCAGCCACGTTTTTCTACAAACGGCGAGCGCACCTGGATGTCTCGACGCGCTTAGGGCCGTCCTCGGGAAGTCGCGGCTGCAGCACCTGATGGTATTCCTGGCGTTCGTGCGGACCGCGCATTATTGGACCCGGGTTCATCTTGAACTGACTTTGGAAGACGACATCAAGGAGCTCTTAGAAACGCACGAGGTGCTGGCGCTGTGCGTGCTAGGCGATCCGGAGGCGGTTCCGGACGAGATGAGCCGCAGGCTGCTAGACGAATTGGCATTGCTGCGCACGGAGAGCGAACGATCCCTGGCGGAGCAAGCTCGGCTCCTGGATTTGAGCACTGACGCCATCCTGATTCGCGATGCCGCGGACCGAATCACCTACTGGAACAAAGGCGCTTCCGAGCTTTACGGCTACACGCGCGAAGAGGCGCTCGGCCGCGTGAGCCATGAGCTTTTGCGCACCCAATTCCCGGCGCCCCTCGAACGCATCACCGAATACATCCAGTGTGAAGGTCGTTGGACTGGCGAGCTGATTCACAGGCGCAAAGATGAAAGCCAGATCGTCGTTAGCAGCCGTTGGGCCTTGGATCGGGACGATCAGGGGAATCCACGAGCCATTCTGGAAACAAACAACGACATTACTCTACAAAAGCAGACGGCGGAGGCTTTGCGCGAAAGCGAGGAGCGGCTCCGGGTTCTGGCGGATGGACTGGAAGTAACGGTACGGACGCGAACAGGAGAGTTGGAGGAGCGGAACAGAGAAATCCTGGAACGGTCCAAACAGCTTAGACAGCTTTCGAATCGGCTGGTGCGAGTGCAGGACGAAGAGCGGCGGCATATCGCGCGAGAGCTGCACGACAGCGTGGGCCAATATCTTTCCGCGTTAATCATGGCATTAGGCGAGGTGCAACGGGAGATTCCCGGCAACAGCGATCTGGACGAAGCGGCGCAAATCGCGCAGACCTGTTTAGCGGAAACCCGGACAATGTCTCACCTGTTGCATCCACCGTTGCTGGAAGAAGCCGGTTTGGCGTCCGCGGTCAGGTGGTTTGTGGACGGATTCGCCACACGCAGCGGTATTCGGGCCGAAGTTGAAATTGCCAAACCGCTTCGGCGTTTGGGAGCGGAGATAGAGCTGGCGCTGTTTCGCGTTTTGCAGGAGTCTCTAACGAACGTTCACCGGCATTCGGGAAGCAAGACCGTCAGTATCCGGATAGGCGCCGATTCCCAGCAGGTCTGGTTAGAGGTACAGGATCAAGGCAAGGGCGCCAGCAACGGGTTTGCTCACACAGGGGTGGGCATTATGGGCATGCGCGAACGGGCAGAAAATCTTGGCGGTGAGCTGGCAATTCGGTCGAACCCGGGCGGCACTCTTCTGCGCGCCGTTCTGCCGCTGGCACGCTCTCACCGCAGTGCCAAGGCCGCCCAACAATCGGCGGCTGCTGTCGACTAGAGCGGGCTTAAATTAGGCTGATCGGCTTCAGTTCCCCCCTCCCCTCTCCATGCGAGCTATCGCAATCACCCGTTAGTGGGTCAGTTTGAAAAAGTTGATCCTCAACGTGGGGTTTTAGGCAGCAGCTCGTGCGCTTATCATGTCGTGGATGCCAAAGCCTTTCCCATTCACAGCCGTACTGTTCGATTTAGATGGCGTACTGATCGATGCAACCAATCTTCACTATCGGGTCTGGGACGAGTTCGCGCGAGCCAGGGGGTTTGTTCCTGCGCGGGAACAGATATTGGCCACGAATGGTCGCCGTGCCGATGAGACGATCCGCCTTTGGCTCGGATCAAGCCTAACCGATCATCAGGTTGCCGCGATCGCAGCGGAGCGGGAAACGTATTTCAACAGGTTGCTTGAGAAAGAATCGGTGCCGGTAGTGCCGGGGGCGGCCGAATTTGTTCATGCGCTACAGAGAAGCGGTGTGCCGATGGCGGTCGCAACCAGCGCAACTCCGGAGAACGCGCGCTTATCTCTCTCCCGGGCTAGAATGGAAGGGATCTTCGATATTGTGATAACGGCGGCAGACGTGGCGAACGGCAAACCCGATCCCGAGCCCTATCTGAAAGCCGCAGAATGGCTTGGGGTTTCGGCCACTACCTGTCTTGTGATCGAAGATTCTGTCTCGGGCATACGCTCAGCCAAAAGTGCCGGCGCGAAGTGCCTCGCTTTGGCCACCACTTTCCCTCGGGAGAGTCTTTCCGCGGAATCACCGGATTGGTTAGTCGCTAGCTTTGCCGATATCCCATCCGCCATCCGACCGGCATCTTTGGGCGTTTAAGCGAAGCTGGAGAGGGTTCAAGATCGAAATATTTCAAACTGACCCACTACCCAATCACCGGCCTTTTCAAGAACTTTCCTGCTTCTATGATATAAAATCTGCCCAAGGGCCCAATCGAAACGCCTGCCCGCTACGGACTGGAAGACACGGCGGCAGCAGGACTAGGATAAAGTCATACTGACTCTGGGGATCGGTAGAGATAGCTAAACCTAAAAGGGTCCGATTCGTGGGCGGCGGCCACGCATGAATATTTCGGCTCCGTTTATCAGGCGGCCTGTAGCGACATCCCTACTGAGCGTGGGTTTGTTCCTCTTTGGCGCGTTGGCCTTCCCCTTTCTTCCTTTGGCTACCCTGCCGGAAGTCGAGTACCCCACCATTACGGTGCGCGCAAACCTGCCGGGCGCAAGCCCGGAAACGATGGCTACGGCTGTGGCGACGCCGCTCGAGCGCATGTTCGGCCGGATTGCGGGCATCACGGAGATGACCTCCCTGAGCCAGCTTGGCGGCACCAACATCACCATGCAGTTTGACCTCGATCGCAATGTGGACGGCGCAGCGCGGGATGTGCAGGCGGCGATCAACGCGGCACGCGGGCAATTGCCGGCCAACCTGCCGACGAACCCGACCTGGCGCAAAACCAATCCCGCGGGAGTCGACATCGTGTCGATCGCGCTGACCTCGGATACCGCCACTACGGCTCAGCTCTACGACGTGGCCGACTCCATTCTGGCGCAGAAGATTTCGCAAATCGCCGGCGTGGGACAAGTGACGGTGGGCGGGGGTTCCCGGCCTGGGGTGCGAGTCGAACTCAATCCGCTACTCCTGAGCAATTTGGGTCTGGGACTGGACCAGGTGCGGGAGGCGCTCGAGGCGGCCAACGCGGACGTTCCCAAAGGCGCGCTTTCGGATGGGAACAGGATGTTAGTGCTCAACAACAACGATCAGCTTTTTCGCGCCAAAGAATATGCTTCGCTGATCATCGCCTACCGGAATGGAGCGCCGGTGCGGCTTTCTGACGTGGGCACCGTCGTCGACAGCCAGGAGGACATTCGCAACGCCGGATTCGTGAATGGCAAACCCGCTGTGATCGTGCAGCTGTATCGTCAGCCACAAGCGAACATCATCGACGTCACAGACCGCGTCGAGGCCATGATGCCGCTGCTGCAGGCTTCGGTGCCACCTGCGATTCATCTGGGCATCACCGAGGAGCGGGTGACGATGATCCGGGCCTCGGTCAAGGATGTGGAGCGGACTCTGATCCTATCCGTCTTGCTGGTCATACTGGTCGTCTTCTTTTTTCTCCGCAGCGTCTGGGCGACGATCATCCCCAGCGTGGTCGTGCCCCTGTCGTTGGTTGGCACGTTCGGCGTGATGTACCTGCTGCACTACTCGATCGATAACCTCTCGCTGATGGCGCTCACGATTTCGACGGGGTTCGTTGTGGACGACGCCATCGTGGTGATCGAAAACGTCTCTCGCTATCTCGAGCAGGGGCTTTCCACGCTGGAGGCCACGTTTCGCGGGGCGCGCGAGATTGGGTTCACGGTTCTTTCCATGAGCACGTCATTAATCGCCGTGTTCATCCCCATACTCTTGATGGGCGGCATTCTGGGCCGCATCTTTCGAGAGTTTGCCGTCACGCTGAGCGTGGCAGTGGCCATCTCGATGGTCATATCGCTGACGACCACTCCGGCGATGTGTGCGAAGTTCCTGAAATCGGAAAAAGAGAAAAAACATGGCTGGTTTGGGCGGACGAGCGAGCGCGGGTTCCAAGCGATGTACGACGGATATGCGAGCAGCCTACGCTGGGTGTTGCGCCACCAACCGCTCGTGCTGGGCATTACGCTGGGAACATTGTGCCTGGCGATTTATCTCTATGTGGTGATTCCCAAGGGATTCTTCCCGCAGCAGGACACAGGCCGTATCAACGCCTACGCCCGGGCCAGCGAGGACACATCCTTTCAGACCATGCAGCAGAAGCTGAAAGAATTTGAGGCGGTCCTGCAGAGCGATCCGGCGGTTCAGATTGTATCGGGATTCATCAATCGTGCGAATTATGCCTATGTCAGCATCTCGCTGAAACCACTGTCTGAGCGCAAGGTCAGCGTGTTCCAGGTGATGAATCGCCTGCGGCCCAAGCTGGCTACCGTTCATGGCGCAACGTTTTTCATGCAGCCGCTGCAGGATGTCCAGATCGGGGGACGCAGCGGCAATGCGCAATTCCAGTACACGTTGCAAGGCGACAACTGGCAGGACTTGCTCGCATGGGCGCCCGTTGTGGAACGGAAGCTGCGAGCGATACCCGAGGTCCAGGATATAAATAGCGATTTGCAGAACCGCGCACTAAAAGCAGGTCTGGTGATCGACCGTGACACTGCTTCCCGCCTGGGCCTGAGCCCGCAGCAGATCGATAACGCGCTGTACGATGCATTTGGCCAGCGGCAAGTCTCCACGATGTATAAGGGGCTGAACCAATACCACGTGGTGATGGAAGTGGCGCAGCCATTCCAACAAAGCCCCGATGCGCTCAAGAATATTTACGTTCGATCCGCCACCGGCCAGCAAGTTCCCCTGAGCACGTTCACGCACAACGAGCAGGCAATGACTTCGCTGGCGGTTGCGCACCAAGGCCAGTTCCCGGCGATCACGTTCACCTTTAATCTTGCGCCGAATGTCCCACTGGGGCAGGCGGTGGTCGCGGTCCAAAACGCGGTGCGTACCATGGTTGTGCCGGCGACAATTCATCCTGGTTTTCAAGGCACGGCGCAAGTGTTTGAGGCTTCTCTCGCCTCGGAGCCGTACCTGATTCTGGCCGCGCTGGTTACGGTCTACATTGTTCTGGGAGTGCTCTATGAAAATTACGTCCATCCCGTGACAATTCTTTCCACGCTTCCCTCGGCAGGCGTGGGCGCGCTTTTGGCACTGCTGATTTTTCGGACTGAACTTAGCATCATCGCGCTCATCGGCATCATACTGTTGATCGGGATCGTGAAGAAGAACGCAATCTTGATGATCGATTTCGCCATCGATGCCGAGCGCAACGAAGGAAATAGTCCCGAAAAATCGATCTATCAGGCCTGTCTGCTGCGCTTCAGACCCATCATGATGACCACCATGGCCGCGATGTTTGGCGGGCTTCCCATCGCCATCGGGGGAGGAAACGGCTCGGAGCTGCGTCGCCCGCTGGGCATCGCGATCGTGGGCGGTCTGATGGTGAGCCAGATGCTGACGCTCTACACCACTCCTGTCGTCTATCTTTATATGGATCGCTTCCGTGCCTGGGTCAGCGGCGGCAAAGCTCTGCGCCCGCTGGAAGATCGCCGGGAAAAAAACGCGCCGCAAATCGGTCTGCAAGGAGTCAACAGCGGCGCGATTTCGGCGAACCCTTCTCAGGGCTGAGGGAAACAGCCCCCCGCCGCGCCGTTCCCACGCGTATGTTCGTGCCGACTCAGAAAGCCACGATGGAAATTGCACAAACCCGCCAACGCGCACTACGTTTACGAAGGCTCGGGCTCTTTCTGATCGCTGTTGCAGGCTGCTTTCCTGCAACTCCGCTTGCGGCGCAGGATCAGGGCCAGGACGCCATTCGCGTGGACGTGAACCTGGTCATGATCGATACGACCGTGAAAAACAAATCCGGCCAGATCATGGGCGACCTGAAAAAAGATGACTTCGAGGTCCGTGAAGATGGCGCAGTCAGAAAACTGACCGTCTTTGGACGCGACGAATTTCCTCTCAACGTGGCGCTGGTGCTGGACCTAAGCGATTCGATCGCCCCCTTTCTGGGCCCATTGCGCGACGCCGCGAACACGGCGCTGGCAGCCCTGAAAAGCGAAGATGAAGTGGCGCTGTTTACGTTTTCCACCGAAGCGCGATTGAGCCTTCCCTTCACCAAAGACAAGACCAAAATCGCGAATCAGATCAATACTTTCACTGCACGCGGCGCCACAAATATCAACGACGGTATATTCGATGCCGCCAAGTATTTCCTTGCGACCATGCCTCAGGGCCGTCGGGTAGTCATTCTGATCAGCGACGATGTGGGCACGACCGCCGGCGGAGAAGGCACGCGCGATATCGTTACGGAAATGATTGCCGCGGACGCCACGCTCTACAATCTGAAGATACCGGGCGATAACCCTGCGAGCATGCGCCTCGCTATTGGCTTGATTCCCGGACTG
>Ga0210394_10005981_pt1 | contig 13384 bp, 14 predicted proteins | sample IncBWC12MmetaG_FD_160121 | JGI IMG/M metagenome (GOLD analysis project Ga0210394, IMG submission 160121) | Forest soil microbial communities from Barre Woods Harvard Forest LTER site, Petersham, Massachusetts, United States - Inc-BW-C-12-M | ecosystem: Environmental > Terrestrial > Soil >...
CCGTCTGATGCGGTCAAATCCAGTGACACGTCATGCGCGTACCCGGTGGCAAACACCAAAGGCGCGCCTTCGACCGGCAGCACGAGCGTCGCCTTGCTGACACAGTAGGTTTCTTTGGGGTTTACCGCGTGCAACGGAGGCAACTGTGGCTGCTCGACGGCCGGCAGCGCGGCCACCAACACGGATTTCGGATTTTGAAACGAGGGAGCGGTGTTCAGTGTCAGCGAAAACTTATCTCCCCGCTGCGTGCCAAGTGCAGGAATGTACTGATATTGAGCCACGTGAAATGAGTCCAGGATCCGAGCGATATCCAATACCGATGCGATGTAAGGACTGTAGTAGCCGTAGCTCAGTTGCGGCGTGTAACTCGCTTCCATGGCCAAATCGCTGCCGGGACCCGAGGTGAGGGCCTCGACGATCGAAGTGGTATGTCCGTCGTTCAAAATGAGCGACTCCTGTCCCTGCATCAGGCACGGCGCCTGCAATTCGTGGATGCGATCCAAGCACTTGTCGTCGACTTTGATGGCGAGACTCCGCGCGAGGAGCGGTGCGGCAACTTTCAGTTTCGATGAGTCCTCATTGTCGAGGCTGCGAATCGCGGCAAGATAGTGCTCGAGCCTGGAGCGATCGAGCGCCGCCTGATTAAGATCCTGCGATGTGCGCACGAACAAACCCGGCCGTCCGCGTACGGCGCCCACCAAAGTTTTGAAATCTCCGCCGGTTTCCGGGGCAAGGAATAGGAGTACCTGCTGTGCACCTGGTGGTACCTTTACACTCAAACCATCTCGCGAGCAGTCCCTCGTCCACGTTTTGCATGGGAAGAACCAATCTTTCGACGGCGGATTGGTCGATCCGCTCAAGAATGCGATCACCAACAGATAATGTTCGGATTGGGTCGCTGGCAAATCCGCCTTAATCCAGATTTGGTCGCCGACAGAGAGATTCGGGACCTCAAAAACGGGCAGGGTTTCCGCCCCTCGCGTGATTTTCACTTCAAGAACGGGACCCGCGAGATCAAACGGCGCAGGGCCAGCATGTGCGGCCGTAGCAAGACAAGTGATCAACGCCAAGCCGCGGCATCGCGATTCTGAAACCATTGTTTTTATGCACGCCAGGCAACTCCTCACCCACCATGGTTTCGTCACGGTCGAGGATCTTGTGCGTTTAGAATACGTTAGCAAGCTATGTAACAATGAATGCAACCAATGTCGCTCGAGTGTTCAAAAACCATTCGACTCTAGCGAATTGTATCCGTTCACAAAAATGAATGAGGTTACTCACCCGCGCGTTTGCGATCCTGTCCTCAATTTAACGTGACGAATCAGTAATTGTGGGCTGCGCACCTCACACATGGCGACGCGGCTAGTCCGGCTGGAGTCCTAGGAAAAGGTGACCCTTCGTGGGAGGACTATCATGAGTAAGGCCAGACTCTGAGTCGTTACACGCAAGTTTGAGTGTGAGGCTTGGACTATCATGATCGTCTTAAGGCAAATGATGGCACTCTGGCCGCGAGCGATAGTTCGATGAGCAGCACTGATTCTTCGGGCGTATTACTCATTGCGATTTTTTTTGCAGGAGCGACCGCCATTCTTCTCTGTGTCGGGACTGCATTGTTGGCGCCGGGATCAGTATTCGAGGCAGTTTGGAGCCTCTATCCGGCGCGCCGCTCGTTATTGATGCCTTACCACGCCTGGCTGGCGCCGGGGTTTCTAATTCTTGCGATTGTTATGGCATCGGCCAGCGTCGGGTGCTTTCGCCGTCGCAAGTGGGGTTGGTGCCTCGCTGTCGCCATTTTTGTTGTGAACGGGCTGAGCGATGCGGCGCAGCTCCTCTTCGGGCGTATCCTGGAGGGCGGTATCGGGGTAGCTGTTGCGGTTGCGATCCTCTACTATCTGTTACGGCCCGCGGTGCGCGCGCTATTTTCCTGAGCAACTACGGTGAAAGCGACGACTGCACTTCGCTGGAAAGCACGCTGCCGCAAAATCAAATACCTGCGACCGCGACTTTTCGGTGGCGCAGAGCTTAATCGAACCGCGGTCCGCAGTTTGGATTCGAAATGGCGAACCTGGGGTCAGTTGCCTACGCGAGCATAGCGTAGTAAATCCACAGGAAAGAATCGTAAGCTATTGATTGGACTGGCTCCCCGGGTCGGAACCGAAATCAAGCAGAAAAGGCCGGCAATTTAAGGGATTTCTGATTCGTTCGGTATCGATACCCCCAAAAACACCCCTCCCGAAAGGCGCTGCCGGAAGTTGTCGAATGTTAGGCGGAAGATCCTCACGAAACGCCTTCATGTGATACTATAGTATCACTTTAATGCGCACAGAACTTGTTACCACCCTGAAGCGAAAAGCGTCGGAATTGCTGGCCGATCTCGAGAAGGACAGGGCTCCCATCCTCATCACTCAGCACGGCCTTCCGGCTGCCTACCTCGTCGATGTCGAAGCCTACGATGCTCTACAGCGACGCATTGGCTTGCTCGAGGGCATCGCTCGAGGTGAGAAGGCGGTCGAGGACGGGCGCGTTGTGACCCATGCGCAAGCGAAGCAACGCATGTCACGATGGCTCAAGTAATCTGGGCCGAGCCGGCTTTAAACGACTTAGACGCCATCGCCGATTACATCGCGCTTGATAATCCCGCTGCCGCTAGTGAATTGGTCCAGCGAATCTTCGGGCATGTCGACCAGTTGATTATTCATCCGGACAGCGGCTCCAAACCGCGCGAACTACGCGGCGGCCGCTACCGTCAAATAGTTGAACCGCCGTGCCGCATATTCTATCGGCGGGAAGGTGAAACGGTATATGTGCTGCATGTGATGCGCGGTGAACGCAAATTGCGACCACGCACCCTGGCGGCGCGCAGCAAGAAGGCCGCGCCATAGACCCGCGAGACCATCCCACCCTCACTGTCGAGGCAGCTTCGCGACTTCTTGAAGAACTGCGCGACGCTTTAGTCTCTCCGGAATCAATAGCTTTAGCGTCGTGGCCGCGAGAAGTGTGCAATTTTCCGGTCTCCCCACAAACCCGAGGTAAGGAAGAATATCTTTCGATCCACCTCGATTCCGGCCTACCTTATTCAACGTCGCAGCTTCGTGGTAAAGCCATTATGAGAGTGGTCCATTTTATTTTCTGGACTATTGGAGTAACGACCGCGATTCGCGTTCCTCAATGCGGTCGGCTCGTAGTCGATGCCGTATTTCTTCGTTGCAGCCGCGAATCGACCACAGCGGGCTACCGCCGGGCTAAAAGCGGAAGACGTTTGGGTTGACGAGGTCGGTTTATCTGGCCTAGCTTACGGGAATGGCGGGTCGCTATGCGATTTACTACCAGTTATCTCGACTACGTGAAGTGCAGTGACGCCGCGCCGGAACGGTTCGAATTTTGTCGCTAGTAGAACGGAATTTTCGCCGAGCCAATGCTCGTCGACCGCGAGCATCGCGTTGACTCTGGTTTCGGGCGACTCATCTTGATGGAGAAGTAGGCATGATAGAGTCAGCGAAAAATACGATTTGCCTTTGGTACGATCGCGACGCCGAGGATGCGGCGCGGTTTTACGCCAAGACCTTTCCCAATTCGTCCGTCCGCGCGGTGCACCGTGCACCGGGAGACTTTCCGTCGGGGAAGAAAGGGGATGTGTTGACGGTCGAGTTTACCGTGATGGACATTCCGTGCCTCGGGCTCAACGGCGGACCTGCGTTCAAGCACAACGAAGCGTTCTCGTTTCAGATCGCAACCGCTGACCAGGTCGAAACGGATCGCTATTGGAATGCGATCGTCGACAACGGCGGCCAGGAGAGCGCGTGCGGCTGGTGCAAGGACAAATGGGGATTGTCTTGGCAGATTACGCCGATCGCCCTGACGAGAGCGATCACCGATCCCGATCCCGGTGCAGCTAAGCGTGCGTTCGACGCGATGATGCAGATGCGGAAAATCGACATTGCGGCAATTGAGGCCGCGCGTCGCGGTTGAGGAGTTAAGTAGCAATTGATTATGCTGGCTCCCCGGGACGGAACCGAAATCACACAAAAAACATTGCTAATTTAGGGGAATTCTGATTTCGTTTGCGCGCCGATACCCCCAAAAGCATCCGTTCTAATAGCTGGCTGCTGCCGGACGTTGTCGGATGAGAGCGCATGTCCACCCGTTAACTTTTTGTCGTCATTGGGATCGCGCTAACCGTAACCGCAACGATGTTGATAGTGCCTTGTCCAGGCCCGCTTTGATACTTATACGCGGACAGTCGCATTCGATAGTTCGGGGTCGGGTGTTGAACGTGTAACGCGTAGTTCGCCGTCAGATCCAGTCGGACCCCTACGCGCGGTTCACGAGTGTCTGCTTTGGGCTGCTCGCTTCGAATTGTGCAGTGCGGCCAGAAGTGCGAATGGCGGCAATCGATCAAAGTGACGAGATGCTGGCAGGTGAGTGTTCTTCGACAGCGACTATACGCATGTTCGCACTCACCACGGAACCTTCCGGCCCAAGTAATCCAGATACTGAAGACCCGCTGTTCCAGTCTGCGCGTCCATCGTATTCGCAAGGTTTGGTATGCTCTCTTCGATGCTCAGACGCGCCTGCGGACCGCCTAGCTCCGTACGCACCCAACCCGGCGCCATCAGCAGTAGCGTTCGCGGATCATCGGCGTGCCGGGCGGCGAAACTGCGCATGAGCATGTTGAGCGCCGTCTTGCTTGCACGATAGATCTCGTGGTGCCCGTTTTCATTATTTGTGATGCTGCCTTGTCCTGAGGACATAATGCCAATTGTGCCAGTCGGCAGCACAAGATCCTGCATGCTCTCGACGATGCGCATGGGACTCAAGGCGTTGGTCACCATCATACGGATGAATTCGTCGGTCGACACGTCGGCGATCATTTCTCGAATACCGATACCGGCATTGACGAACAGCATGTCGAACTTTCTCGATGCCAGGCGCGTCCGCAGCGCGACAACTTGATCTGGATAAGTGATGTCGAGGGTAGCGATTTCGAGTCGTCCGTCGGACGCCTCCAGGAGAGTGTGTAGTTGTGATGTGGTTCCGCTCCGCTCGGTCGCCATAACGTGCCAGCCGCGCTTGAGGTACTCCGCAGCGAGGGCAAAACCGAGGCCGCGGGACGCGCCGATGAGAAGGAGAGTTTTACAAGACGACAAAGACGGCATTTACGACCTCCGGCAGTGTGTGAGTGCCCTTGGGCGATGAATCCAGTTACGCCACCTGAGATTCAACGCTTTGTTAGCGTAATGGCGTGTTCGGGGCATGCAGTGACGCACAATCCACAAGCCTTGCACGAGTCAGCGTTCGGCGTGTAGGCGACTTTGAATCCATGAACCCGCACCTTGAATCTGTGCAGTACCCCGAGCGAACGATAGTCCGCCTCGTCGATGCGTCTAACGTCGAATACATTTTCGGGACAGACGCGCTCACAATCGCCTTTGCCTTCGCAGCGTTTCAGATCGATGACCGGATAGATGACGCCAGGCTCCTGTTCGCAGGCTGGCGCGGCAGTGCTCAAGTGTGTCCCTCGCGACGGCCACAACGCGCCGCGTAGGATTGTCGAAGTTGCTCGCGTTCTTCCGGCGTCATGGCCTCCCATCGACGCCAGCGCCGAGCCCGCCAGCCGCCGCGACCGCGAAATCCACCAAACAGAATGCGGCAGAGTACCAAGAGCCCCAATGCGTGCCAGTAATCGATGACGCGGCCGCCGACGAAGACCATAGGAACGACGGCGTTCCATAGCATCATCACCACCCATCCAAGAACGGCCGCCGCACCCAAAAACAACACCGGCATACCCAAACGCCAAATTCCGTACTTCATCGCTACTCCTTCAGGTTTCCAAATCGTCGTACACGGCTTGCAAACGGCTCCGCAAATGTAGGACCGCACTACGCTTGCGCGCTAGCAAGGTGTTGAGCGGGACTCCGCTCGACTGCGCCATGAGTTTGAAGCTGCTGCCTTCGAGCTCATGCTTGACGAATACGTCGCGTTGCTCGGGCGGCAGCTCATCGAGAGCTCTCTGCAATGCTTCCAGGACTATCGATCTTGCGTAGAGCGCTTCAGGTCCTTGGTCGAGTCCGGGTAATTGAAGATAAAGCCGATACTCCTGGTCGGACTCAACCGTAGTGCCCTTAAGGTCGGTCGATCGGCGTTTGTTCCTGCGAAAGCGGTCAATGATGCGATTGCGCGCGACACGGAACAGCCAAGCGCTTGCCTGCTCAAGGGGCTCGGGAAGCCGATAGGCCTCGACGAGTTCTTCAAGCACATCCTGTAATAAATCCTCCGCCTCCAGCGGATCGTGGACGCGGCGCCGAATGAAATTGCCGAGGCGCGAGCGTTCGCGCACGACCGTCGCAGCGAGATCGCTATCTCGATCGGTCGCAGGGATAGGTGCGTGGGGCGATTGCATAGATGTGTTGACGCTCGAGAATCGTAAATATTGTAGACTGGCGATGAATTTATCGGTGCCAACAACATTTCAGCGGCCCAAGCGTCGGCAGGAGCTGCCTGGCGGTCGCCGGGCAGAAGTTCAAGTACACGCCAAAGACGAAGTAGGGCAGGGAAGTTCCTGGCGGAACTTGCCGGTTAACTTTCGCAGCCTGAACCCCAGCAGCAGCTGCAGCACTCCGAAAAATCGATTCCCACGATCAGGCGGGAATCACCGGGGTATCGAAACGGAGTGCTAGATAAAGCAATCGCGAAAATAGATACTTAACGCGACAGCTCGGACCAGCAGCGATCTGCCCCAGAACGAGCAACGCGAGCAGGCGGTGCAGTTTCTAAGGAGCATCGTAGTCAGGGAAGGGCAGTGAAGTCGTCCAATAATCGGGTCGATTTACTGTGGTAAAGCCGACGTTGGCCACGGGCGGCACGGGTCGACATCGGGAGTAGCGTCGCCACGGGCGACAACCGGCCAAAAGCCGCGGTTCGACTGCGCAAACTGGCATCTAGAAAGCTGCCGTTCGGGACCAAGGTCCAATTCCGCTTCAGAGAAGTTGCGACTTAAGCTCTCACAGGCCGCGTTACGAGCGCCATTTAAGAATCGTCGCGGATCTCCACACGGGAATATATGTATGAACCTTAAGTCCGATGGTAGGCGGATCCAGATCATCGCGGGTTTCATCGCGCTCGCCGGCACGCTCATGACCGGGCAGGTCTTAGCCGACGGCATCACCGGCAGAGTTCTTGGCGGTGGCGCGCCCATTGTCAACTCGACGGTGACCTTGTGGGCCGCGACCGCAAGCGCCGCCACCGAGTTGGGGCAGGCAAAGACTGGCGCGGATGGTAAATTCAATTTGAACGCTTCGCCCGCGGCTGGCGCGAGTCTGTATCTCATCGCGCAAGGCGGCAAGGCAACTGCTGACAAATCTGGTACTGACAACCCCGCGATCGCGCTCATGGCCGTCCTAGGGAGCAAGGTGCCGCCCAGAATCACGATCAACGAGTTTACGACCGTGGCGTCGGTATGGACGCACGCGCAGTTTCTCGCCGGCACGGCAGTCGAGGGTCACGCGCTCGGATTGAGAATCGCCGCGGGCAATGTAGCCAACTTCGTCGATGTCGAGTCCGGCGGCTACGGTACGGCCATTCAGGATGCGATTAACAGCACGCAGACACCAACCCTCGCAAATTTCGCGACTCTCGCCAACGTCATGGCCGGATGCATCACGCGGGTGACGGCGAATGCGTGCGCGAGCTTCTTCCAAGCTGCGACCGGCCCGAACGGAAAGGAACCGGGCGATTCGCTGGCGGCGGCAGAGTCCATCGCGCGTAATGCTGCCTATAAGCCGGAGCGGATGTTTGCACTGCTCGACGCTTTTTATCCGATACCTCAGGGCAAGAAGCTGCGCGTGACACCGTTTCTGCCTTACTTAAGCTTTGCGCCGAGTGCATGGGTGCTGCCGCTCAAGTTCGGCGGCGGCGGTCTGAACGGACCCGGCAAGATCATGTTCGACAGCAAGGGCAATGCCTGGACGGGTGATAACTTCATCGTGGGCTTCCAGTCACTGGATGCCTTCTGGAATGGCAATCTGTCGGAAATCGCGCCCAATGGCCGGCCGTTATCGCCCATGACGACCGGCTTTACCGGCGGTGGTCTCGAGGGTCCGGGATTCGGCACGGCGGTTGCTGCGGACGGATCGGTGTGGGTCGACAACACGTCTGGCAAGACGATCTCTCACTTTGACAACAACGGTAGGCCCCTGTCGCCGCCGGAGGGCTACAACTTCGGCGGTAAGCTCGGGCTGATGCAAGGAATCATTGTTGCCCCAAATGGCGATGTGTGGGCGCTTGATTTCGGGGACGACAAGGTGGTCTACCTTCCCAAAGGGGACCCGAGCAAAGTGAAATTCTTCTGCCAGTCAACGGACGGCAAACCGAACAAGGACAGTCCCTGCAAACTCAACGGTCCATTCCACCTCGCCATTGACCAGAAGGATCGAATCTGGATCACCAACGCGATCAGCGACACGGTGACGCGCTTTCCGGCCAGCGATCCGTCCCAGGTGCAGGTGTTTACCATCGGGGGCCACAGCGGCAAGGGAATGGCGATCGATAGCAAAGGCAACGCCTGGATCACGGCTACTGCGGGCGAGGGACTCAGCCCGGAAGTCAAGTTGCACATTCTGGAGCTTAAGCTCACCGGCAACATGAAGGAATTGGATCGGGTGATCATCGATTGGCTCAAGACACATCGCCGGGGCAATGTGACGATGCTGCGACCCGATGGTACACAAGCTCCCGGCGGCTCCGTGTTCAACGGCGGCGGTGCCACATGGGCCGCGTGGGGTGCGGCCATTGACGGTAACGATCACGTTTGGATCTCTTCGCTCATCGGCACCAATCTTGTGGAATTGTGCGGCATCCGCACCGAGACCTGTCCGCCGGGGATGAAGACGGGCGATCCGATTTCTCCGCCAACCGGCTATGTGGGCGGGAATATGCAGTGGCTGACCGATGTGGCCGTCGATCCTGCCGGCAACGTGTGGGTCGCCAACAACTGGCAGGACGATCAGACCTGCTTTGGGCTGCAGCCCGAAGCCGCCTCCACCCGCTGTGGCGGCAACGGCATCACGGTGTTCTACGGCATGGCGAAGCCCGTTCGCGCCCCGCAGATCGGGCCGGCGCGCGGGTATTAACATCACCATGGCAACGCCACTAAGAAAGCGTGGGTGGCCATCGAGTCCGGGAGGTCACTGATGAAACGTTTTTTCGATGTCACGTTTCGGCCATTCTTCGTGCTGACGGGGATCGGGACAGCGGCTGCCTTTGTCTATGCTTTTTTCCCTGAGTGGGCGGTACCGAATATCGCAAAATTCCCTTACCGAGTGGAGTACACGATACTCGTGCAGCATTGGGGAATCATGGTTGGCCTGATGGGCGTTTTCATGGTCGTCGCTGCCTTTCGAGCGAATTGGCGCAATCCGATTCTCATCTACAGCGGCATTGAGAAGACTTTTATGGTCTATGTGGTCTTGGTGAATTTGAGCCTTCCCCATTCGCAGGGCTTTTTGTTCGGCGCCGTGATGGATACTGCGGTTGTGCTATACACAATCGGTTATTTCGCTGTGTGCGGATTTAAGTTGCCTCCATCGACGGGCGTGGTCTCAAAATAGGGTGTTCTCTTGGCAAGTGGTACCTGCCCTATGAGCCTGATTTCGGCGCGGGCGAGCGCTTTCACTCGAAATAACGCAGCGAGCGAGCGCCGCAACTCGAGGCCGCTCACCGGAAACAGCTGGATAGCCACAACCATATAATGCTTTCGCCGAAGAGGTTTTTCTTGAATTCAACTTCTGCCGCGCGTCGCGCATCTTCACGCTCATTGTGGTCATACACCGCAGTAGTGTTGGCCGCAGGCTTGCCGTTGAATGCAGGCGCCACGAACGGACCCGCCATGTCGGGTCTCTTTGCCGCCGCGGACGACGCCGAGACGGCGGCCACGAATCCCGCCGGCCTCACGCGACTCCATGAGGCGGAGTGGGTCGGGGGCATCAGCGCTTTCTATACCGCCTCGGACTTCACGACCACCGCCCAAAGCACCGGTGGCTCTTCGTCGAATTCCAGCAACGGTTCGCTCGCCATCCCCTCGTTGTATTACGCACGCCCAATAAACAGCAACCTCACCTTCGGGATATCCTTGACGGTGCCGTCGGGCTTGGGCTCCGACCCGGGCGATTCGACACCGGGTCGCTACTTGCTCGAGAAGTGGACCTTGGGCTATGTCAGCCTCACGCCCGCGGCGGGTTATCGCCTAAATGATGCGTTGTCCTTTGGAGTCGGATTGAATTTAAACTACGCGCTGTACGACTATCAGACCGCGGTGTTCAATGGCCCCGGCCAGCCGGATGGCAAGATGGAGTTGCGTGATGGTAGCTTTGGCGTGGGATACCAGCTCGGTCTGCTCTATGAGCCGTCGTCGACGACGCGCTTCGGTCTGACTTACAACAGCTCAACGACATCTAGGTTCTCAAGCGCGCCGGAGCTGTCCGGGCTCACGCCGCAACGCGAGGCGCTGCTCCCGGTTGGCCTACGCAGCAGTCCGGTCACGCTTGAGAGCGAATTTCCGCAGCGTGTGGGGGTGGGAGGGTGGCACGAGTTTGCCGATGGCAAGTCAGCGACCCTCGATGTGATATGGGTGAATTTCAATCGATTCGGTCTCTCGAACGCGACGCTCGGCGGCAACTCGATTGAAGTCAACAATAGCCGCTACAACAACATCTGGGGCGCGACAGCCGGACTCAATTGGCCGCTCGATGAGAAGTGGCTGCTGCGCCTGGGTGCGGCATATGCGAGTTCCGGTGTCGACTCAGAAAACCGCAGCTTCGCTCTACGTCTGGACAGGATCTGGGGCGCCGGCGCAGGTACTCAGTATCGGTGGCGTAAGAATCGGGTGGTCGGCGTAAACCTCACTTACTACAACCTGGGAAGCGCACCGGTAAGCACCACTATTCCTCTGCTGGGTGCGCTGTCTGGCGAGTTCAGCAGCAACTACGCCATCGAACTTGATTTGACGCTGCGCTGGATCCGCTAGACAGGATTCGCGATGCGCGCCCATCAAAGATTGCTTGATCTGATGACTTCCACCAAACCCGCATAAAACGCGGGTTTTAGGCTTTTAGTATCGTGAGCGCCGGGCCGCGAGTCCCAACCCGCGAGCACTACCTGTATGTCCCTTTATGGTTCCCGATCGTATACCTGGGTGGACGACCGGGGAGGAGGATTCACCGAAGGTCCAATAGCGCTCGCGGAACGCCGATGAGAGGGTGGGTACAGTTCAAGAGTAGGGATTGCCTGGACTAAAGGATGACGCGCGACCACTGGCGACCGGCCGCAATTGTACCGGCCGCGGCGTACACCCTCTGTGCGCTCGCCTTGTCGTGTTTATTCATCGCTTCGACATCTGCCGCCGACGAAGAAGCGCACGTTTTGATTCTCAACGGCCTGGGCTCTGATCTGCCAGTCTATCAGGCTGTCGACGGCGCCATGCGCGCGAGCCTGGACAAGGAAACTTCAAGGCGCGTGGTGTTCTACTCCGAGTCGCTTGACTCACAACGCTTCTCGATGCAAGCGTTGGAACCTGAATTTTTGCAAATGTTCAGCAAGAAATACAACGCTCTTCGCATCGATGTGGTCGTAATTTTGTCGCAAAACGCGCTCGACTTCTTCAAGCGCTACGGCTCGCAGCTTTGGCCCGGCGCACGCCCTGTGTACATAGGCTCTCCAGGCGAGCAGGGGGCGCTTCCAAACAACGCAGCTGCCGTGAAGAGCGACTGGTACGTCGAGGAGACTATCGACCTAGCCCGCCGCTTGCAGCCCAACGCGCGCCGGATTGTTGTCATATCGGGCGCAGCGGACGAGGACATTCTAGGGGAGCAAGCGGCGCGACGCCTGTTATCAACAAAGGTTGGAAACGCAGAAGTGGAGTATCTCTCCGGTGTACCGCAGCCCGAACTTATCGCGCGTCTGGCTACTGAGCCGCCCGATACAATCGTTCTGTATCTGGCCCAGTTTCGTGATCGAAACGGACGACCGTATACGCCCCGCGAAGTGCTGCGCGCGATCAGCGAGAAGTCAAACGCGCCGATCTATAGCGGCGGCAGCGTTGAAACGTACATGGGTTACGGAATGGTGGCGGGCGTCACTGAAATGTCTGAGGACTTGGGTCGGCGATTGGGAGAGCAGGTACGCGCAGCACTGGCGAGCGGTCCGTCGGATTCAGGTGGCGCCCCTATCGCAGTGCCTCACCGATGTATCGCGGACGCGCGATTGCTCAAACGCTGGTCGCTGGTCGAGCGGCGATTGCCATCGGGATGCGACATTCGATTTGTCGATCGCACCTTTTGGCGTGAATATCTCTGGCAGATCCTGGTGGCGCTCGCGATTATCGTGATACAGGCCGCCTTGATCGCTGCACTGCTGGTGCAACGTCATCGGCGTCGCGTAGCCGAGGCGGAGTCACTGACGCGCTTTGCGGAAATGGCGCACATGAACCGGCGGGTTTCGATAGGGGAGATTTCCGCGTCGATCGCTCATGAGCTCAATCAGCCGCTAGGCGCCATATACAACAACGCCGGCGCGGCGGAGGTTCTGATTAAGGCCGATCCTCCTAGGCTTGAGTCGATTACCGAAATCCTGGCCGATATCAAACGCGACGATCAACGGGCCAGCGACATCATTGCGCGAATTCGCAAATTGCTTCGCAAAACAGAGTTCGATGTAAGTAACACGGATCTGAACGAAGCCATTGAGGATGCCGTCAAAATGCTCTCCGCCGAAGCCTCAAGTAAGGAGGTATCGGTCAAGACAGAACTCGAATCTGGGCTTGCGAAAGTAAAAGCGGACCGCGTTCAACTTCAACAAGTTATTTTGAACCTGGCGCTCAACGCCATCGATGCCATGCGCGGTCAGCCGGCCACGAGCAACGCATTGATGATTCGGAGCAGGAGCTTGAGCAAAAGGGAAGCGGAAGTTTCCGTGGCGGATTCAGGTCGCGGAATTCCCTCGGAGGCTCTGGCGAGTGTGTTTGAGCCGTTTGTCACCACCAAACCGGGCGGCCTGGGACTCGGTTTGGCAATCTCGCGCACAATTATCAAAGCACACGGTGGCGAGATCCGCGCAGAGAATTCCGCATCGGGTGGCGCCGTGTTTCGCTTCACGCTGCCTTTCGCCACGGTGTCGCAATCATGACGCCAACGTTGGGTACCGTGCATGTGGTCGACGACGATGTTTCGTGGCGCACCTCGGCTGCACGGCTACTGTCCGCTGCAGGTTATCAGGTCGTTTCCTACGAATCGGCAACGCGCTTCCTGGAGTCGGCCGACCTCGATGCCCCGGGCTGCATTCTGCTTGACATGCGAATGCCCGGTCTTACCGGCTTGCAGCTCCAAGAGCG
>Ga0210394_10005983_pt1 | contig 13380 bp, 12 predicted proteins | sample IncBWC12MmetaG_FD_160121 | JGI IMG/M metagenome (GOLD analysis project Ga0210394, IMG submission 160121) | Forest soil microbial communities from Barre Woods Harvard Forest LTER site, Petersham, Massachusetts, United States - Inc-BW-C-12-M | ecosystem: Environmental > Terrestrial > Soil >...
GCAGCAGCGTGCCGCTGGCGTTGAATTCGAGAACCGAAGGCGCCGCCTTGCAGCAGTCCGCACCAAAGCCGTTAAGCCTAGCAAATCCCAATCCATTGACAGGTTGGCCCTTGGCGTCGGTAGCGCCCGGCACGGCGCTCTCGAGCCCGGCTTCTTCATTTGTCATGCTACGGGGCCGATTGTAAACCCAGATGTGATCATGCCGATCTATAGAGAGCCCGCCGATCTGGCCGAGCAGCCACTCATGTGGCAGAGGCTGCGGCCACGACGGGTCGGCGACAAAATCCGGCATCCTGCCGTCTTTGGATGCATTGTAGACGCCGGTCTGCTTGAACAGCCGGTCCACCGAGCCAGTGCTATCGAGAACATTGTTGTCGGCAGCCACGACAAATGTGCCGATATATTGAGACAACCATAGGATCGCAAGGACGGCGATCAACTTGTTACCATTTCTCATTTCTCATTTCTCATTTCTCATCTCGCGGTTATCTTGGACTGCGGCCTTTTATATTGCAGGTTCGGGGCGTCTCGTGACGCCAACGCATGCCTACCACTCAGCTCAACGTCACCACCCTGGTTCGCAAAACCGAGAGGCTACCATCGGTAGAGTCGAGATGTGGCGCGGTGGTCGTAGGTTTGGGTTGTCTGTTGCCACCTCTTTCGTCTGGCGGTGCCCAAATACCCTAGCCATAACTCCGTTTCCACATCCCGCTCATCGAACCGGACTTGCAGATCGCCCGCATCCGGCTCTCGGACAGAACATTACGCCTTCACCCACGAGGGGCCGCGACCAAGTTGCACCAGGCGTACAAGTCCGATGTACCCGTATAGGTGCGAGATTGGATAGCTCCCGCCCCGACAACGCCTGAGTTTGTGCTTGTGCCGCAGCCACCGACGTAACCGCACAGCCGTGTATTGATCGAGCGCGCGATAAGCGCCGCGGGTCGTACCTACACTGAAGTAGTTCGCCCAGCCGCGCAGCGCGCGATTCAACTGCTCCACCAGCTGTGTGGTCGCTTGCAACGTTGTGGAGACCGTCGTCATCGCATGGATCTTCTCGACCATGCGCCGGATGCTTTTCTTCGACGGCCGCACGCCAACATAGACTTGTCCCGTCGTTCGTTTGTACATCCGCCCGAACGTGTAACCCAAGAAGTCGAACTCACCTTCCGGGACCTTGCAGATTTGTCACGATACGCGAGCGGAGGCGTCTCTCCAACCCACGCCGCTTCCATTCCAGCACGAACCGGCGCATGTAAAGATTCGCCAGCAGTGGTGAGATAGGAGATCCCTGCGGGATGCCGCGTCCGCTGTCCTTAGCTTCCGTCGTGCGCTTCTTTCGTCCTCGATCGTCGGTTTCTTCTACGGCGCATTCCACCCACATCTTGATCAGATGCAGTACACGCGAGTCCACGATGCGTCGCGCGAGCGAGCGCATCAGATCCGCGTGCGGGATGCTGCCGAAGTAGTCCGCGAGGTCGGCATCCACCACGTCCAGATGGCCTTCGTACAGCGTCTCTTCCGCATCGATCACCGCCTGCTGGGCACTGCGGCCCGGCCGATAGGCGTACTGTTCGGGCGGAAGATCGGCTTCAAAGATCGGGTCGAGCACCAGCATCGCTGCCGTCATGCACGCCCGATCTCGCAGCGTCGATATGCCCAGCGGCCTTAATTTGCCGTTGGGTTTCGGGATGAACACTCGTCTGATGGGGTCTGGTCGGTAAGTCTCCTCCTTGAGCGCAATCGCCAGTTCGCCGAGCCACCGCTCCAGCCCGTACGCCTCGACATCCGAGAAGTCCTGACCGTCCACACCCGGCGCCCCTTTATTCGAGCGGCACTGGGCATAGGCGTGCGCCAAGATATCCTCGCGATAAATCTTGTCGTACAGCGCGTAGAAGCGATATCCGGCTTCACTCTTCGCTTTCGCGTGTAACGCCGTCTGCAGTTTCTGAACACTTGCCGGAGTTGCTAGGTTGCCCAATCTCCGCTCCTTCACTTGCTTCTTGCGTCAGTTCTGAACCAAGGCCCCTTCCCTCCACCGGCATTACCCGGCTTCATCGGTAATACGAGTCTCTCCGTCACCCCACTGCGCCCGGCCGGTCCCTCACGGGCGTCCGGTTGCTCGATCCCTCAAACACGCTTTGGGGCTTCCCGTGTTGCGCGCGTTTTCCTTTGTGTACATGCTGCCGCCACTACCCCGGCGCAGCGACTGGGTTCCTCTCTGCTCAATCCCCCAGTCGTATCAACCTTCCCCGAAAGGGTTACCGGGTCGGTCTGCGCATCGACATTTTCGAGGCTTGCTCAGCGTTCACTCGCGTTGCGGCCTGCACACTCGCGCTGTCACCAATTCGTGACATGCATTTCCCGAAGGCTTCAACCGTTTCGTTACCTCCACAGTTGCTCCGGTAGCTTCCGGCTGGAGCACTTGCCGGGTGGGACTCTCACCCACTGGAAAACGCCGCCTTTGCACGGCGCACACCCGCAGCTGCCCGTCGCGAGCGTCGGCTTCCGGGCAGAGAAATTGGCGATGAAATTTCCAGGTAAAGGCAACGCGAAAACGCCCCTCCCAGGCGGCGCTTTCGCGTGAACTGGCCAAACCCAAGGGCGGGCGGCCTGCTCCGTAACTGCGAGATTCGTTGCGTCCGTCACTCTCCGTTCGACGGGAACATCAGGAAACCGTGGATTACGTTGTTCGCATCAACGTAGTACCCAGTGACCGCTCCTAGGTCATTGATGCTGACAGGAAAGGTACCGTTATAGTCATTCGGAGTCGTGTCCGCGCCGGGCGCATCGAAACTAGTAACCTTGCCCTCGGGGCTGCGCAGGAAGCCGTGATTCACGTTATTCGCGTCCAGGTAATATCCCGTGATCGCCCCTTCGTCGTTCATGCCCACACTACAATCAGCGTAACAGTTGATCCCTTGGGGCCCCGCGCCGGGAACATCGTACGTCGTGAATTTACCCGAGGCACTGCGCACGTAGCCGTGAACCACATTGCTCGGGTCAATGTAATAGCCCGTGACAGCCCCCCATATGTTCACGGCACGCGTGCAACCAGGACAGCCGGTGCCTTGGTATAGGCCAGTGCCAGCGCCGGGGACCTCGTATGTTGTGGGGGTGCCGTCGGCACCGCGCAAAATGCCGTGGGCAACAAAGTTGCCCCTGTTGTCTTCGTAGCCCCCGGCGATCGTTCCAAACACATTGATGGTGAAAGCGCCTGAGCCGTAACAAGGACCGACCGCGGAGCTCGCATTGCACTCGCCCGGAACGCTCCACGCCGGAGCACTAAACGTGCCGTCGGGGTTACGTAAGAAAGGGCGGGCAATGCCGTTCTGGTCGGCGTAGCGGCCTACTATCGCTCCTTCCAGGTTAAGGCCAATGGGAGTGGTGCTGCCGAAGATGCCCTTCGGAACGTCGAAGGTTGTAAACGCGCCCTCGGGACTGCGCAGGAAGCCGTGAGCCCCACCGCTCACATCGACATATAACCCTGTGATTGCCCCTGCGTCGTTGATGGCGTTAGGGAACGTCCCGTTGTAGTCCTGCGCGTTCAAATCTGCGCCGGGCGAATCGAAAGTCGTGAACTTGCCCTCGGGACTGCGAACGAAGCCGTGGTATACGTTGTTCGCGTCCAGGTAAGCTCCTGTGATCGCCCCGAAGTTGTTGATGAGCACGGAACAATCCGTGAAGTAACAGGCCGAGACCGTGCCTTGGTAGCTGTTAGTGGTCGCGCCCGCGCCGGGAGCATCGATAGTGATGATTCTTTGCGCATTTGCCTGACCCGTCATCGTCAGCACGAAGAGCAGTGCGAGCGGGATAAGAAGTAGGGGGTTTCTGGGTTTCTGAATTGGCTCGGCATTCGGATACAAAGCTTTCATGACACTTAACTCCTCTATGGATTTTTTCATTAATTGGGCGATCATTCAGACCAATTAGCCGAATGATCGCCTTCATACGAGTTCGTTGAAGCTATTAACATAATCGCGGCGATCACATGCCAGCTGGTACGCTGGTGTTAATATTAGATTTGATCGAAACCTACGCCCGCATGTGTCCGGGTGTCAAATTGGAATTGCTAACGACTCCACCGAAGAATTGAAACTGGCGCGACTAGCTTCGAGAGCGCGGCGCGCCGAGTGCATGAAGTTCGTGCGGCACGCGCGTGGATGACGCCTTGCGGGAAGGTCGCTCGGGATGACGAATGACTGTTGTTGGGCCGACTACTGCCCGAAGCCGACGCGCTGGTCGCCCATCGACTCGTGTCGACCCCGAGGGGCCGCTCGTGAGCGACCGCTATCGGGTTGTCCAGCAATGGCTTGAAGTGCGTCGTCAAGGGGCTTGCGCAGGTCGGAAGATCCAGATGGCGGCTGGGTCCTTTCCAGCCCGATCGGCTGCGCATCCGGGCAGGCCAAATGCCTCGGCTGCAATGGGACTTGCGGACCCAATCGGCTTAGTTCCGATGCAACGACGGTGCGCTCTCGGGCGACTTGCGGTAGTGCGTGGCTTGCTCGAATCCGTACGCGATCTGGATCAGTCGTCCCTCACTCCACGGGCGGCCCAGAATGTCCATTCCGACGGGTACCCCGAGCGGGGCCGTTGATGAAGGTCGGGAGAATCCAGCTGGCACGGTAATGGCGGGGAAGCCTGTGACCGCGGCGAGAATGCCATTTCGATCGGTTTGACTCGTCTCGGTGACAGGCACCACCAGTCGCTTTTGCAATGGATAAACCAGAGCATCGAGCCTGTGTTCAGCCATCAACGAGATAAGCGTTTGACGAGTTCGTTGGTTGCGCAACAATCGCTCCTTGTAGTCCGGTTCTTCCATGCCGTTCTGGTAGGCCTGAGCGCTCAGCAAGAATTTTTCGAGCGACGGTTTGTGAAATTTCTCTGATGCGATGATTTCGGCCAGAGATTTCACCGGTGCCTGGGGTATGGTCGCGAGGTACGCATCGATCAACGTCTTGAACTCGTATTTCTGAACGTCATTGTCTGCGATAAGTTGTGCGGCATCGAGCCGGGGCGCGTCGATCTCAACAATCACAGCCCCGCCTTTCTTCATTGCCTCGATCGCCCTTGCCATGACGGCATTTACCTCCTGATGTTCGGGCCCAATTCCCAGCATGATCTTGAGCACACCGATCCGCGCATCTCGCAGCCCGTTCTGCTTGAGAAATGAGGCGTAGTCCGTGGGTGTATTCCCAACATTCCACGCGGTTGAGGAATCATTCGGATCGTAGCCTGCCATGACTTGAAGAAGCCGCGCTGCATCGGTGACGGTACGAGCGATCGGTCCGATAGCGTCTTGTGTCTCTGACACCGGCATGATCCCGGCCCGGCTCAGCAGACCCTTCGTCGGTCGAATGCCGACCAGTGCGTTGGCCGAAGCGGGGGAACGGATCGAGTTGACCGTATCGCTGCCAGTGCCCGCGACACAAAAGTTGGCGGCTACAGCGGCCGCGGTGCCGCCGCTCGACCCTCCGGGCGTTCGCGTCAGGTCATACGGGTTGAGGGTCTGACCGCCCAGCGAACTAATCGTCAGGCCCCCTTGCGCGAATTCATGCATGTTGGACTTGCCGAGGATAATCGCGCCAGCATTGCGCAATTTTGCGACGACGAAAGCGTCCGACTGCGGCTGTGCACCCGCAAGCGAAGCCGAGCCGCCTGTTGTCGGTAGATCTGCCGTGTTGTAATTGTCCTTGAGGACCAAAGGAATGCAGTGGAGCGGCCCCACGGGTCCCGACCGCGCATAAACTGCGTCGAGCCGCTCGGCCTCGGCCAGCGCCTTCGAATTTAGCGTTAGGATGGCAGCCAGGGTTGGTCCCTGATGATCGTAGGCGCTGATTCGATCAAGGTAGGCTTGCACGACCTGACGACAAGTGACCTGGTTGGCCTGCAAGGCCTTTCGGACGTTGCTAATCGTTGTCTCTTCGACCTGAAAGGCGGCGGCAGTAGCTACGCGCGGGTTGCCTACTATCGTTGCCAAGACGAATGCGCAAAGCGCAACAATAAATTTCATTGCAGATACCTCATGGCATTTTATTCGTTAGGCGCATGCGCAACTCACATTGTTGCTTCCGAATCGATGGCTCCAGCGGCTTTGGAGTGAGTGTTAGCCTGAATCTAAAGGTCCGGAATTGGGCCGAGGCTGAAACCTCTGAACAGTAATTTTGTGAGGTGCATTTTCAGCCACGTAGGCTCGACTTCACGGCAAATTGCGCTCTCGGTTCGCTCGCTATTAGCACGTACGCGACCGTCGTTTTGAGTTTTCATACGGTCTCGGCCGTCTGTCGACGAATTAGCCCGCAGGACTGGTCTTGACCCTTCGTCGATGATTCTATCAGAGGGTAGTTGATATGCCCGGTCTCGTTCATTGCACGGATCGGTCGGTGTGCAGGCAAGAGAGTCGCAGAAATAGCGGCAGTGCTGCGTATGAGTGGGCCGTAAACGTCCGCTTACCGGCAGGCACTCCAGCGTGGCCACTGACCGGTCCTGGCCGGGTAGAGACCGTCGCCCGTGTCGGGCTGCCAATGCGTACTCTCGACCCTGTCCGGCCGGTTACGTGTGACAGCTACCGGGAAGTCCAAATCCATCGTCACCGGCTCTAGGCCATAGGAACTCCTTGAGCTTGGATGCTCAGAGGGGTGTAGACTTCGGTCGCGCGTCCGCCTCACAAGAACAACATGGGAGAAACTCATGAGAAAATTAATTGTACTGGGGCTGCTCATTCCGGCAATCGCCATGGCGAAAAGCCCGTTCGACGGCACGTGGAAGGCGCGCGCCGACTCGATTCAGGTGACAGGCAATCCTGATGTTTTCGAGATCAGCAACGGCATGTATGACTGCAAGAGCTGTGCGCCGCCCTACAAGATCAAGGCCGACGGCACGGACCAACCGGTACCGGGGCACGCCTATCTGGATCATCAGGCAGTGAAAGTATTGAGTCCATCATCGATTGAATTGACGGACAAGCAGGCCGGCAAGGTGATGAATGCAACATCGGAGACGCTATCGGCTGACGGCTCGAAGCTCATCGGCAAGTTCACCAGCAATACCGGCGAAAAGCCGGTCACCGGTACATTCACCGAGAAGCGGGTGGCTCCTGCGCCGGCGGGCGCTCTCGCAATCTCGGGTTCGTGGATTCAGGACAGCGTATCCAATGTGACGGATAGCGGGCTCATTGTCACTTTTCAATCGACGCCCAATGGTCTCAAGATGACAACGAACGGGCAGACGACCGACGCTAAGTTCGATGGAAAAGAGCATCCGACCGTCGGTGATCCGGGCAAGACGATGGTCACGTTAAAAAAGACCAGTGACACGCAGATCGAGGAGACCGACCGTCGCGACGGCAAGGTCTTTGACATCATCGTTTGGACGGTTGCGGCTGACGGTAAGTCGATCAACCTTGTCGACACCGATCCGGTTCACGGTACGAAGACAACGATGATTTTTGAGAGACAACCGTAGCGGTGCCCAACACGTTTCCTGGGAAAGCATTCTGAGATCAGAGCTTCGTCGCTTCACGACCCGATGCCGGCAGTGACGAGCGTCTCGGGCGACCCAATTTGCTGAATTGAATATTGAAATGGCCGTTCAGGTCCTCCGAGCGGGCCGACGCGTTAGGTCTCAGATGCAGCGCGCGGCCGCCGCGCCGGTGTCCTCGGGACGACTGTTGAAGGCGATGGCCGTTTGCGGCGCGGCGCGGTGGATGGCGTTGACCAGCGCTTCGAACAGAGCCAGCCGGTTCGGTGGCAGGCGGATGCCCGCGCCAACTACCACACAGTCGTAGTGGCCACCGGCGAGGCGGTGCTCCACTGTCGGGACCGCGGTTTCGTCAGGGTTGATGAAGCAGTTCTCGGTGAGCCAGCCCCGCCTGGTCATATCGGCAAGCGCGAGGTTGATTCCAGCGTGGATCTTCTCCGCGGTCATGCCCGGAGGCAGCGCCGGATCCGAAAAGTCCACGGTTGCCGGATCGAAGCCAACCAACAGAACCCGTTTCATTCGCTATCCCCCGCAAGCGCAAAGCGGGACGAAACTTGACTGAGATTCGGCGTCACTTCGGTGCACCTGGGACAAGCCCGTACCTGGACATGACAGATACCAAGGCATTCGGTCCGGACGTCCCCCGGCGTTGATCACGGCGGCGACATCTTTGAAGTACTCGGCTCCAATGTCCGGAGACAGAACGATTAAGGCGCGAGCGGTCTCGGCAAATGGGTTGGAGAAAGCATGAACCTCGCCTCTCGGGGTGCTCATGGTTTGGCCTACTGTCAGATCGCGTATCTCGGCTCCGACCGAGTATCGAAGGGTTCCCGCCAGGACGTACACGCATTCTTCGTTGTTGGAGTGGCTGTGTGGCGGAGGAACGTTCGAGCCAGGAGGCACGGTTAGTTCAAACATTCCGAGACTCTCGGTGTGCGAGCCATCGACGATATAACTGATACCAAGTTGGCCAACTTTGATTTCGGTAGCGCCCATTGGATTCCTTTGCCAGTTGCGGATAGCGCTGAAGCTTGTGTCACCTATTATAAATAGCAATAGATCAAACTGCGTGGCCCGTCAAATCATCGCCGAATGACTGCAAAGTGGGAGGCGTTCTTGCGTCGTAAATGCCGCTTTTGGATCGACTACTGCCCGACACCGACACGATGGCCGCCCATCGACTCGTGTCGACCCCCAAGGTGCCTGTGACGACCGACAGCTATCGGGAATTCGAACTTGCCCGCTGCGACTAAGTACCCTCTCCGCTTGCCGGTACGTTTATCCCAAAGGTCCACTTCCACGCATCGCGGTATTTTACGTAGATCGACGAACCCCAAATAGGTCCAACCTTCTGACCGAAGCGTGTGCCGTCAGCGGTTGCTTTAAATGTCAGGATGCCGACGTCCGGCGAGAGCCTGCCCACCCAGGTGCCGGTGAACATCGCCGAAGGCCTTAAACACGAAAACGTGATTCAGTGCGATGGGCTGATGAGCCTAGAAAAATCCCGATAAGGACCAGCAGGTTCATTGTATAGGCCGGTAGTCATCAAAGTCATCTGAGAGACCAGACAGCGGGCTTACGGTATCCGCAGGTAGCCGTGAAACGTCTCGTTCGGGTCACGCCAACGTCCAACGATGATCCCCAATGCGTTGATGCCTAACCCGATCGAGCCCGCATCCATACCTGAGACATGGATCTGGCCCGGAATATCAAATGTTTTGGCTTCGCCGTTGGCGGTGCGCACAAAGGAGTGAGATTCAAAATTGTTATCGAGAATATTTCCCGTTGTCATTCCCTCCAGGTTAATGGCGGATACGTTGGTTCCTGCCTCATCCGAGCTGGTGACGACCGTGCCCGCACCCGGCGCCGCAAACTCAGCATATTGGTCGTCGGGCCAGCGGATAAAGCCGCGCTCCACGTCGGTGGTCGCGTCATAGTAGCTGCCTGCGATCACACCCAAATCGTTGATATACGCGCTGTAAATGCCGTAGCTAGTCGGGCCGGTCACCGAATGCGGAGGATCAAACGTCGTGATCTGGCCGCTGGCCGTGCGCACGAAACCATGGCCCGTGCCGTTCGTGTCATAGAATAGTCCAGCGATCACCCCAAAGTTGTTGATGCTTTGTACAAAGGTACCTCCGGATGCTCCGGGAGCGTCAAACGTGGTGATTCGGCCGTCTGGAGCTCGCACAAAGCCGTGGAGCGCGCCGTTCCCGTCAACGTAGCCTCCCGCAATTTCCCCGATATCGTTGATACCCGAGGGAAAGGTGCCCTGGTTTGCGCCAGCGCCAATTGGGGCCTGGGAATCGTCGAATGTTGTAATCCGGCCGTCGGGACTGCGCACAAAGCCGTGGCCCACGCCGTTGGTGTCAATGCTGGTTCCCGTTACTACCCCGAGATCGTTGATGCCGGCGGGGCAGGTGCATCCCACGATGGGATCCGCGCCGGGAGCGTCGAAATCCGTAAATCCGCCAGCAGGAGTGCCCACAAAGCCGTGAGTCCCGTAGTTGTCATCCGTAACCTGTCCGGTCACGGTGCCCGGCTGATTGATAGCCGCGGGGTAGGTGCCCGCGTACGGGATCGTGCCAGAGTTCGGAGCATCGAATTTGATGATCCGTTGTGCGCTGGCCTGACCCGACATCACCAGCAAGAAGAACAGCATCGGTGGGGCAAGGAAAATGCGATTTATGGACCGTTGAATCTTCATGGTTCGTAATCCTTCAGACGAATCATTCATTAGTTGCACGATCCGCACCGAGGTCGAGATTACGTGCCTCGATCCCACCGCTGCATGACGGCCAAACCAAAATTCACCCAAAAAAAGCCGTAATTGCCCGATTAAGCACCGCCGGCTATATTTGACGGGTGACTGCTCGGACCTGCGCGGGAGTGGCCCAAAGGCGCAAATTGAGATGCAACAAGGGGACCGTCGGCCTCGCTACCGCTTCGCAGACCTCGTTGTTGATGTCGGCCTCCGAACCGTGCGGCGCGGCCCGTCGGAGATCCACTTGTCCAAGCTGTCATTCGACATCTTGCAGGCGCTGCTCGCGGTCGCACCGAACGTGGTGTCGAACGAGGAGCTGGCGCGTTCAGTTTGGAAACGTGCTGTCGTCTCGCCCGAGTCGGTCACGCAGCGCATCAAACTGCTCCGCGATACTCTTGGCGACAGTCGCGGCTCGCCGCGGTACATCGTCGGTCTGCGCGGTCAGGGCTACCGGATTCTGCCCGAGGTGACCGTGGACTCCGCCGCGACCGGCCAGGTACCCTCGACCGAAGGGGTGGCGAACGCTGGGCCGGCTCCACTTACCGCGAAGGAATCCATCGCTGCGTATGCGCGTCTGCGAGGCTACGTTATTTATCTAGCCGCAGCGGCCCTGATCGGCGTTCTGACCTACGTCGCGGTCGAAGTTGCCCTCAGCGCGAAGGGAGCTCCGTCGCCCGCTCGATCTTCCTCCTCAGCGAGCTCACGCGTCCTACCCTCGTCCCCGGCTTCGAGCGTCGCCGCCGCGGACGCCTTCTCTCCGCCGCCGCATTCAGTGGCCGTCCTGCCGTTCATCAACATGAGTGGCGATCCGGGACAGGAGTACTTCTCCGACGGCATTTCCGAAGAGCTGATGAACTCGCTTTCACGCGTCGGTGGGCTGCAGGTCGCGGCGCGCACGTCCTCCTTTTCGTTCAAAGGAAGGGACATGGACATCGCCACCATTGCCCACATGCTCAACGTCCGCTCGGTACTCGAGGGAAGCCTGCGGCGATCAGAACGCAGGATTCGAGTCACCGCCCAACTCAATGATGCGGTCACGGGATACCAACTGTGGTCCCAGACCTATGACCGGGACCTCGGTGATGTGTTGCAGCTTCAGACCGAGATCGCCAATGCCGTGGCCGGTGCCCTTAAGGTGGCGCTCCTCTCAGATGTCGCCAGCAAGCTCGAGGTTGGCGGGACGCAAAATCCGGCGGCGTACGATGCATACCTGCGCGCCTCGACGGGTTACTGGCGTCAGGGAACCTCCAGCGAGTTGCAACCTGTGATCACTAGTTACCGTCAGGCCGTGCGCCTCGATCCGAAATTCGCGCTGGCGTACAGCGGTCTCTCGATCGCGTACCACGAGCAGGCCGAGTACGTCGTCCGTACACCGGCGGCGCGGGACTGGATTCGTCGCCAGGAGGATCCAGCGCTGAAGGCGGTTGAGTTGGCGCCCGATTTGGCCGAAGGCCACGCTGCTTTGGCTCTCTATCTCCTGCATTCGCTCGATTTCACGCGCGCCAACGACGAGTTTGAGCGAGCCGCCGCCCTGGAACCTGGCAATCCGCGGATGCTCAGGCTCTATGGACAGTTTGAAGTGATCATGGGCCACCCCGACGCCGGCCTCGCGGCCGCTCACCGAGCCATCATGTTGGATCCACTGAATGTCCAGAACTACCTGTTCCTAAGCCAGAACCTGCGATATGCGCGCCGGTACAGAGATGCCATTACGGCGTATCGGGGCGCGGTATCGCTCTCACCGGATGTATCTGAGCTACCCTTGGTGGGAGCATTAACCTACTACGCCCTCGGTGACTATAGCGCGATGCGCGTGCTGTGCGAACGCCTCAAAGATCAAGTTTGTCTGGCGTTGACATACCACGCGCTGGCGATGCAGGCCGACGCGGAGGCGAGTCTCGCAAAGCTAAAGGCGGCGGACGGCGACAATGGTGCATTCGATTACGCAAAGATCTACGCGCAGTGGGGCGACACCTCGAATGCGCTTGAGTCGCTGGAAACGGCCGTTCATCTGGGTCTTTCCGAGTTGTATTACCTAAAGGCTGAGCCACTCCTCGATCCGCTCCGCGGCCAACCGCGTTTCGCCGCGATCGTGCGGGCGCTGAAGTTCCCGGACTGAGGGATGACTTCTCTGCAGACTTTCCTAAGACCTAAGGCCTGCGTGAGGAACTTCCGCCGCTGCTCCGACAGTCCAGCAGCAGCCTCCTTTTGGAGGGGAATATCTTTGGCCATCAAACTTGCAGGACATTCGCCGGCAGCAATTGCAATCAATGCTTTGACTAGAATGTCCTCATGGGTTCCAGCCGCCGCCGCTGCCCAAGCGGGAATTATCAATGCAAGAATGAATACCATCGGTGTAAAGATAAGCGCTTTCATCTGAAGCTCCTTATCGGGGTACGAACAGAGTCGATTACACCTGACATTTTTCTGACGCGAGCGGCCGTTTCGCGGCGTTCATTTCGGGGCCGTCGCTGGCCGGGTTTGGCCGGCAACTGCCCCACACCTCATTCATTTTGCGCTTGTTCGCCTACGGTTGCGGTCCGCAGTCGCCTAGCGAGACCCAAACCGTTTGTAATCGTTTGGTTCTTGAGTGAGCAGCTTCAGGAACCTTGAATTCAGGAACAGCTTATTCAAACCGATTTGCTTTTCCTGAAGGATTCCCACCTCCTCGAATCTATGCAGATATGTGGATGCGGTCTGCCGCTTCGCAATTCCAGCCTCAACGACATTTTCGATTCGACAGTACGGTTGCACGAAAATCAAATCAATCAACTCGCGGCTATACTGCTTGGGCACAGATTTACGCGCAAACTCCGCGGTATGTTCGATGAGCTTTCTGACTGCGTCGATTTTCGCGAGCGTCCATTCCGCCGTCTCCTGTGTCGCGCGAAGCATGTACAGAATCCATGGCTCCCATTCACCGCGCGATGTGACTGCCAGAAGGCCATCGTAGTAAGCCGCTTTGTTCTTGATGACGAAGCGCGACAGGTATAGCACCGGCTGATCGAGCAGTCCCTGCTCCACGAGCATCAACAGATTCAAAATTCGGCCAGTCCGTCCATTGCCGTCTGTAAACGGATGGATCGCCTCGAATTGGTAGTGCGCGACGGCCATACGCACGACCGGATCGATGTCCT
>Ga0210394_10005984_pt1 | contig 13378 bp, 13 predicted proteins | sample IncBWC12MmetaG_FD_160121 | JGI IMG/M metagenome (GOLD analysis project Ga0210394, IMG submission 160121) | Forest soil microbial communities from Barre Woods Harvard Forest LTER site, Petersham, Massachusetts, United States - Inc-BW-C-12-M | ecosystem: Environmental > Terrestrial > Soil >...
CGATCCCGATGACGACCGGGAGCGCGTAATAGAACCAGATGATCTGCACGAGGAGCGGGGTGCAGCGAAAGATCTCGACATAGGCGACGAGGGGCGCCGTCAGCAGCCAATTGCGCGACAGTCGCAGGAGCCCGGTCAGGAGCCCGATCGCCAGACCGATGAGGATCGTGCCGATCGTATAGAGGATCGTCACCCCAAGCCCGAAGAGGATCAGCCCGCGATAGCCCCAAAGAAACGAGAAATCCCAGGCGTAGGAGGGAGCGGACATTTTTATCTAACTCCCTCGCCCCCAGTGGGGGAGAGGGTTCTTCGGTTACAGCTCGACATCGGCCGGGATGTCCTCGGGCTTGACGCCGTTGATCGCCAGTCCGGCGTAGAGCCACTCGCGGATCTGCTGGATGCCGCGGTTGTAATCGACCCAGGCGTTGAGGAAGTCGCGCCAGTCCTTGTTGGGTTCCTTGCGCACCCCCATGCAGGTCGGCAGCTGGATGCGCGGCTGGTGCAGCATCTGGAATTCGCCGAGCGCCGGGTTCTTCTTGACCGCCGTCAGCCCGAGATTGACCGCCAGGATGACGCAATCGGCGCGGCCCGACTGTACCGCGAGGATGCAATCGTCACGCGCCTTCAAGGCGATCAGCGTCGCATGCGAGGCATAGCGGCGCGCCGCGATCTCATGCACCGAGCCGATGTCGAACGCGATTCTGACCTCGGGCTTGTCGAGATCGGCCCAGTTTGCCGCCTTGAACCCCTTGGCGCCGACCATGCCGAAGCCGTGCAGGTAGAACGGGTGGGTGAAGTCGATGACGAGAGCCCGCTTTGGCGTCGGGTTGAGGGCAAACGCCAGGTCGATCTTGTTGGATTGCAGGTCGAGCACCGAGTTGCCGTAGGTCGATTCGACATAGGCGACTTCGCCGTCGAAATTGGCGGCGATGTCCTTGGCCATCGCGATGCACATGCCGGACCACTCGCCGGTCGCGAGGTCCTTGTTGAAATAGGGGGCTTCGCCGGGCAGCGCCGCGATGCGCAACACCTTATTGCTTTTGACCCGGTCCAGGGTCGACTCGCCGGACTGGGTCTCGGCATGTGCCGTGCCGACGAAGAGGGCGGAGGCGCTCGCGGACGCTGCGGCAGTGGCGGCAAAGAGACGGCGTGACAGCATGCAACCCTCCCCGGTTCGCGGCTTTTCGCGCAAAAACCGCACCAAACCCTACCGTACAAACCCTGATACGCTGAGTCCGAGTTTTGGGCCGCAATCTCCGCGCCGCCCACATCGCCACCCCACCATGGATACCGGCCTTCACCGGTAAGACGCCAACAGGAAGTTTGATTCGGAAGAGTCCGATGTTGCCTGGATGCCCTCGGCGGGTTAGAGGCTGGGGCCCAAGAGGAGGCGCCGATGCAAGTCAATAAGCCCCATCGCGAATTCCATGCCGTCGACATGACGGCCGGCTGGGAGATTCCCGCCGGCTATCCCGCCGGGATCGAGCAAAAGATCCTCGCCGGCACGCTCGACGAAGAGCGTCGGAGCGGCAGTAGGACGCGGCTCCTGCGTTTCGCCCCCGAGGTCTTCACCACCCTGCCCTTTGTTCACGAATACTGGGAAGAGGTCTACCTGATCGAGGGCGATCTGACGGTCGGCAACGATGCCGAAGGCAAGGGGGGCCAGAGCTTCGCCCCCGGCACCTATGCGTGCCGTCCGCCCGGGGCCGTGCACGGTCCGTTCAAGTCGAACGGCGGCTGCCTGCTCCTCGAAATCCATTATTACGCGCAATGAAGTAATATTATAGAATAATAAAAGGGAAACGCTCGCGCCGGTCGCGGGTTTCGGCAACAAAACCCACAGCCTGACGTTCTCCGTAGTGGAACAGCTACGAAGGCGCGCCAATGTCAGTGCTTGGAGCGGCGAGCGTCGCCGCCCTCCTGATCGCCAGTCCGAGCGCTACCGATGCCGCTCGGGTGGCGGCGGATGGCGGTTTCCTCTTGGGCAACGCCCATCGCTGCGGAATTCAGAACGAGCGCATCGTGCGCGCCGGTCAGCTGATTCGCGACCTGATCATCGCGTCGGCCGAGGATGGGCCGGAGCAGGATGAGGCGACCGCGCGGTTCGCGCGGTTCTTCATTGTCAGCGCCTTCGTCGATCCGGCCGGCGGCCAGCCGGTCGCCTCCTGTCGGATTGTGTCCGATGAATTCGACCGGCTCGAACAGCACCACGCCGTCGCGGACGGCTCCAACACCGTAACCGAAGGCACCGCCAGCCCCCGCTTCGGTCCGGGCGACGGGGAGTAGGCCCGAACTGCTGGACGGGGGCCACCCGCTCGGTGGATCATCGCCATCGTGCGACGACGCCGCACGTGCCGGGAAGGATCGCCAGGATGAAGGCCCTCGTCACCGGGTTCGAGCCGTTTGGCGGCGACGGGGTCAACCCGGCGCAGGGGGCGCTGAGGCATTTGCCGCTGCGCCTCGGCGCGGTGACGATCACGACGCAGGTTTTGCCGGCGGTCTTTGGGGAGGCGCTCGACGCCTTGGAAACCGCGATCCGGGCAACTGAACCGGACATCGTCCTCTGCGTCGGCCTGGCGGGCGGGCGCGCGGCGCTCTCCCTCGAACGGGTCGCGATCAACAGGGACGACGCGCGCATTCCGGACAATAAGGGCCGCCAGCCGATCGATCAGCCGGTCGTCGCCGGCGGTCCTGCGGCCTATTTCACGACATTGCCGATCAAGGCCGCGGCGGCGGCATTGCGCGAGGCGGGCTTGCCGGCGATCGTCTCCAACAGCGCCGGCACCTTTGTGTGCAACCACGTATTTTATGGTCTGATGCATCTCGCCGCGACCCGGCGATTGGATGTGCGCGGCGGGTTTCTGCATGTCCCCTATCTGCCGAGCCAGGCGGCGCAGCAGGACGGCGCACCGTCGATGGCGCTCGAAGACATCGTGCGGGGCATCGGGATCGTTCTCACGGTGGCGGCTGCGCGGCATGACGACATTGCCTCGGTCGACGGGGCGATCAGCTGATGCGGCGCACGCGTCAGGCGTGCTATCACCGGCCGAGCGGATTTCGATCAGGTTGATCCGCCGGTGCCGGCCCCTCACCCCGGCCCTCTCCCCGTGGACACGGCTTTGCCTCTATTTTGGGGCAAAGCCCCGTGGACACGGGGAGAGGGAGGGAGCCGCGCGAAGCGTGGGAGGGTGAGAGGCCGGCCCCGGCGCTCGCCGGTATGACTGGAATTCCCGCCAGGTTCGCTGAAGCGAGGAGGTGAGGCGATGGTCGCATTCAAGGGCGCGCATGTCGTCGTCACCGGCGGCACCGGCGCGTTGGGGTCCGCCGTGGTCGGGGCGCTGCGCGCGGCGGGTGCGGTCTGCCACGTGACCAACATGGTCGCCGCGGAGTTGGAGCACTATCCGCATCGGAACGACCCGGGAGTGCATGTCACGACCGGGCTCGACCTCGCCGACGAAGCCGCGGTGCGGCGTTTCTATACCGGTTTGCCGCCGCTCTGGGCCTCGGTCCATCTCGCCGGCGGTTTCGCGATGTCGCCGGTCGGCGAGACTTCCGCGGTCGACTTCGCCGATCAGTTCCAGATGAACGCGCTGTCGGCGTTCCTCTGCTCGGCGGCCGCGATCCGCGCGATCCGCACGCGCACCGAGCCCGGCCCCGATGGCGCGAAAGGCGGCCGCATCGTCAACGTCGCGGCCCGCCCCGCCCTCGAACCCCGGCTCGGCTCGGGAATGGTCGCCTATACAACCGCGAAAGCCGCGGTTGCCGCATTGACCGAGGCCATCGCCCAGGAAACCTCGGGCGAGGAGATCTGGGTCAATGCCGTAGCGCCCTCGGTCCTCGACACCCCGGCCAACCGCGCCGCCATGCCGGACGCTGATTTTGCCAGCTGGGTCGCGCCGAGCGCGGTCGCCGAGATCATCACCTTTCTCGCCTCGCCCGACAATCGGGTGACCCGCGGCGCGATCATCCCGGTCTATGGCGGGGCGTGACAACTGCGGGAGAGGATGGCCGACGCGAAGGGGGGGCGGGTGAGGGTGCGTCCCGGAGCACGAAAATAGCGCGATCGCCCGCTCACCCCTGCCGATAGCACGCCGCCGCGATGGAGAACTTCGTCTCCAACGGCTTTCTCGCGCTGCCGACGATCTTCATCGTGCTGAACCTCCTTGGCGCGCTGATTGCGCTGGTGTGGCGGCGTACCGGGATCGCGGTTGCGCTCACCTCGGGTTTCGCGCTGTATGTCGCGGCGACCCCGGCCTTGTCGTCCTATCTTTTGCAGCGGATCGAGGCCGCGGTCCCGGCGAATGTCGATTTCCGCGCAGCCCAGGCTATCGTCGTCATCGGCGGCGATGTCCGGCTCGGGAATGGCAGCGATGTTCCGGACGCGCTCGGCCCCAACTCGCTCGAACGGGTGGTGTTCGGCGCCGCGGCCTATCGCCGGCTGCATTTGCCGGTGCTGGTCAGTGGCGGGAGGGTCGCCGGCGCCGAGGTCAGCGAAGCCGCGTTGATGCAGGCCGCGCTCGACGAAAATTTCGACATTCCGGTCACCTGGAACGAGGATCGGTCGCGCACGACCTGGGAAAACGCGCTCTATACCGCGCCGCTGCTGGCGAGGGAGAAGCTGACGACGATTGTCCTCGTCACCCAGGCTTGGCACCTGCCGCGCGCGCTCTGGGCGTTCGAGCGGGTCGGCATGACGGCGTTGCCCTGGCCGGCGCCGCGGACCGCGCTGAGGCTCGGCGCGCCCGATGATTTCCTGCCGAGCATCGCCGCGCTGCACGACACCGCGCTTGCGCTGCACGAGATGATCGGCGGGGTGTATTACCGGCTGCGCCATTGACCCGAGGAAGCGCGGGGGCGCCGCACGCCGTTTGGTGTTATTGTGCCCTCCTCTCGCCGTTCAGGGCCGGACGAACGTCGAAAACGAGGCCTGCGCGGGTGAGCCGAGGGGTTGGAGTTCAATACCGTTAGTTGCATGGATCTTTCGGTCGTCATCCCGGTCAAGAACGAGGCCGGCAACATCGCCCCGCTGGTCGCCGAGATCACCGGCGCGCTCGATGGGCACGCCCTCTACGAGATCATCTATGTCGACGACGGGAGCACCGATTCGACCGCCGCCGAGATCCGCCTTCTGCAAGGGAGCGTGCCGCAGCTGCGCCTCTTGCGCCATCTCAGCAGCTGCGGGCAGAGCGCGGCGATCCGCAGCGCGGTCAAGGCCGCGCGCGGCCGCTGGATCGCCACCTTGGACGGCGACGGCCAGAACGACCCCTCTGATATTCCCGCGCTGTGGCGGATCGCCGAGAGCAGCCCATCCGAACCGCCATTGCTGATCGCCGGGTACCGCGCGCGCCGCCGGGACAGCTGGTCGAAGCGGCAGGCGTCGACCATCGCCAATAGGGTGCGCCGCCGGCTCCTCAAGGATGACACCCCGGATACCGGCTGCGGGCTGAAGCTCTTTTCGCGCGCCCTCTTCCTCGATCTGCCCTTTTTCGACCACATGCACCGGTTCCTCCCGGCGCTGGTGCTGCGCGAGGGCGGGGTCGTGCGCTCGGTGCCGGTCAACCATCGCCCGCGCCAGCGCGGCATCTCGAAATACGGGGTGTTCGACCGGCTCGGGGTCGGCATTACCGACCTCGCCGGCGTCCTCTGGCTGCGCCGGCGCCTTGCCCGCCCGCATCTGGTCGAGGAGGCGGTGGCGCATGAGGAAAGCCCACGATCCGCCCGGCCAGTCGAGGCGGCCGCACATGAGACCAATGCCGAAGCGGTGCGCTGATGGCGGTCCGGGTGATGGCGGTCGGGCGATGAGCGGCAGGCGATGACTGGCAGGACCCGTGCCGCGCGACTCGTCGTCGCTCTGCTCCTTCTCGCCGGGATCGTCGCGGCGTGGCGCTGGCGCAGCCTCTTCGATCCCCTTCGCTTGACCGGGCTGATCGGCGGCAACCCGATGGCGCCCTTGGCCTTTCTCGCTCTGCACACGGTGGCAAGCCTGTGCTTTGTGCCGCGGACGCTGCTGGCGCTCGGCGCCGGGCTCGTCTTTGGCATGTGGTGGGGCGTCCTGTGGGCAGCGTTCGGCAGCCTCGCCGGCGCGGTTGCCGGGTTTCTGATCGCCCGCTACCTCGGTTCCGGGTTGGTCGATCGCGCCCTATTGGCCGAATCGGCCGGGCCGTTGCGGCTGGCGGCGCTCTTCAGACGCGCCGAACAGGGCGGCTGGCGCATGGTCGCCGTGCTGCGGCTGGTGCCGATCGTCCCGCACAGCCTGACGAATTACGCGCTCGGGCTCACCGGCGTGCGGCTTGGCGCCTACACTGTCGGTTCGCTCCTCGGCCAATTGCCGCTGACGATCGCTTACGCCGATTTGGGCGCCGCCGGCGAACAGGTCTTTGCCGGCGGTGCGGATTGGCGCCACCAGGTGCTGTGGCCGTGCCTCATCGGGCTTGCCGCGCTTCTTCTGTCGCTGTTGATCCCGCTGGTGGCGCGGCGCCGTCTGCGGCAAGCCGCGTCAATTCCGGAGGCAATCCCCGGGGCATAGGTCCACCCGTCGCCCAGTCGAGCAGCTCTGCGGTGTGGACCACCGGCAGCGGCGCACCCTTCGCCAGCTGGGTGATGCAGCCGATATTGCCGGCGGCGACGAGGTCGGCGCCGGTCAGCGCGATATTGGCGAGCTTGCGCTCGCGCAACACTGCGGCCAGTTCCGGCTGCAGCAGATTGTAGGTCCCGGCCGAGCCGCAGCACAAATGGCCTTCCGGCACCTCGGCCACCGTGAAACCCGCGGCGGCGAGCAAGGCGCGGGGCTCGCGATCGACCCTTTGGCCGTGCTGCAGCGAGCAGGCCGAATGATAGGCGACCCGCAAGGCGGGAAGGGCAGGGCTGGCGGGTCTGAGGCCAAGCGCGGCCATCACCTCGCTGATGTCGCGCGCCAGGGCGGCGGTCCGCGCCGCGGCTTCGGCGTAGGCCGGGTCGGTGCGCAGGAGAAAACCGTAATCCTTGAGCATCGTGCCGCAGCCCGAGGCATTGACGACGATCGCGTCGAGCCCGCCCGATGTGCGCAAGCTCTCCCAGGCGTCGATATTGGCGCGGGCAAAGGCGAGCGCAGGCATCTCCTCGCCCAGATGATGCACGAGCGCGCCGCAGCAGCCACTGCCCGGAGCGACGACGACCTCGCAACCATGCCGGGCGAGGAGGCGGATCGTCGCCTCGTTGATCTCGGGGGCCAGCACCTGCTGCGCGCAGCCGGCTAGGAGCGCGACGCGCATCCGCCGCACTCCCTCGGCCGGGAAAATCTGCGGCCGGTCCATCGCGGAGGCAGAGGGAACCGTCTGCGGCGCCAGCGCCACGAGCGGGCGCAACCTTTTCGGCATGAGGCCGGCGAAGGGCTTTGTGCGGCGGGCGGCATGCAGGGCCGCGCGGAGCAGCGCCGGCCGCGTCAGCACAACTCCGAGGAGGCGGCGCAGCAGCCGCTCGCTTAGGGGGCGGCGGTAATGCTCCGCAATATGGCGCCTCCCATGATCGATGAGGTGCATGTAATTGACGCCCGACGGGCAGGTCGTCATGCAGGCGAGGCACGAGAGACAGCGGTCGATGTGCTTCACCGTCTCGGCGCCGACGGTTGTGGCGCCATCGGGGGCGCCCTCTTCGAGCATGTTCTTGATCAGGTAGATGCGGCCGCGCGGGCTGTCGAGTTCGTCGCCCAAGAGGACATAGGTCGGGCAGGTCGCGGTGCAAAAGCCGCAATGGACGCAGGTCCGCAGGATTTTTTCAGACTCCGCGGTGTCCGGGTCGGCGAGCTGGGCGAGCGAGAAATCGGTCTGCATTCGCGACTAGAACCGATATCGAGCTGGTTGATCCGCCGGTGCCGGGCCCTCACCCCAACCCTCTCCCCGCGGCCGCGGGGAGAGGGAGGGACCCGCGCGAAGCGTGGGAGGGTGAGGGGCGGGCACCGTGCGAGCCGACATGACCGGAACCATCAGCTGCCCTCGACCATGCGGCCGGGGTTGAGGATATGGGCGGGGTCGAAGGCGTCCTTGACCCGGGCCGACAGAAGCGCGAGCGGCGCGGGTTGCGGCTCGAAGGGGGCAACCGTGCGGCGCGAGGCCGGCGACGCGCGGACGAGCGTCGCATGTCCGGTACCGCGCCCGTCCGGCCCGCTTATCGCCCGGCGGATCATTTGTGCGCCGGCGTCGCCCTCCTCGGCGACCGCGGCCCATATGAGGCCGCCGCCCCAATCGAGGAACCACACCAGATCGAGCGCGGGCGCGAGCGCGGCGGCCAGTTCGGCGCCGCGCGATGGCGCCACCGAGATGCGCCACACCGCGCGATTCCCGAGCCCGGCGAGCGGCGCGACCTCGCCGATCGCGCGCCAGAACGCGATCGACTGGGATTGGCCCAGGGTCTGCGCCGTAGCCGCCGTGCCATGCTCGCGCACTAGGCTGTCCTGGCGAAAGGCGACCGAGGGCGCCGGCCCCTCGATCCGAAGCGCGACCATCCCCGGGCCCCCGGGCAGGGCGAGCGGCATCGGGGTCCCCGGCGGCAGGTAGGCGGCGCCCGAAACGTCATGCGGCGAGCCCAGCGCCGCCGCCATCAGATGCACCGCGGCGGCGGGTTCGACCCCGGTGAACAGCGCCGTCGCCACCGCTTCCGGGCGCGGCAACAGCCTGACTGTGACCTCCTCGAGCGCGGCAAGCGTGCCGTACGACCCGGCCATCAGCTTACTCAGATCGTACCCGGTGACGTTCTTCACCACCTTGCCGCCTGATTTGAAGATTTCGCCGCGGCCGCTGACAGCGCGGAAGCCGAGGAAATGGTCGCGCGCGGCGCCGGCCTTGATGCGGCGCGGGCCCGAGAGGTTAGCGGCGAGGATGCCGCCGAGGGTCGGCCCGGCGCTGTCCTCGTCGGTGACGCCGAGGAGCCCCCGCCAATCGGGCGGCTCGAACGCCAGCATCTGGCCCGCCGCATCGAGCGCGCGCTCGATTTCGGCGAGCGGCGTCGCGGCGCCGGCGGTCAACACCAATTCATTGGGCGCATAATCGCGGATCTCCGAGAGGCGCGACAGATCGAGCGTGTGCGCGGTCTGCAACGGGCGGCCGAGCCCCCGCTTCGACCCGCCGCCAACGATTTCGACCGGCTCTGTGGCGGCCAGCGCACCGGCCACGGCGTCGCGCAATTCGTCGAGATCGGTGGGGAGGAACCGGGTCATGCCCCGTACCCTGTCATTGCGAGCGCAGCGAAGCAATCGCGTGCAACCGGGACTAATCCAGTCGAGATTGCGTCGTCGCTACGCTCCTCGCAATGACAGCGTCGGAGGGAGAGATCAGAATCGCGGCAGATCGGGGTGCGGCACCCGCCCGGCATGGACATGCAGCCGGCCCAGTTCGGCGCAGCGGTGGAGCGTTGGGAACACCTTGCCGGGGTTCAATAACCCGTCCGGGTCGAAGGCGCATTTGAGGCGTTCCTGATGGGCGAGGTCGGTTTCGTCGAACATCTCCCCCATCAAATCGCGCTTTTCGACCCCGACACCGTGCTCGCCGGTGAGGACGCCGCCGACCGCGACGCAGAGCCGCAGGATGTCGGCGCCGAACGCTTCGGCGCGCTCAACTTCGCCCGGCTGATTGGCGTCGTAGAGGATGAGCGGGTGCAGATTGCCGTCGCCGGCATGGAACACGTTGGCGACACGCAGCCCGTATTGCGCCGACAATTCACCGATGCGTGCCAAGACCTCGGCGAGGCGGGCGCGGGGGATCGTGCCGTCCATGCAGTAATAGTCGGGCGACAAGCGTCCGACCGCCGGAAACGCCGCCTTGCGGCCGGACCAGAAGGCGACCCGCTCGGGTTCGTCCCGGCTCACCCTGACCGAGCGTGCGCGGTCGGCGCGAGCGATCGCCTCGACCTTCTCGATCAGGTGATCGATTTCGGCCTCGGGCCCGTCCAATTCGACGATCAGAAGCGCTTCGACATCGAGCGGATAGCCGACATGCACAAAGGCTTCGGCGGCGTGGATCGCCGGGCGGTCCATCATCTCCATGCCGCCCGGGATGATGCCGGCGCCGATGATCGCGGCGACGCAATTGCCGGCGTCCTCTGTCTCGGCAAAGCCGATCAACAAGGCCCGGGCGGCCGGCGGCTTTCGCAAGATGCGCACGGTGACCTCGGTGACAACGCCGAGCAACCCTTCGGAGCCCGTCATCACCCCCATCAGATCATAGCCCCCGCTATCAGAGTGCTTGCCGCCGAGGCGGACGATTTCGCCGTCGATCAGCACGATTTCGAGGCCAATGAGGTTGTTGGTGGTGAGGCCGTATTTGAGGCAGTGCACGCCGCCCGAATTCTCCGCGACATTGCCGCCGATCGTGCAGGCGATCTGGCTCGACGGGTCGGGGGCGTAATAAAACCCGGCGCCCTCGACCGCCCCGGTGATCGCGAGATTGGTCACCCCGGGCTGGGCGACGACGCAGCGATTGGCGTAGTCGACATCGAGGATGCGGTTGAATTTGGCCATGCCGAGGAGGACCCCGTCGGCCAACGGCAGGGCGCCGCCCGACAATGAGGTGCCGGCGCCGCGCGGCACCACCTTCACCCCCTCGGCCTGGCAATAGCGCAGGACCGCGGCGACCTGCCCGACGGTCGAGGGCAGGACGACGACGAGCGGCGGCTGGCGATAGGCGGTCAGCCCGTCCGATTCATAGGCGCGGCGCAGCGGTTCGGAGACGATGACGCCGTCGCCCGGAACGATGCCGCGCAACGCCGCCGCGATCTCGTCGCGGCGCCCGATGACCGCGGCGTCCGGGATGGGCATTTCCATCGGCAAATATTGTCATTGCGAGCGCAGCGACGCAATCTGGTGCCGGCAAAGCCACATCGGCCCGAGATTGCCGCGGCGCCGTCGGCGCCTCGCAATGACGTTTCGGCGCGGGTCAGCCCTGGCGGGCCTTGAAGCGGGGATTGACCTTGTTGATCACGAAGACCCGCCCCTTGCGCCGCACGACGCGGCAGTTCTTGTCGCGCTTTTTCAATGACTTCAACGAATTGGCGATTTTCATGACCGGGCCCTCGCGAGCGCCGGAACATAGGGAGCCGGCCGCGCGAAGTCAATGCGACCATCGATCGGTATCCCCGCCGTCCATCAAATTCGGCAATGGCCTCGGTCAAGCATCGGGCGGAGGCGGCGGAGTCGCGGGCGCGGGCGGCGGAGCCGGGGGTGCGGGCGGCAGAGCCGCGACCGGGCGCGGCGGTGCCGGAGTTGGCGGAGCCGGCGGGCTCGGAGGCTGGTTGGCGGCAAAGACGCGCGCGATGAGCTGGACGTCGACGAACCTGAAGAAGGCGTCGGCACCGTAGCCCGCAAGGAACGCCAGGCCGCTCGCCGTGAGGGACACATTGCCGATGGCGCTGGTGACCGTGGTTGTGCTTGGGCTGAAATAGAGACCGACCACGACCCCGGCAACGGCTCCGATCGGATATCCGCTAAGGGTTAGCGCCAGATCGCGCGGCCCCAACAGGCTGTCGCGCACCTTCCATTGGACGGACCGGACGACGGCGATCAGCGTGCCGAGGACGCCGAACATCATTGGCAGAACATAGGTGCTGACTACCGTGAGGATTCCGCCGACGGTCTGCTCCACCGGTGCCGTCGAGAACCCCGCAGCAGGCCCATCCAGCAACCCGTCGCCGGGTTCGATGCCGCAAAGGACGAACGCCCAACGCACTACGTGACCTAATCGGAAGCAGCTACTCGTCGAACAATTGATAAAGTGCTGCAATTCCTTGTGCGCTTGCGCCAGACCTGCCCGGATACGATCCAGGCGCTCGCACGCGGTGACGTTCGCGGCCGAAGGCGTCGGCGCGGGCGGCGCGGGGGTTGCTGCGACGGGCGCTGGCGCGGGTGCGGCGGGTTCTGGAGCGGTTGCCGGCGCCGTAGTTGCAGGTGCCTCACTTTTGGCGACCTCCGGGCATTTCTCGGGACGGGCTTCGGGGTTGAGTTGAACGATCTGGTCGCGATCCTTCTGAAGCTGATCGATACGCTGCACGATCGACAGGCCCGACGCGACGTCCCAATAGCTCAGCGAGGTCAGCAAAAGCCAAAAGAACGTGACGATAAGGATCCCGGTGAACACCCGGTTGAAGCGCCGCACGTGCCATTCCACGAGCGGAAACGCTTGGGCGGAGAGTGTGCGAGTGGCCTCCTGGTTGCCCCGGTAGAGCCATTTGATCGGCAGTGGCACGGCACCGGCAAACATGTTCGTGTAGGCGACGGTTAACCCGCGCGCGGGATAAGCAAGACCGCTCAACGCGTCCTTGGCGAGAAGCAACAGCGCCGCTTCGTTTGCCCGCGCCGCTCCCCCGGCAGCGAGCTGGTAGCGGATCGCGGTGACCCGCTGCACCAGCGCGGCACCGGCCAGTTCCTTCGCCGGATCTGCCGGGTCGGCGACCTTGAGATCGTGGAGGGTTTTGTCGGAACGCCCGGAGACGAACTCGATCAGCAACTGCACCTCGTTGAGGTCGCGTTTGAAGATCTCTTCGTCGAGGGGATCCTTGCTCGGCGTATCGCCATTTCCGCCGTTATAGCGTTGTCCACCGCTGCCCTGGCCGGCGGCGGTTTGTTCGCCGCTGGGCTGGCCAACGCCAGTCGACCCAGAGGCAATTCCTTCGCCTTCGGTGGATGGGTCGCTCATTGCGTTCTCCCTGTCGCGGATTTTGTGCCCGCGTTTGTTAACATTTGTTAACTATATTATACCTAAGATTGACCCCCGGTGTGTGATGAAGCGCACAGGCTTCCGGTGGCCATGGCTGCGTAACGGCACGGCGCCGTTATGGCCGAGGCAAACGTCGGCCGCAGCGCCGTGACCGAGGCAATCGCCCGTGCGGTCGTCGCGGCCGTTCGGATGCGCCGGGTTACTTCGCCGCCGCGCGCTCGGCGCGGCGCAGCTCCGGGAGATCGTTGCGGCCGGCGAGGAAAGCTTTGATGTTGCGGGTCGCCTGGCGCAGGCGCTGACGGTTCTCGACGAGCGCGATGCGCACGAAGCCCTCGCCGTGCTCGCCAAAGCCGACCCCCGGCGCGACCGCGACATTGGCGCGTTCGAGGAGGAGCTTGGAGAAGGCGAGCGTGCCGAGGCTGCGGAACTCCGCCGGGATCGGCGCCCAGGCGAACATCGAGGCGGCGGGCGGCGGCACCTCCCAGCCGGCCTGCCGCAGCCCGTCGACAAGCACGTCGCGGCGCGCACGGTAGCGCTCGCGGATTTCGGCGACGCAGTCCTGCGGGCCGTTGAGCGCGGCCGTCGCGGCCACCTGTATGGGGGTGAAGGCGCCGTAGTCGAGATAGGATTTGACCCGGCTCAAGGCCGCGATCAGCCGCTCGTTGCCGACCGCGAAGCCGATCCGCCACCCGGCCATC
>Ga0210394_10005985_pt1 | contig 13378 bp, 13 predicted proteins | sample IncBWC12MmetaG_FD_160121 | JGI IMG/M metagenome (GOLD analysis project Ga0210394, IMG submission 160121) | Forest soil microbial communities from Barre Woods Harvard Forest LTER site, Petersham, Massachusetts, United States - Inc-BW-C-12-M | ecosystem: Environmental > Terrestrial > Soil >...
CGATTACTTGTTCCGCATCTGCGGCGGCCGATCGTGATCCCATCACACCGGCTGACTCGGGCAGCGCGAGATCGAGCACCGGGGCCAGAGTTACGTTGAATCCGAACGCGTTCACGCCTTGGGCAATCAACTCGCCGTGCTCGCGCGCCACCGCGGGATCGCCACTGTTGAGCGCCGCTTGCGCAACCCCCTGCACTGAAGGCATGGGCGCAAGGGCGTCACGAAGACGGTCAACTGTCCCGCCTTCGACATCCACACAGCGGAAAGCGTGAGCACTGCAAAGCCCTGTCGCTTCTGCCAGCAACAGCCGCGTTTGTTCTGTGTCCGCAATGTTGCGCCGGAAGAGAATCACGCCCGCGGGTTGTACCACGCGCAGCCACGCGCGCTCCAGCCCCGCGAGCTCCGGGCCGGAGAGACCCACCACCAGCAGACTGCCCGCCGCGCGCCGCAGATTTGCCGTCATGGCTTCTCCTTGAGTTCCTGCTGCAATTCTTCCAGCAGATTCAAAGCCTGCAACGGCGTCAATGCGTTCACATCCACTTGCTCAATGCGGTCCACAATGCGCTGCGAAAGAGGAGTAAAAATGGTCAACTGCATCGGCTCCGGCGTGGTTTCCACCTGCACGCTCTGCCGTTCCTGCTTCTCGTGCTGGCGCAGTATCCGCCGCGCGCGTTCAATCACTGCGGGCGGCAGCCCCGCCAATTTGGCAACTTCAATGCCGTAGCTCTTGCTGGCCGCGCCCGGCTCAATCGTGTGCAGAAACACGATGCCGCCGGCGGCCTCTTTTACGCCCACGCGCAGGTTGCGCACGCGCGGCAGCTTCTCGGCCAGCATGGTCAGCTCATGGTAATGCGTGGCAAACAGCGTGCGTGCTCCACTCTCCGCATGCAGAAATTCAACCGTGGCCCACGCCAGGCTGAGGCCATCGAACGTCGCTGTGCCGCGCCCCATCTCGTCCAGCAGGATCAGCGAACGGCGCGTAGCGGTGTTGAGAATAGTCGCGGTCTCCGTCATCTCCACCATAAAGGTGGAGCGGCCACGGGCGACGTTGTCACTCGCCCCAATGCGCGTGTAGATGCGGTCAGCCAAACCCAGCCGCAGGCTCTCTGCTGGGACAAAGCTTCCCATCTGCGCCATCAGCACTAACATGGCCGCGGTGCGAAGATAAGTGCTCTTGCCACCCATGTTAGGGCCAGTTATCAGCAACAGGCCGGGCCCCGCATCACCCGAGTTCAAAAACAGGTCGTTGGCAATGAATCGGCCTTCGCGCGTCTCCTCCATCCACTGCTCAATCACCGGATGCCGCGCGGCAACGGCTTCCAGCACCGGCTCATCCGTCAATCGGGGACGGGCATAACGCCGCAACGCCGCCAGGTGCGCAAAGTTCGCCAGAAGATCGGCCTCCGCAACCACGGCGGAGGATTTGCGGATGCGGCCCGCCGCTTCGAGAACAAGTTTCCTGAGCTCCGCAAAGATGCGTTTCTCAATCTCGATGGAGCGGTCGTGCGCCGTGAGTATCTTGACCTCGTACTCTTTCAACTCCGGCGTTGTAAATCGCTCGGCATTCACCAGCGTCTGCTTGCGCTCGTAATCCGCGGGAGCCAGAGTGAGGTTAGATTTTGTTATCTCGATGTAATAACCGAACACCGAGTTATAACGGACCTTGAGCGATCCAATGCCGGTGCGCTGCCGCTCGCGATCTTCGATTGCGGCAATGGACTGCCGTCCCGTTGTTGAAATTGTGCGTAGGTCATCAAGTTCCGCATCCACTCCCGCGGCAATCGCGCCACCGTCGACCAGCGTCAGCGGCGGCTGTGCAACCAGCGTCGTGGCGATGCGCACCGTCACGTCGTCCAGCGAGTCGAGACGCGAGGCAAGCGCGCGCCACAGCGGCGCCTGCATCGCCTGCAGAGCAACCCCGAGAGATGGAAGCCGCGCCAGGCTCGCAGCAAGTCCACGCACATCGCGCGGCCCCGCGGAGTCGAGTGAGATCCGTGCCAGCAGCCGTTCGAGATCGAGCAAGCCATCGAACGCACGGCGAATCTCTTCGCGCCGCACCAGGTCGCCAAGCGTTTCGCCCACCGCCTCGTAGCGGGCCTCGATCGCAATCGCGTCCACCAGCGGGCGAAGAATGGTGGCGCGCAGCATCCGCTTGCCCATCGGCGTGCAACAAGCGTCCAGAGTGTGAAACAGCGTGGCGCGATTGTCCTGGCCGGCAAACAGCGGCTCAACAAGTTCCAGATTCCGCACCGTGACCTGGTCCAGTTCAAGCTCGGTCGAGTGCTCCTGGAATCGCAACGAGTCGATGTGCGGGGCCTCGTTCTTCTGGGTCGTGCGCACGTAATGCAGCACGGCCCCCGCGGCAATGGAGGCCGCCTCGTGTCCAACCAAACCGAAGCCTTCAAGCGATCGCACCTTCAGTTGACGTTCTACGAGTGGTACGGCAAAATCGTGTGTCCATACCCAGTCATCAACGCGGGTGCGCGCAGCGGTGCGTTCGAGCCCGGCAGGGAGTTCAGCGTTTGTTGGGAGCAGCACCTCACTCGCGCCCGCCATCAGGATCGCGTCCACTGCCTGCGCGCGCGCATTCGGGCCCGCAAACTCCGCAGTTCGGAACTCACCCGTTGAAATATCGAGCAGCGCTATCGCGCAGACAGAGGGCGGGTGCCCCACCCCCGCAGGGTGCCCCACCCTCGCCGCGTCGTTGTTTTTGCGGCTAGGGTGGGATACCGCAGACTCAAAATACGCAGCCAGAAAGTTGTTCTGCTCCTGCCCCAGAGCTGAGTCCAGCGCGGTTCCCGGCGACAGTACGCGTGTAACCTCGCGGCGCACAATCTTCTTGGTGAGCTTGGGGTCTTCCATCTGATCGCAGATGGCGATGCGGAAGCCCCGGCGCAACAGCCGCGTAAGATAACCCTCCACCGAGTGATACGGTACCCCGCACATGGGCACCTGGCGCTCGCGATCGCGCGCCGTCAGCGTCAATTGCAACTCGCGGCTTGCTACCACCGCGTCGTCGTAAAAGAGCTCGTAAAAGTCGCCCATGCGGAAGAAGAGGAGAGCATCGGGATTCTCGCGCTTGGCCGCCGTCCACTGGCGCATGAACGGAGTCAGTTCGCTGGGTGCTTTATCCGCCTGCACGGAGGCCTGGACTTCCGGGATCAGTTCGCCCGGACGGGGAATCTCCGGCTCGATGACGGATTGAGGCTCTTCTCGGATCACGCTGGCTCTAAGACTACCGTGACGGCAAGGGATAAGGGTAGCCCGCCTGCGGCTGCCCCGTTGCTCCCCCTGATGGATGAGGGGCCTCGGCAGCTGGGGCGGAATCGCGCGCTGGTTTGAAGCAGTAGAATTGCTCCCGGATCACCTCGAAGATACGCGCTGGTGCGAAAGCCAGGATCAGGACTGCCTTGCGAAAGAAGCAATTGATTGTCGTTTTTTTGCTTGCCGGCGCGCTGGCCATGGGCGGCGCGGAAATCTCGGCGGCCAAGCCTTCCAAGCCGATCGTCGCCAAAAAGTTCGACGCTGCTGCCAAGGCCGCGCTCGCCGCCATGAAGGCTCGGGCGGCTGAGTTGAACATCTCCGGCGTCGCGGTGGTGGCATTCGCGCCGGGAGACACAATCGAGGGGTGGTCGTCTGAAATGGCAGTGGTGGGCCACATGACCGATGCCAAGGCGAGCGAGAAGGGCAACAACCTGCTCGGAATCGCCTACGCCAAGGCTTCAGAGATGGCGCGGACCGCGAAGGACAGCGGGACGTCCGGACTCAGCCCCATGACCGGCGAATTTGGATGGCAGGGCGGGGTAATGGCAAAGACCGACAAGGGCTTCCTCATCGTCGCCTTCAGCGGAGGCAAGTCCGAAGACGACGTTGAGGTGTCCAAAGCCGGGTTGGGCGTGCTTAAGTCAGGACTCTGATTCCCGGGGACTTGGAGCCGTCGTACGCCGGGTGCATTCTGAATTCTGATACCCTGACAGGGAGACTTGTTTCAGTTCCGCGTCGTTGCACTCTGTTCCGCCTTGGTTCGACAGTTCTGATGATCCGGAAGTGATTGGGATCACAGTATACTGATCTTTGACGCCTTAAGGTTAAGAACAGAATGTACTTACTTTGGTTGAGAGTGGCGGTGGTTCTTTACGCGGGGGCTAGCGTTGCCGCGTTTCCCGCCGTGCTCCAGGGTAGCGAGCGGTGGCGTAGCATCTGCGTGCACGTGGGTGGCCTGGCAGTCCTCTTCCATTGCATTTCTGTCTTCGAGATGCTGGCGCTGGCTCATCGCCTGGTGCCCGTTGGTGTGCGCGAAGCCGAATCGATGCTGGGCCTGCTGGTTTCAGGGCTGTTCTTCTTGGTGTGGTGGATCTATGGGGCGATGTCCCTTGGAATCTTCGCCTTACCAATCACGTTCTTTATCGTGTTTATTCCGTCGCTGGGGAACGAGAAATACGTTTTCCCGTCGGAGGGAGTGCGCATTAGCTGGCTGGTTGCCCATATTGTGGCCTTACTTGCCGCGTACGCCGCGCTGGGATTCAGCATTCTCGCATCTGCACTGTATTTGGTGCAGGAACGCCGAATCAAAGCCAAGCCGATGCCTGGAGGCCGCACCTGGTGGGCGCCCTTCGAATGGCTGCCGCCTCTGGACACGCTGGAACGCGTCGCCCATGCCACCCTCCTGTTCGGTTTCCCATGCATGACCGTTGGCCTCGTCATCGGGTCGGTTCTGGCCCAAGAGACGGTGCTCGGCGCTGCCTACTTCCGCGATCCCAAAGTCATTGCCTCCTTCGTGATGTGGGCCGCCTATGTGCTGCTCCTGTTCCTTCGTAGCACCGCAGGCCTCCGCGGCCGCAGAGCCGCCTATGTTTCTGGTGCCGTCTTCCTGGTCATGCTAGCCGTCTGGGCCGCCAACTCCTTCAGTTCCGTGCATAGGTACGGTGCGCCATGACATTGACGGTATTGGGGGTTAACCACAAAACGGCGCCCATCGAGATGCGCGAAAAGATTGCGATCTCGCGGGAACAGTTGCCGGAAGTCACACGGGCTCTGGCAGATATGCCGGGTGTGGCCGAATGCATGATCGTTTCCACGTGTAATCGGGTTGAGCTGATCACGGCACTCGACTCGAAGGATGTGGACGTGACGGGGTTCCTTTGCAGGCACTTCGGACTGGACGCAGGCGCGCTGACCAGCCATGTGTACGAGCATCGGGACCAGTTCGCCATCCGGCACCTGTTCCGGGTGGCCGCCAGCCTGGACTCCATGGTGGTGGGCGAACCGCAGATCCTTGGGCAGGTGAAGGAATCTTTTGCGGTGGCTCGCGAATCCGGGACCGTCGGCGGCCAGCTGGAACATCTGCTGCAGAGCGCCTTCGCCGCAGCCAAGAAAGTTCGCTCGGAGACTGAAATCGGCTCGAGCTCGGTTTCCATCGCGTCGGTTGCGGTGGAGATGGCGCGCAAAATCTTCGGCTCGCTGCACGGGCGGACAGTTTTCCTGGTGGGCGCCGGCAAGATGAGCGAGCTGGCCGCGCGGCACCTGGTGCAGCAGGGAGCCGGGACCATCCTGGTGACCAACCGCACCCAGGAACGCGCGCGGAAGATGGCGGAGCCATTCAAAGGCCGAGTGATTCCGTTCGAGCAGATCTACGAGGCAGCGTCCGAAGCCGACATTATCGTCACTTCGACCGGCGCGCCGCACCACATATTCAATCCCGATCATGGCCACGCATTCATGCATAAGCGCCGCAACCGGCCCATGTTCTTCATCGATATTGCAGTGCCGCGTGACGTCAATCCGGCGATGAGCAAGCTGGAAGGCCTGTTTGTCTACGATATTGACGACCTGCAACAGGTGGCCGCGGCACACATGAAAGAGCGCAGCCGCAGCGCAGCCGATGCCGAAGCGTTGATTGCCGCCGAGGTGGAGCGGTTCCACCAGCGGCAGCGGACGGTAAACGTGGCCCCGGCGATTGTGGCGCTGCAGCGGCAGGCCGAGGAGCTTCGCCAGGCGGAGCTTCGTCGCATGCAGGCGCGGCTGGGGACTCTGACTCCCGAGCAGGCCGAGGCCGTGGAGGCGCTCACGCGTGGGCTGGTCAACAAGTTTCTGCATCCGCCCATGCTGGCGCTGAAGCAGGCCGCGCGGGAGAACGATTCAGCACGGGTGGAGGCGCTCTGCGAAACGTGGTCGCTGCCTGCGGCGCCGGAACCGCTGGTGGAGATTGCGGACGAAGCGAAGAATGCAGGCGGCGCCAAGCAAAATAACCCCGGCGCACGCACGCCGGAGGAAACCCCCGTGAAACAAGCCAGCGTGGCGGGCCGCCGATGAAACTGCGCATCGGAAGCCGCGGCTCCCAGCTTGCCCTTTGGCAGGCCAACCATATCAAGGCCCTGCTGGTTGCGGAGGGGCATGCGGTTGAGATTGAAATCATCAAGACCACGGGCGACAGGCTGCAGGCTGTGACCTTCGCCCAAGTCGCGGCTCAATCCGGCACAGCCAAGGGCATGTTCACCAAGGAGATTGAGGATGCGCTGATGGAAGGGCGCGTCGATCTGGCCGTGCATTCCCTCAAGGACCTGCCTACGGAATTGCCGGCGGGTTTTGCGCTGGCCGCCACGCCTCCCCGCGTGGACCCGCGGGATGTGCTGGTGTCAGTGAAGTACTCACTGCTGGCAACTCTGCCGCAGGGAGCGGTTGTTGGCACAAGCAGCCAGCGGAGGCGCGCGCAGTTGAAGGCGCTGCGGCCGGACATTGAGGCAGTTGAGTTCCGCGGCAACGTGGACACGCGGCTACGCAAGCTGGGCGAGGGGCAAGTGGATGCAATTCTGCTGGCCGCCGCCGGCCTCGACCGGCTGGAGAAGACCGAGTGGGTTCGCCAGCGGATGGAACCGCAGGATTTTTGCCCCGCAGCGGGGCAGGGATCGCTGGGGATAGAGACGCGCAAGCACGATTCGGCGACCATTGAGGCATTGCAGTTCCTCAACGATCCGGGGACTCGGTATGCGGTGACGGCGGAGCGGGCGGCGCTTGCAGCTCTGGGCGGCGGTTGCCAGGTGCCGATCGGGATTCACTGCCGGATGCTGGGGCAGGACCATGCGGTAGTCGAGATCTTTGGGGTGGTCGCGGACCCCGCGACCGGCAAGATTATTCGCATCCACGAGACCGCAGACAGCGCTGAATCCGACCCTGATTCGTTGGGAAAACTGGTGGCACAAAAGCTGATCGAGTCGGGGGCGGGATCTCTGATTGAACTCATGGCGGATGCCGGCGCCGAAACGGCGCTATGACTCTGCCGTTGTCCGGTCGCCATGTTCTGGTGACGCGGGCCGCGCACCAGGCAGGCAAGCTGAGCGAAGGCCTGCGGGCGCTGGGAGCCGAACCGGTGCAAGTGCCGCTGCTCGAAATCGGCCCGCCTAAGAGCTTCGCGGCGCTCGATCGGGCGCTCCATCAAATCCCTCGATACGACTGGTTCATCTTTACCAGCGCCAACTCGGTGCGGGCGGTGGTGGAGCGCGCCGCGGCACTGGGCGTGGATCTAGCGCCGGCGAGGGGCGCGCATGTTGCCGCGGTGGGGGAGGCCACCGCGACCGCACTGCACTCTGCCGGGCTTGAGGTGACGTTCATCCCCGAAAGCTACGTGGCTGAGAGTCTGCTGAAGGGGATCGGCGCGCAGATGGCCGGAAAGCGCGTGCTGCTGGCTCGTGCTTCCATCGCCCGCGACGTGATTCCGACGGCGCTGAAGGAAGCAGGCGCGATGGTGGATGTCGCAGACGCCTACGAGAACGTGGTGCCGCACGATGCTCCGGATAGGCTTCGAGAAGCGCTCAATCTACGGTTGGACGCGGCCACATTTACCAGTTCTTCCAGCGTGACGCATCTGGCCGATGCGGCGGAGAGGGGGCGCATCGCGTTTCCGCTGTTCGGAGTTCCGGCGATTTCGATTGGACCGATTACGAGCCAGACGCTGCGGGAACGTGGATGGGAGCCAGCTGCGGAGGCCGATCCGCATGACGTTCCGGGATTGATTGCGGCTATCGAGCGCGTTCTCCGCTCGCCCTGAAAGGGGCAGGCGCTACCCTGGCTCTCGCTGCGCGGGAGCGCCACTAGATGCCTCCAAAGAAAGAACAGGTGCTCAGGGTGCGCGATCGCCGCATTGCGGAGATCGTCGCCGCGGCGCGCCTTGCCGGCTTGATCGCAGTTTTTGAACAGTATTCGCATCAGCAAGTCGGTCTACGCCGAACGGTTCGCGGCGAAGTTGATTGAACTCAGAATCCCACCCCATTCGCAGTGCGTTGTGGATAGATTTCTATGACTGCCAGGTCTTGTCTTTGGAGTGGCAGAGCGGCTCGAGGTTGCAGTCGTGGCATTTGGGCTTGCGCGCGATGCATACCTGGCGGCCGTGATGGATGACCTGGTGGGAGAAGTCGATCCACTTGTCCTGCGGAATCACCCGCATCAGTTCCTGCTCGACGGCCTGAGCAGTGTCGCCCTTGGCGAGCGAGAGGCGGTGGGCGATGCGGAAGACGTGCGTATCGACGACCAAGCCCTCGGCCTTGCCAAAGCTCACTCCTAATACAACGTTGGCGGTTTTGCGCGCCGCGCCGGGAACGGTGATGATCTCGTCAAGCGTCTCGGGGACCTTGCCGCCGAATTTATCAGTGATGGTTTGTGCCGCTCCCTGGATGGACTTGGCCTTGTTGCGGAAGAAGCCGGTGGTACGGATGAGGTCTTCGAGCTCGGGCAGCCCAGCCTTGGCCATGGCCGCCGGGGTAGGGAAGCGCCTGAATAGCTCCGGTGTGACCATGTTCACGCGGACGTCAGTGCACTGCGCGGAAAGTATGGTGGCGACAAGCAGCTCCCACGGCGACTTGTGGTTTAACGCGCAGACGGCGTTCGGATAGGCTTCGTCCAGCGCCTTGAGGATGGCGGCGATGCGCTCGGGGGCTAGGTCTCCGCGGGTCGATCCCTTCGAAGCTGGGGTGGCCCTTTTCGCAACCTTTTTGGCGTTTGTTTTAGCGGTGTGCATTCGAGTCCTGTGAATTACGTTGCCGGACCTTCAGTTTAAACAAGGTGCTCGACCATACAGACATGAAGAGTAGATTGATCGCACAGCCGACAAGGACGGGAACCACAGCCTGCTTCTGCTCCCGCGTACACCACAACCCATAGGGAAGACAGAGCATGAAAAATCCGATTAAGAATTGTCCCAGTCGTATCTGGCTTCGTAAGCTCTTTCCGAAGTACCAAAATGAGTCTGAATGGGGTTTTGGAAGCGCGTAGCCGCTGTATTCTTGCGAAGCTTTCCGAACGATCAGCAATTCTCGAATTGGTACTGAAATTACGAACGCGAAGAAGGCCGGCCGGGTCTGTCGTCAATTTGATAGATACATCGCACACCGGCAGCTGGGCAAAGACAAAGCGGACGGCGCAGATCACCGCCAGCAACGCGGACAACCTCAGCAAGAGCTTATCGGCCGGCATCCAAGTTCCAGTCATTGAGCCTCGCTAATCGAGCTATTTCAGCTTTCCTTCACCACCTGCAGAGCTTCTCAGTCTGCGCTTGCCGGTGGGCGCGGTTCCAAGTGTATCCCTCAGCCATTCATGTGAGAAGCCGTGCGCGCACTCCCCGCGACTTCAACAGCGTCACGGCCCTCTTGTCGAAGCTGACGAACTCCTCGGCTCCCAGCCAGCGACCCTCGTAAGCGATTGCGCCGTCGGCAAAGTCGCCGCCCTGCGCAAGAATTTGTAATCCTGCTTCGACGGCCGTCCGGTTCATGACCACGTTGCTGCTCTCCATGAGAGAGCGGATGGAGCGGGCCACCTCCGCGGCGGGCTTCTTATACGCGCGCCGCATCACCCACACGAATTCGCAGAGAACTGAGACGGGAACAGCGACCAGTTCCGCTGTTCGGAGTACATTGGCAGCAGACTTGGTTTGTTGTGGGTCGTCGCGCCCTGCAGCCCGCAGCAGAACGTTGGTGTCCGCAGCGATTCTCATCGTTTACCCGCCCAAGCGTCCTCGGTAATTCTCTTGATCTGGGCGGTGGTGAGTCTGGGGCCGCCCTTCTGTTCCAGGCTGCCGATGAAGCTGTCGATCGAGCCGGTCTGCGCTGCGGGCCGTACGACAAGCTGGCCATCGGGGAGCTTCTCGACCTCGATTTTCTCGCCGGGAACGACGTTCAGATGCCGGAGCAGCTCCTTCTTGAGCGTGATCTGGCCCTTTGCGGTGACGGTGAGCGTGGACATAAAGCGCCTCTCTTGCAATGGTAAGGCATATATTCATTACCGTCCAGCGGAGCCTGGATTGCAGGCTTGCATTAAACTCAACTTTCACCGCGGCACTGTGGGGAACTTGGTGGGGATGGATTGGCCCAGCGCTTTCGTTACTTTACCGGCGATGTCGTCCTGGATGGTGAGGATGTCGCTCATGGGCTGGTCGTAGGTTTCCGTCCAGACGATGAAGCCATTGTCGGCGCGAACGAGGCGGACGTCGACGCGGACCCAAGCGCCTGATTTTCGAAGGCTGCCATCAAGCGCGTAGGCGACGTGGAGTGTCCGGGCGATCTCAAAGACGGGAACCTGCCTTCCTTTGAAATAGAACGAAGACGTGGGCGAGGGCACCTGCAAACCGGGAACCTTGCTGAGCTTGTCAATCAGCTCCTCGGTGATTCCGTCGGCGAACTCTTCGTTCTTCATGCCTTCGGTGAGGTCGAGAAACGGCAGCACGGCTACCGAATTCTGTGGCACGACTGGAACGGCGGGTAACGTTGCTTTCGTTTTCGCGGGCCCGCCGTTGACAAGATAGATCGCGGCGAGAGCGAGGCAGAGGATCGCGATGATGACGACCCACAGGTAACTGCGACGTGGGGGGCCGGGCACCGCGGTGGGTGATGGGGCGGTTGACTCCGATGTATGGGCCGAGGGCGCACTGTGGATCCCAATTGAAGGCTCGACCCAGGGAGTGACGGTTGCCACCATGCGATATCCAAGGCGAGGAACTGTCGCGATGTAGGCGGGCTGGCGCGGGTCGTCGCCGAGCAGGCGGCGGAGTGTCGTCACCGCCTGGTAGACGGAGTCGGGGGTGACGTTGACTCCGGTCCAGACCTGATCGAGCAGCGCATCAATGCTGACAATCTCGCCTGCGTGTTCGGCAAGGCACAGCAGCAGGCGCACGGTCCGCACTTCAAGTCGGGCGGTTTCTCCGTTTCGTGAAATCTCGCCGGAAGCGGGGTTGACACACCAGTCGCCGATGCGGAGTAGCGTTGGAGCGGTGCGCGCAGGATCCGATGGATGAAGGCTCTCAGTCATACGGCGGACACGATGTCCTTCCGATTGTAGCAACGCGGTATTTGCGGGGAGCCGCGATCATTTCAGAACTTTTCAGAGTATTTCAGGCGAGGTTCAGGACTTTCCGATCCGGCTGCCTTTAGAACTGCATTGCACCAGTCAGACAAGAGACGAGGGCGGGCAAACGGAGGGGGAAAGGCGGTTGCATGAGGATACGGAATAGGGTGATGAGAGATGCGGCGGGTGTTTTGGGAGAGTGTGTGTTGGGCTTGGCAATCTGCGGAGTAGTCGCACTACGATTGGGCTCAGCGGAAGGGTTTAAGGCCTCGCCGGGCATCGCGGCACTTCCGGCAGCGGGAACGTACAAGGTCGATCCGATGCATAGCTTTGCCTATTTTGGAGCGTGGCACCATATCGTCGGGCTGGTTCGGGGCAGGTTCGACAAGGTTACGGGCACGATCACCGCAGCGAAGGATCCGGCAGACTGCAGTGTGGACATTTCCGTTGACGCAGCGAGCATCAGCACGCAGGTGAGTCAACGCGACGAGGATTTGCGCGGCGCGGATTTCTTCGATGTGAAGGATTTTCCGGCGATGATGTATCACGGGCGCGGCATTCGCCGGGGCACTGACGGCGACTGGTTGATGGATGGATCGCTGACCATTCGCGGGGTAACGAAGGTTGTGCCGCTCACGTTCCGGTTCAAGGGATTGTTTCCGGATACGCCTCCGGGCAAGCCGGCGCGGGCGTCGTTTCACGCAACGGCCGCGGTGAAGCGCGGTGATTTCGGCATGACGCGTGACAATCTGATGGAGCTGGGACCAAGCCCCAAAGGGCCGGATGTCGAGATCGAAATCGATGTTGAGGCGAATGCTGCTTCGACAGCGAACTAGAGCTTGCCGTCGAGCCAGCCGCCGAGCTTCTCAATCTCTAGCCGAAGGGCGATGAAGAACTGCCCGAAGAGGGCGTACTCGGCGCTGACCTCATCGAAGCGCATCTCGTAGATGAGCTTCTTGAAGACCACGGAATCGTCGGCGAACAGGTCCACGCCCCATTCCCAGTCGTCGTACCCGATCGATCCGGAGATGATCTGCTTGACCTGGTCGGCGTAGCGGCGCCCGATCATTCCGTGGTCGTGCATCATGCGCTGGCGCTCGGCAAAGGGAACCGAATACCAGTTTTTTGCTTCGTCGCGCTTGCGGTCCATGGGATAGAAGCAGAGGTATTTGGTGTCCGGGACGCCGGGCCACAGGCGGGGGGCCATGGCCTGGGCGCCGCGCTCGAGGGATGCGGCTACTTCAGCGTTCCACTCGGGCGAATGCTGCTCGAAGCCCTTGGCGGACGCGGCTTCGTAGGTCTTGCGCGTGGATTCGTAGAGGCCGAGTTCGACGACGGAGACGTAGGAGTGGCGCTGGTCGAGGAAACCGTAGAGTGCAGTTTGGGCCAGCTGCAATTCGACCTGGTTCAGCGCTTCTAGCGAGTCGCGGAAGTGGACCAAGACGAGATCGCCTTTGTGGCCAAGCTGCGAGAAGAGGCCGGTGTGGATCTTGCCGTCCGCGGTCTTTTCGAGCGAACCCAGGACACCGGCAGCCTCGTCAGCTACCGTTTTACGTTCGCCGGCCGCGCAGGCCCGCCACGCCTTCCAGTCGAATCGGAAAAACTGATGCAGCACGCTGGCGCCTTCAAGCGTGAGCGGAACCGGGGGAAAATCAGCCAACGGACACCTCTTCCAGCGATTTGAAGTCAATCACAATCGTAACAAACGGAGCGATGGCCGGCGTGGGGCCGGAAGTGCCTGGCGATGCGTGCCGCGGGGCTAAGGAGTAAGCCCGGTTTCGGCCTATATACTGAAAGACGCGCATGACCGAAAAGATTCTGGCTTTCCTGGTTCAGTTTGTCACCGGTGTGATCGATAGCGGCGGATACGCCGGCATTGTTGCATTGATGGGGATCGAGTCGGCGTGCATTCCGTTGCCCTCGGAAATAATTATGCCGTTCGCGGGCTACCTGGTTTACAAGGGGAGCTTCAATCTGCTTTGGGTGGCGACCGCGGGAGCGGTGGGCTGCAACCTGGGCTCGGTGGTGGCTTACTGGATTGGCGCCAAGG
>Ga0210394_10005986_pt1 | contig 13377 bp, 15 predicted proteins | sample IncBWC12MmetaG_FD_160121 | JGI IMG/M metagenome (GOLD analysis project Ga0210394, IMG submission 160121) | Forest soil microbial communities from Barre Woods Harvard Forest LTER site, Petersham, Massachusetts, United States - Inc-BW-C-12-M | ecosystem: Environmental > Terrestrial > Soil >...
CATCTCTCAAGCGCAGCTCGACCAGGTCTCGCTGCGCTTGAATCAACGGCCAAGAAAAACCTTAGGCTTCGAGACTCCTGCAAGTAAACTTCAGGCCAGTGTTGCGTCGACCGTCTGAGCTGGCAGCCGAAATCGGAAAAGTCCACGCAAAAACCACATGTCCGGTTTCCCGACTTCTCAGGAGTTGAGGGCTCGTGTCCAGCTTAACGGTGTTAAAGTCATGGCTCACGAGGCGGACAGTGAAATTCCGAGTACTCGCCCTTCAAGTTGCCGTTGGATGCGTTTTCCTTGCGCCCTTACTTTCTGCACAAAAGAAGACCTTCGCTCCCGCAAATGACGTTTCATTTAAAATTTCCACCGCTTCGAAGACTTACAGAACTGGGCAATCAATCACCCTGAAATACCGCGTGACAAATGTCAGCCGCGCCCCGTTATTCGTCCCGCGAGAATGGGAAGCAACTTGCCCGGCAAATCCTCATGTGTGGGCTTGGTTCGAAGACAGTTCTGGCAAACAATTCATGCCAGGCTACGGGGTTCGTGTTTTTCTCGCCTGCAAACTATCAACGAACGGATGAGCAAGGAGGCCGTGTTACTTAAACCCGGTGGACATCTTGACGGAACATTTGTGTTTGAGACCAGGCTTTTTGGTGACTTGAAACCCGGAGTCTATAAAGTCGTGGGCTCCTTGTATGGCTGGGACAAAGACAAATTTACCGAGCCAGAGCGCGCTGAACTAGCACGGATGGCAAAGCCGTTCATGACGGGAAAAGTCCTCGATTCCGTAAGGCTACTTTGATACCTCCCTCGAAATAACATAAGAATTTGAGAATTTACGGCGTTCGCAGAGTAACGCGCAACCGTACATGTGAAATTGGTTCGCACATCTCCAGTAACCCGACTACACAAGCACGTGAACGACCTATCCAGGAACGCCATCAGGAGGGAGCAGGTCTTGATATCCAGGAACCGCGTCTTCTAGTAACTCCTGTGCATTAATGATTGCTTCACAATCGCAGTACCCTCCCGCCTTTACCAACCACGCAATGATGGCTTCCTTTGGGAGGCGATTGGTATGAATGAACTCGCTCGCATGGCGCAGACTGTGGGCACACTCTGCGGAGGAAAGATGCTCATCGATGTAGTCGAAGAGTGCTTTCATCATCGGGGCAGAAACAGGTAGTCCTTCCCGAACTAGTCTGCGTTTCTCCTCCCGCTGGGAATACAGAATCTCCTTGCGGCGAGCCTTTTCATCTTTCCCTGTCATTGGAAATAGGAGTATCAAAAAAGTTTAGTTCTAACAATGATTCCCCATCTCCTTTAGTTAGGAGGCCACGCACATTTAGAGCGTGTAACAAAACCCTCTCAAGGCCGGCAAAGCCATCTCCTGAAGCGCGGTGCTCCGCGGTTAATTTCCGCATTGCGGACAACCCGCCAGCCAAAGCCATTTTATAAGATGTGGCAAACTTAATCGGTGTCCCTAACGGCGTAGCCACCGAACCAGCCCGTTGGCAACATTCCTGGTGCATTCAGATGGCCGTTGAGCACGGTCCGAAATGACTGTCCGGCTTTCCCAAGATGGATCTCATCGCCATCGGACAGGAACTCTGTGGCGGTGGTAATGGTATTTATGTTCGCTACGGTGAAAGCACCAGTAGAGGTGTCCACGATCACTTGCTGCCGCAAGGTCGAAACTTGTACAGGCGTGCCTGAGCGGAACGAATCCGGATTACTGAAATCGCCTGGCGTGGAGGCCAGATAAATCGTCGTCGTACCCGTTCGGTCCACAATCCGCAGCGGTCCGTTGGCAACGGCCTTGACGGTCGTGGCTTCGGTATAGAAAGTGAATTGCAACGACGGATCCACGCCCGCCACCCCGTGCAGATTTCCAAATTGGTTTGACGAAGCTGGAGTAGGAGTCCCGTTGATGACCTGTCCGACGTATTCCATTAGGATCTGTCCGTGGAAAGCGCTGCTGGCCCATAGAGGCGCGCTGGCGCAGACGGTCGCAAGCGCTACAACCGCGAGCCAAAGTCTATTGAGGCTGATTCTAGTTTTCATGTGAGTCTCCTTTCAGACCTGTTGCGGAGAAGTAGCTTGCTTTTCGATCGATTGCAATGAACTGCGCCTCAAGCTTGGCTCAAGTTTGACTCAAGATGGTCTTTAATGCGGCAAACACCTGAAACAAAGGCAGATATGTTTCCTGGTGTACAATCGGTCCACGGAGAGTAGCATGCCTGCGGTTTCGAGCTACAAGTTCGGCCAGTTCGAACTGGACTTGCGGAGCTATGAACTGAAACGCGATGGTGAGCCATTGCGGCTTGAGAAGATCCCTATGGAGTTGCTGATTTTCTTGGTCGAACATCACGGCCAACTGGTTACCAGAGAGCAAATCATCGAGAGGCTCTGGGGCAAACAGGTCTTTCTGGATACTGAGCAAGGCGTCAACACAGCGATCCGAAAAATCCGCCAGGTTCTACTGGACGATCCTGACAAGCCACAATTCCTGGAGACGGTCGTAGGAAAGGGCTACCGTTTTGTCAGCAATGTTACGGCAAAGGGGAACGAATCTCCGCCGTCGGGTGAGGACCTGCCACCTCCGCATGGCCCGCAGATGGCGCGCAATCGCACCAGGGACCTTTGGCTGATTGGGGCAGTAAGTGTGCTCCTTCTCTTAGGGGTTGTCCTTTGGGCGGTGTGGTATCGGATAGCATGGGCGACAAAACCACGAATTACAACTTCGTTCCACTCGATTGCGGTGCTTCCCCTCGAAAACTTGTCGGGGGATCCATCTCAGGAGTACTTTGCCGATGGCATCACAGACGCGCTCATCACTCAATTGGCCAAACTTCACGGGTTGCGTGTCATCTCTCGTACTTCGATCATGCAATACAAGAGCTTGCGGAAGCCACTTCCAGACATCGCTCGCGACTTGAGCGTCGATGCCGTAGTCGAGGGTTCTGTGTCCCGTTCTGGCAATCGCGTTCGCGTCACCGCGCAATTGGTTGACGCCCATGCCGACCGCCACCTCTGGGCGGAAGAATATGACCGTGATCTGCGTGAAATCCTCAGTTTGCAGAGCGAACTTGCGCGCGACATCGCCGAAAACGTTCGCGCCAACATCTCATCGGAAGAGCAGTTGCTCATGGCCCGCGCCGGAACGGTTGAACCGGCAGCCTATGAAAGCTATCTTCGTGGCCGCTCCTTCTGGAACCAACGCACGCCTGCCGGCTTGAAGCAATCAATCATTCATTTCCAGCACGCCATCGAATTGGATCCCCGCTATGCCGAAGCGTATTCGGGTCTGGCTGATGCTTACACTGCGCTTGGCTACACCAGCTACTGGGCGCCAAAAGATTCCTTTCCGAAAGCTCGCGAATTCGCGAACAAGGCACTCCAAATTGATTCAAGTCTCGCCGAGGCACGCGCCTCCCTGGCCTACGTCAAGCTGTACTACGACTGGGATTGGAAGGGCGCAGAAGAGGAATTGCAACGAGCAATTGCCGTGAATCCCAACTACGCCACAGCCCACCACTGGTACAGCGTGTTCCTCACAGCTCGCGGGCGGCACGACGAGGCTTTGTCCGAGATTGGCCGCGCACACGAACTTGATCCCCTGTCCGTGCCGATCAACACCGACATCGGCTTTGAACTCTACTACGCGCGCCGTTACGAGGAGGCCATATCTCACTTGCGATCCGTCCTGCAGACGAGCCCTAAATTTCCCCTGGCACATTTGTGGCTGGGTCGTGCGTACGAACAGAAGGGAATGTATCCGGAAGCCATTACGGAATTCGAACAGGCAGGAACGGCTCTGAAAGATTGGCCGGTGATCATTGCGGCGGCCGGACATGCGTACGGACGATGGGGTCATAAATCGGATGCAACTGGCGCCTTGCACCGAATGAACGAACTGACGAAGGAAGAATACGTTACGCCGTACGGGATGGCGTTGATATTCGCTGGCTTGAATGACAGGGAGCAGGCGATTCACTGGTTGCAGAAGGCCTACGAAGACAGGTCCCACTGGTTGGTTTGGCTGAACCTAGATCCTCGTTTTGACAATGTCCGCTCAGACCCTCGCTTTGCCGATTTGCTCCGTCGCATGCACTTTCCAGGTAACTAGAATTAGCAGATGCGGCCGATTCCTGTAGGATTACGGGCAAACCGGAAGTAATCGACCATGAAAAGAAACGCGCCTCAATTTTCTCATTTGCGGCTTGTCGCTCTGGAGGGCGCGGATCACGGGAAGTGACCCTGTAGGAACTTCCGGCAGATCAAAGCGCACGCGAGCGATAGAAGCGCCTTGTGCATATCTGCTCTTTTCTCGTACCGCAGGCGAAGACGACGGAACTGGTTCAACCACGCGAAGGTACGTTCTATGACCCCGCGCCATCGTCCTAAACCGCTGCCGTTTTCCGTATTGCGCATTGCGAGTAGCGGAGAGATGTGACGTGCTTGCAGAGCACGGCGAATTCTCTCAGCGTCGTAGGCCCGATCTCCCAGTATGCAATCGGGGTGACAGCGCGGCCGACCACGCGGGCCTTGCAACGGCGGAATGGCATCGAGCAGCGGCAACGCCTGGGTTGAGTCGTGGCAATTCGCGCCGGTCAGTTCGATTGCCAATGGAATGCCCCGCCCGTCACAGATCAAATGGCGCTTGCTGCCCCGTTTAGCTCGATCGGTCGGATTCGCCCCAGTTTGCGGCCCCCAAAAACTGCTCGCACCGAACAACTATCAACAACCGCATAGGACCAGTCGATCTGGCCATCCCAAGCAAGCCAATTCAGCAACACGAAGTGAGTCAGGTCCCAAATTCCGGCATGCTGCCAATCGCGTAAACGCCGCCAACAAGTCATTCCAGAACCGCAACCCAATTGTTTCGGCAGCATCCGCCAGGGAATGCCACTTCGTAGTACGAACAGAATACCTGTGAGGCAAGCTCGATCGGATACACGTGGTCGTCCACCTTGCGGCTTCGGCATTGAAGCTGGCAGAAGCGGTCGGATTAAACTCCATAGCGCATCGGGAACAAGGGCAGCGGCCATAAAAATTTCTTCGGGCTGAGAGGGCCAGACGCTAGGATTGTACAAGGCGAGGTTTTGTTACAGGCACTTAGGCTGCTTCTCGTGCCGGGGCCGATTCGGAGTTAAGATTGCCGGGATGGACCGAAATTGGTGCTGCGCCGAATTTAAATCATCGGCTTCTTACGCGGATGGAAAAACTGGCTTCCGAATGGCGATGGTGTGGGAAAAAAAACATTTTCCTGCTACTTCGAATATCGGTGGCAAGACAAGAAACCGTTGGACTTTTCTGACAGTGCGGTGGAAATAAAGTTCTGTCCGTGGTGCGGGACCAACCTGAACGAACGCTACGGGCCACCTGCCTTCCCGACACCTCAGCAATGAATCTCAACTCATGGTAAACGCGGAAACCGTCCATGTGAATTGACTTCTCCGGTTATCCGACTTACCAGGACCTAACAACGCTCGCCTCCCAATTTGTAATTTCCTATGTTTGTTTTCGATTGCGAGACTACAATTGGCGACATATGAACGGACCTTGGCATTGGGTTGTGCTTGTTTTTTTCGTTGGGGCCCTCGTTGGATTTGCCCAAGACTCCAAGTCCACCGTCGAGATTCTTGAAGCGGAAACCGCTGAACACCGTATTGGCGACCGAGGACCGATCTATACGAACCTCGGCCACGAGCATTTCGCCGCGGCATTCGAAGTCGTGGTCGGGACAGACGGGAAGGCAGTGTGTGCACAAACGTCCGACGGATTTATTGGCGACCTGACACTTCTGTGTAAAACATGGCGGTACAAGCCGTTTGAGCGAAACGGCCAGCCGGTAATTGCCAGAGTACGAGAATCCGTTACGATCCTGCCGATCGGCGAATTTACTGAGCCACACGTCCCTTTTCCTGAAATTCATGATTGGAATTCGTTGCGAATCACCCTCAACCGCAGCGGCTGCTACGGGATGTGTTCTACCTATCAGATCGAAATTCGCGGCGACGGAATGGTGTTATATGACGGGCAAGCCTACGTCGGGACCACAGGAAAACGAAAGGTGCAGATTTCGCACGCGTCTTTGGTGAAGCTCGTGGATACGTTTCGTGGAGCGGATTATTTTTCTCTCGCCTCGGGCTATATGTCTGGGGTAACCGATATGCCGACGTACGTGTCATCGATTTCCTTTGATGGAGTGTCTAAGTCCGTGCTGGATTATGTAGGCCGAGATGCGGGGATGCCAGCCGGTGTCTCCGATGTGGAAGCTGCGATTGACCGCCTATCGGGAGCTTCCAACTGGATCGGACGCAAGTAAGAGACTAGGTCCTGATTAACGCGGTAACCGGAAAAGTGGCAATCGCCACGTGAGTCATCGAATCGATTCGTTACTTTAAGTGTGCGTCGCGAATTTTGTTGCGTAAGTGAAATTGCCTACGGGCTTAGATTAAAGAATGAATGCATCTCGATACTGCCATCTGGGCCCAACTCTCTTCTGCTCTGGTTGGGCTTGTCTGTCTAGGTGCGATCATCTATCTGATGATTGTCAGCTCGCGTGAGAGTGCGCGAGAAAATGTTCCTCCCCCCGTGCACTTGAATCCCTGGATGCGACTGCGGATGGCACTGAATCCCGGCCGCTTGCGCAAGAAGACTTGGGCAATGAATCAGGCGACAGTAAAGCAAACCTATCTTATGCGCCACGAATTCTTCCATACGGTCACATGGATTCCCAAATTGGGTTCGCGCGTATTGAATCCCTTTATCGTGGACGTGAACTATTCCTATGGATTTTGGTACCGCTATCTAGTCAACGGTACGGTTTACTGGGGCGCGTGCCGATTCTTTATCCGTTACGGGTCCCGCGAGGAGGCTAGCGAAAAAGCTCGCACATGGCTGCAGAAAACGATCACAATTCGGTATGATCCGAACTTTGTTAACGATTCCGAGCCTTGTTAGCGTACCAAGTCATGATAAAAGCTTACCGGAACTTGACCCCAAACGTCCGGGAATCGTAATCAGAAGTTAGGTTTTGGCCGCGCCGATTGCTGTCGCAAACGGATGGCCGACACCCTGTACCACACGATTAATCCAAAGATTAGACCGATGACAACAGTGAAGTAGACGGAAGAAAGTCCGGCCACCACAGCCGAGGGCGTTCGCTAGGCCGCCACGCGGTTCACCAGCTTCCGCGCTGCCAGACCAATCATCAGCCGCGAAATCCCGGTCATTAGCAGGTTCACGCCTACCAGTGTCCCGATCGCCCACACCGAACTCGATGGCCAGTGGAACCAGATCAGCCCGCCCAGCAGCAGCGTGATCAGCGCATTCACCAGTAGCCAGCTCGAACCGCCTTCGCCGCGCGTCCTGAAATACGCGATGACTTCGAACACCGCCTCCGTCAGGATAATCACCCCCAAGAGCAATGTCAGCGTTCCAAGCCCCAGCAACGGGTGCGTCAAAAAGTAAAATCCTCCCACGATGTACACAATTCCGATCAGCACCTGCCAGATTACGCGCCCCGCTCCACCTCCGCTGAACGCCGCAACCAAATGCGCCACGCCGCCAAAAATCAGCAGCCAGCCCACGAGAATCGTTACCGCTAACCCCGCAACTCCCGGCTCAATAATCGCCAATATCCCCAGAAGGATGAACACCACCCCCATGCCAATCAACCAGCCACTCGCTTTCTTGATGATCGTACCCGCTCCACGCAATCCCCCGGTTGGACTTGCTGTCGCCATCAGACACCTCCACTCGCGCCTACTTATCAGAATCTGCCGCTCGCCAGACGGAGTACTGCGGATAAAGGACCTGGGGCGGAAACGCGCTCATTCTACTCCCAAAATTCCTCGCCCCACCACGCATTCGTTTTCAAATGAGCCGCGCCTTAGCCCCGCCAACGGGGGCCTAGTAGTGGTCAGTGCCTAGTAAACGCCGTTCCCGTCAATGTGAAGTACTACTTTACTTCTCCGATTTCCCAACGACTCGGGAGTTGACGTTTGCTTTGCCAATGAAAGGCTAGAATACTTTCTTCATGAGGGAATATGAGGCTCCACAATTTTGAAATATCGTCATCAATTGAATTCCAGTCGGGCGGTCTATTTTGGGACATTCACAACTTTGCGAATTTCGATGGCCTAGAGTTGATTAGGACAAAAAATGCCGCTGTCATGCGTTGGAGCGTGCCCGTTGCATCGAATCCTTGGGGTTGTTACGAAAATAAGTTTGCGGCCATGGAATTGCATTTCGAAAACTTGGTTTTCTTACAAATGGGGCCTCGCGATGAAGAAATGCCGATGACGGAAGACTCCTGTGTATCTGCCATTTTGATGGTGAACCCCACTATCGAACACGACGAGTTGTACATGCGGCAGATTCGGGAAATGACCTCTTCCTTCCGTCTCGCGTTTCAGTTTCAAAGTGCGCGTGTAATCGAAATAGAATCTGAAATCGTCAAACTGGTACCTATTCGCGAGGTCCATTCATGAGGGGATTTTGGCTGCCTTGGCAACAGGCATGTTTCTTTCGCTTAATGCCTGGTATACGCCGAAATCGTCGATGTGGATTCTTGGAACTGGACTTGTCCGGTTTCCCGACTACACGTCCAAGTGACCGCCGCCAAGCGGGGCGAGGATAACTTCCGGCTAGCGACCATACAGGAGTTATCGCGTGGTAGTCGAATTAACATGCGGATTTCAGATCGATCTCTAACAATGTCGGCGTTTCAACCGAACGGTGAAGTGGAATGTAGAGCCGCGCCCAAGTTCGCTCTCGACCCAGATTCGCCCACCCATCAAGTCAACAAGTCGATTTGAAATGGTAAGACCGAGTCCGGTGCCCCCAAACTTGCGCGTAGATGACGAATCTGCTTGCGAAAATGCATCGAAAATCAACTGCTGTTTGTCGTTTGGAATTCCGATCCCTGTATCTCGGACACTAAAATGAAAGGTCGTGCAGTCATCCCTTTCCGTCTCTTTTCGCGCTTCGACTACAATTTTTCCCCGCTCTGTAAACTTAAGGGCGTTTCCCACCAAATTAATTAGAATCTGTCGTAATCGAGTAGGGTCACCTACCACCGACGTGGGCACGCTAGGGCGAACTGTCAAGAGGAGCTCAAGGCCCTTGGTATGAGCCTTAATCGCGAGTAGTTTCATCACCCCTTCAAGGCTCTCTCGTAAATCGAAAGTGATGGACTCCAGTTCCAATTTGCCGGCCTCGATCTTTGAAAAATCTAGAATGTCGTTGATAACAATCAGGAGCGAGTCAGCAGAGGTTTTTACCATCTGGAGGTATTCGGTTTGCTCCGGGGTCATTTGCGTATCGAGCAGGAGGTCGGTTATCCCAATAATGCCGTTCATTGGCGTTCGGATTTCGTGACTCATGTTCGCGAGGAATTCGCTCTTTGCCCGATTTGCAGCTTCTGCGGCTGCCCTGGCGAGTTTCATCTCTTCCAGCACTTTCTTGCGGTCGGTAATGTCTTCAGCAATACCAACAATGCGGCCCAACTTGCCCTGCGAGTCCCGAACGGGAAAGCTACGTGCGTGAATCCAACGGACCGATCCATCAGGCCGACGCATCCGGTACTCCATGGCCGTTGCAACGCCTCGCAGCGACTGTTCAAAAACGTCTACTACCTGATGGCGATCTTCCGGATGAACCAAGTCGATCCAAGCATCGACACGGTCGTAAAGTTCCTGACGGGGTCTTCCGCCAACTTCCTCGTAAGCCGGGCTGATATAAGCCATTCTCGGTGGATCTGGCGTCATAATGAATAAGACTTCGCGGATGTTTTCCGCCAACTGGCGAAACATTTCCTCACCTTGCTGTAGGGCGTACTGTGCTCTCCTGCGCTCAGTGATGTCGACGAAAGTTACTACGGCACCCATCAAGTCGTTGTCCTTACGTATCGGGTAGGACCAATACTCAACCGGGAAGCTCGTTCCGTCGGCACGCCACACGACTTCATCGTCCACGTGGCTACCCTCGCCACGACGAAAAGCTAGGTAAATACGACATTCTTCGCTGGGGTAAGGCGTTCCATCGGGGCGAGAATGGTGCATCATGGTGTGCATCTTCTTACCGATGAGTTCTAACGGGTCCTTGTATCCCAGAAATCGCAGACACGCAGAATTGCAAAACATGCAGTTGCCCTGCATGTCTAGCCCATAGATCGCCTCTGCCGTGGAGTCCAAGATCCTTGCCAGGTCTTCGGGCTCAATCCAAGCCTTGGCTGGGGCGGGCTTCCTAAGTCCGCTTGTCATTGCTTAGTGCTCCTCTCACGGCACGTGGTTTGTTGGCTTGGGAGCTGTGGCGTGGTGTTTGAGCTTCCGATAGAGGGTCTTCCCAATACCGAGGAGACGTGCGGCGGCGAGCTTATGCGGCAGGCTCAGTTCGTCCATTGCTGGGAGTCTGAAATTTCCTGCATTAGAAGATCGTAGGAAAGCATGGCCTCGTCGACTAGGGGCTTGGTGGTCGCGATTGTCTGCTTCAAATGATTCCGGTAGGTGTCGATTTTCCCCGGGTCCTCGAACACTGTCTTACGGATGGCCGCAACGTCAGCCATGACGGCACTGAGAGTGACATGCAGGGACTTTACGCAACTGAGGATCTGTTCCAAGTGGGGCCGAAGGTCGCTATGTTGTTGCACTTCCAAGCTTGAGGTGGGCATCAGTAATTCCTCTCTCGATGGAATGCTCCATCGAGGCGAACGTACCACCGGTTGGCGAGGTGAATCTATGGTGCGTTGGTGAGTGTGATCCTTACCTTAGCTAGTTTTCAGGATTGCTCCGCGCCGGGAATCCTATCTTCCCAGCCAGCCGGACTAAATCAGGTAGGGAATCCGCGCGCATTTTACGCATGAGTTGACTGCGGTGGACCTTGGTAACGGCCTCACTGATTCCAAGTTCGGCGGCGATTAGTTTGTTAGGTAGGCCGGAGACCACCAGGGGGAGCACCTGGCGTTCACGAGGTGTGAGCGATGCAAGCCTGGTTTCTAGCTGCGCAACTTCCGCACTTCGCTGGCGGCTCTCGCCGTCTTTTTCCAATGCGACGTGAATGGCGTCCAGCAGTTCCTGATCGCGGAACGGCTTGGTCAGGAATTCGATGGCTCCTGCCTTCATGGCGCGGACGGACATTTGGATGTCACCATGCCCGGTGATGAAAATAATCGGAATGGAGATGCCACGGTCGGCCAGCTTGCGTTGGAAATCGAGGCCACTCATTCCGCGCAGTCTGATGTCAAGGACAAGGCAACTGTCCGTGTCAGGTCGCTTGTACCTCAGAAATTCCTCGGCGGAAGCAAAATGCTGAACGCGTAATCCAACAGAGCGAATCAAGCTGCTGAGGGTCTCGCGCGTCGCCGTGTCGTCATCGATGACGAAAACCATTGTTTGCCGTTCCGTCATTCGGCACCGTCGGCCTTGGGCAGGGTGAACTGGAAGACCGCGCCGCGCGCGGAGCGCGACGAAGCCCACAATCGACCTCCATGAGCTTCAATGATAGAACGACTGATGGAGAGTCCCATTCCAATCCCATCTCGCTTGGTTGTGTAAAAAGAATGAAATATACGGTCCAGGTCTTCTTGACCCAGCCCGACTCCAGTGTCTTCGAGAGAAACTTGCACGACACTGGAATCCGTTGTCGATGTGATGCGCAACTCCCTTTGGCGATCCTTCACCGCATGCATCGCTTCGATGGCATTGATGATCAAGTTGAACAGCACTTGCTGGAGTTGCACGCGATCTCCTGAGACAGTTGGAACATGCGCACTCAAATCAGTCTTCACGGCGACACGCCCAATCGCAATCTCATTGCGCGCTAGCGCTAACACTTCCCGGATCACTTCATTGACATCGAGGCGCTGCATTTGAGGCGTTTCTTTCTTCAGCAATGCGCGAATCCTGGCGATTACCTCACTGGCGCGATTTGCCTCGCGAACTGTCTGCGTTGCGGCTTCCCGCGCTTCCTGGAGATCTGGTGGCTCGTTCGCCAGCCAGCGCAATGCAGCACTGGCACTATTGACCACCGCGCCGAGAGGTTGATTGATCTCATGGGCAAGGGACACTGCCAACTCGCCGAGGGATGCGGCTCGACCGACGTAAACGAGTTCCATATTTGCCTGCGCCAGAGCCAATTGGAGCGCCTGGGCTTCGTAGCGGCGATCCACGAGCGATGACAGCATGGCAAGGCCAAGGATGAGCAGCGTAACGATGATGATGCCTATAGTGCCGAGTATTGAAACGCTAACGGATTGCATCAAATCCGGCTCGACCGCGGAAGCTACAAACGTTGTTGCAGCCATGCCGGTGTAATGCATCACACAAATCGCAGAACCCATGAAAACGGCGCTCCCGATTTTTCTCCAGGCCTCTGCCGTCGCGTCTCGAAGGTAGAAGGCAAGACGCAGCGCGGAATAGGCAAACGCGATGGCAAACACAACGGACAGGGCCACCAACATGGAATCAAAGTGGCAATAAGCCCTCATCCGCATCGCCAGCATGTCCATGTAATGTAAGGGAACAATTCCGAACCCCATGATCACGCCGCCGCCCACCGCGCGGGCGTTGCTCATTTTCTCGCGGCTTACCAGATAGAGGGCCAGGGCCGAAGCAAGTACAGCTATGAAAAAGGACTGCAACACCGTCCGCCAATCGTAGCTCACCGGAACCGGCAACTTAAAGGCCAGCATGCCAGTGAAATGCATGGACCAAATGCCAATTCCCATTACGACCGAGCCGCAGGTCAACCATGCCGCGAAGGCTCGACCTTTGCTGGCAGTTACGCGTCCCGCAAGATCGAGGGCGGCATAAGAAGACGCAACCGCAATCACAGCAGAAAGAGCGACGATTAAAAGATCGTAGGAGCCCGGCAAAGTCGTTCCCGCAGGAATCATCTTCAGAGGCCTCTGTCGCTTAGTTGTCCTGGCCGGGCAAGCTTCCTAGGACTACTCGGAGCCGAGGGGTTAAGGGATTTGGCTTAACGCAAACTCCTCTTAAGATTGGTAAACCCTATATGAGGGTACGCGCGTCGATGCGCGTGGCTCACTTCAATGCGTCGAGGTTCCCAGGGATAGCCGTGTGGTGGACCATACGCCAGGGATTCAGTGGAGTAAAGGTCTTATTCGTGGAATATACTGTCGCTGGTATAGCAGCTCCGAGTTGTAATTCGACCACTCTTCCGCCAGGCGGTTCTTAAGTTCTGACGGGCTACCCGGAAGTAATCCACATGCCTGAGTAACGCCGTACTCGTACATCTCTAACAATGTCGGCCCTGTCAAATCCTTTTTAGAGCGCACTACTCCGTTCACTCCGAAGAGTGATCTTCATTGTTCTTTTTGACTTCTGCACATTAACGACCACGGCTCGTTCGTAA